>Ga0209013_10001252_pt1 | contig 23402 bp, 23 predicted proteins | sample Cruoilmetagenom2_FD_187291 | JGI IMG/M metagenome (GOLD analysis project Ga0209013, IMG submission 187291) | Oil polluted marine microbial communities from Coal Oil Point, Santa Barbara, California, USA - Sample 2 (SPAdes) (version 2) | ecosystem: Environmental > Aquatic > Marine > Oil seeps ... | reverse complement strand
GACCGGAATGTCCAGGATGCGCTTGGTGCGCTTGGCCTCGTCGCCCTCCTCGACAAGGTGGACCTCTCCCATGAGCACGCAACCGACGTTGTCGTCCTCAAGGTTGAGGGCAAGGCCGTACACATCGTGCGGCAGCTCGAGGAGCTCTCCCGCCATGACGCCATCGAGGCCGTAGATCCGCGCGATTCCGTCGCCAACGGAGATCACGGTCCCGACCTCGGACATGTCGATCGAGGTCTCATATCCCTCGATCTGGTGGCGGATGATGTCCGCAATCTCGGATGCTTTGATCTGCATGTTCTACCCCTGTTCGATCTCGATCTGTCGGCTCAGTCGATCCAGCTCTCCCGATAACGAGCCGTCGAAAACCCGCGAGCCCACCTGCATGCGAAAGCCCGCGATGAGTTCCGGATTGGCCTCGAAGTCGGCGACCACGGTGGCGCCCTCGATTGCGGAGATCGCCTCAACCAGCCGGCCCCGCTCGATCTCGTCGAGGGCCGTCGCTGTCTCCACTTTGGCTCGGATGCGGCCGAGCGAGCGATCCACCAGCTCGTGGTATGCCCTTGCGATGTCCTGCATGTGCTGCATGCGGTAGTTGTGCTGAACGACGTGCGCAAATCGCCGGGTCAGCTCACCCACAGCGAGTACATCGAGCACCTCGTCGAGAACCTTCGTTTTCGCTTCCACAGAAAGGACCGGCGTCTCCAGCACCCGCTGAAAATCGGGCACTGCCTCCAGGGCCGCTGCAACGCGGTCGAGCTCATCCGCTACCGCTTCTACTCGCTGGGGATCTTTTTCCCGCACGACCTCGAAGAGGGCCTTGGCATATGGATACGCTCGAAAGAGGGTCATTGCCGCCCACTCCTCTTCAGGTCACGTAACGCGTCGAGGCTCGTTGCAAGCACCCGGCGACGGTCTTCGTCCGTCATTTCCCGCTGCAGGAGCTCGCGGGCAAGTTGTGCGGTGAGATCGGCGGTGTCCTGCGCCAGCTGGGTGCGCGTTTCCGCCTCGCGGCGGGTGATCTCCTCGTCCACCCGACGCAGGAAGCGCTCTTCCTCCTGGCGGGCCTGCTCGGCAATCCGTTGGGCTTCCGCCTCACCGTCGCTGACGGCACGCTCTGTGAGCCGTCCGATCTCCTCCTCGACCTCTTCCAGTCGGCGGGTCACCTCGCCGCGCAGCCCTTCGGCCTCCACCAGCTGCTCCTGCGCCCTCTCGAGCTCCTGGACGATGCCCTCGCGTCTGCTATCGAGAAACGCCGCCATGGGCCGGCCCACGAAACGCTGGAGGATGTAGAGAAAAACGGTCAGATTGACTGACAGCCAGATATAGTCGGGTATCCCGAGATGACGGACGCCCCGGTCCACCAAAATTGCGAAACCCAGGGCGCAGACCCAGACGAGAAACCAGCCGAATGCGCCCTTCACGAGCCCGCCTCCCGTGCCAATAGACGATCAGCCAGCAGCCGGGCGAGCTCCTGGGCTCTCCGCCGGAGTTCCTGGCGCGCGGTTTCGGCGTCGCTGTCGAGGGTGTCAACGGCCTCGATTAGCCGCGCATCCGCACGTTCTTTTGCCGATTCGAGGGCCGCTTGGCGCGTATCCATGGCTTGCTGGCGGAGATCCCCTCGAACTTGACCCGCCTCCTTCGCGGCGCCCTCGAGCTTGGCCTCGACGCGAGTGATCGCTGACAGGTACTCCTCGTTCCTCGCCGCCCATTCCTGTTGGGCGCCCTCGAGGCGTTGCCGACGTTCCTCAAGGGTCGCACCGACCGGTCGAATCAGAAAACGCTGGACCAACCACAGGGTTGCCCAGAAGCACACCATCACGAGGATCAAGGACATGTTCGGAGGGGTCATCGGCCGCTCCCGGCGCGATCCGCTCCCGTGCTGAGCACAGGGCGGCTCAAGCTAACAGATCCACCAAACACGGTCAAGATGAGTCGCTGGTCTTGACGGGGCCCTTCTCGGCGCCCTTTGAGTCCATGCTCACAGCCCCCTCGAGGAACGCGCCATCCTCCATCACGAGGGAGGGTGTGTGGATCTCGGCCCAGACCTTAGCCGACGCGTGGAGAAGGACCTGCTCGCTGGCGCGGATCGCGCCCCGCACCTCCCCTCCAACCAGACAGCGTGCTACCTCGATCTCCCCTTCTACCACGCCCCCCTCACCGACCACCAACTCCGCCTTTGAACGCACGGTGCCCTCGATACGCCCATCGACCCGGAAGGCGGTCGCAAACTCCAACTCCCCGCGGATCGTGCATCCCGAGTCCACGAATCCGTTCAAACTTTCTCCGCTACGAGCCATCACTCACCTCCCATCAAGAGATCGAAGACGCGCATCAGCTCCGTCTGATCGGAGCACGAGATGACGATGTTGCCTCCGCGCCGGCGTGAGCGGATCGCGACCGGCGCGCCGAGGCGCATGGCGAGCTTCTCCTCCGCCGCCATCAGATTCGGATCGCGCGTCAGGGGGCGCGAGCTGCCCCTTTTCTTCCGCCCTGGTTCCTCCCGAGCCGCCGCAGCCGCGCGCTCCAGCTCGCGCACGCTCAGACCGGTGTCCGCAACCCGCTGTGCCCACGCTCTGCGCGTCGCGTCGTCGCCGAAGGCGAGCAGCGCTCGGCCATGACCGGCCGTGAGTTCCCCGCGCTCCACCATTTCCTGCACGTCGGCAGGAAGCTTGAGCAGACGCAAGGAGTTGGCGACGGTGCTGCGGTCCATTCCAACCCGCTCCGCGATTGCCGCCTGGGAAAGGCCGCGGTTCACACGCAAGTGTTCAAAGGCCTGCGCCTCCTCCATTGGTGTGAGGTCGCGCCGCTGGAGATTTTCCACCAGCGCCAACTCGAGCTGTTCGGCCTCCTCGAGGCGCTCCCGGATCACAGCGGGCACGGTGTCCAGACCGGCCAGTTTCGCCGCCCGCCAGCGCCGTTCGCCGGTGATCAGAATGTAGCGATCTGGACCATCCTCGCTGACCAGGAGAGGCTGCAACACACCGTGTAGTCGGATCGACTCCGCCAGCTTCCCGAGCGCCTCGTCGTCGAAGTGGTGCCGCGGCTGCTGAGGGTTCGCCCGCAGACGATTGAGTGGGATCTCAGCGAGGCCCGCCCGTGCCTGCGGAGTGTCCGGAATGAGGGCCTTCAGGCCACGGCCCAGGGCTTGTTTAGCCGACATCTCTCACCGCCGTTCGTTCCAGATACTCGCGACCAACCTGCAGGTACGCCTGCGACCCTCGGCTACGGAGATCGTAGGCGTGGATCGGCCGACCGAAAGAGGGCGCCTCCGCCAGGCGCACGTTGCGCGGAACCACGGTGTCGAAGACCAGGTCTCCAAAGACCCCGCGCACCTCTTCCGCCACCTGTTGCGCGAGCCTGGTCCGCTCATCGTACATGGTTAGAAGAATGCCATCGATCGCCAGATTGGGATTGAGATACCGCCGCACCTCCTCGACGGTTCCCATGAGCTTGGACACACCCTCCATCGCGAAGTATTCACACTGGATCGGCACCAGGAGGGCATCGGCAGCGGCCAGGGCGTTTACGGTCAACAACCCCAGGGACGGAGGGCAATCGACAAAGACGAACGAGTAGGGTGCTAGCTGCTCCGCGCTCAGCGCGTCACGCAGGCGAAACTCCCGGCCCACCATGCCCACCAGCTCCACCTCTGCACCCGCCAGGCTCGGGGTGGCCGGAACCACGGTGAGGTGGGGAAACTCGGTCGAATGGGCCGCCTCTGTCACTGTGGTGGCGCCGGTGAGGAGCTCATACGATGTTGTCTCCCCAGCAGCCGGTTCTCTCCCCATGCCGGAGCTGCAGTTCGACTGGGGATCGAGGTCCACCAGGAGGGTGTTGCACTCATAAGCAGCGAGGGACGCCCCCAGGCTGATGGTCGTCGTGGTCTTCCCCACGCCACCCTTCTGGTTGGCCACCGCCACCACCCGCGCTCTTCTGCTCAGCAATCGGAGGTCCTGAAGGTAATCATGATAAGTCTTTTGTTAACAGCTGTTTGGGTGCTGGCCTTCGAGCGCCGGACGGGGGGGGTTTCACGTGAAACATGGTTGCAAACGAATGAGCCGGCCACGATCCAGACCGGGCAGCGGGGAGCTTAACACACGCCAGCGGGCGTCCCCGCGCAATCCCCGTTCCTGTTCGTCGGTGGTCCAAAGCAGCACCTCACCCCCCGGCGCCAGCCGCGTCCGGGACCACGGGAGGAGCTCATCGTAACCGCCCACCGCGCGAATGGTCAGCAAGTCCCAGCTCTCCCCCGGCGGCAGCTCTTGATACCGGGTGCGATCGGCGCGCGCCTTGAGACCAAGCTCGCGAATGACCTGCCGGAGAAAGGCCCAGCGCTTCTGCCGCGGCTCCAAGAGCACTCCCTCCCACTCGGGCCGCGCAGCAAGGAGGGGAACCCCGGGTAAGCCGGCTCCGCTACCAACGTCGAGGAGCCGACCCGTCCCGCCGAGACAGGGCTCGGCGGCGAGGGCGTCGAGGATGTGCCGCTCGACCAACTCCTTCCGGTCAACAAAACTCACCAGATTGTGCTTCCCGGCCCAGCGTTCCAGAAGCTCGGCATAGAGCACCAGGCGGTCCGCCACCTCGCCGCCAACATGGGGCGCCAGAAGCTCGGCAAACCCGCTCTCCCGATTCACTCCCCGCCTCCTCCGCGGGCAATCCGTCCGGTAAGGATGGCCAGCGCGGCGGGGGTGATGCCGGGTAGACGCTCGGCGTCGGCGATGGTCTGAGGTTGCTCGACTTCCAACGCCTCCGCCACCTCGCGCGACAGCCCGGGAATGGAAGCCGGGTCCAGGTCTGCCGGTATGGGGATGTGCCGCATCCGGCGGAGCCGCTCCCGCTCGTGCTCGTGACGGGCCAGGTACCCGTCATAACGGAGCATGCCGACCACAATTCTGCGGTCTTCGGCGGTCAGCCCCTCGAGCTCCGAAAGGGTGGCGGCAACACTCTCAGCATCGACGTCGTGTCGCCTGAGCACCTGCGCCCAACTCGAGGGGGAGGATAGCTCGACCCCCGCCACTCGGCGCACCCGCTCCCGGGTGGCGGCGTCGGGGTTGATGCGTGCCTCTTCGAGCACCGTCCGCGCGTGCCGGCGTTTTCTCCAGCGCTCACGTTCCACGTGAAACGCCCTCTCCGGCACCAGGGACAGGCGCCGGCCCTCCGCCATCAGGCGTTCCCGGGCGGAGTCCACACCCAGAAGCAAGCGGTGCTCCGCCCGCGACGTAAACATCCGGTAGGGCTCACGATGCTCCCGCCCGCACACGTCGTCTACCAGGACACCCAGATAGGCATCCTCACGACCTGGAACAAACGGCTCCTCACCGCGAAGCCCGTGGACCGCGTTGATCCCGGCGAGCAGGCCGAGCGCGGCCGCCTCCTCGTACCCGGACGTGCCCAAGAGTTGCCCGGCCAGGTAAAGCCCCGGAACCTCCCGGCACTCCAGCCGCCGCGTGACTTGGCGCGGCGCGACCACGTCATACTCCACCGCGTACCCGTAGCGAAGAAAGGCGGCTCCCTCGAGGCCGGGCACGGTCCGCACCACCCGTTCCTGAACATCCCGGGGCAGGCTCGTCGACAGACCGTTGACATAGATGCTGCCGCTGTTAACACCTTCCGGCTCGAGGAAGATTGTGTGGCTCTCGTGGTGGGGGAAGCGCACAACTTTGTCCTCGATGGAAGGGCAGTAACGCGGTCCAACCCCATCGATGGCACCCGCAAAGAGAGGCGAGCGGTGGAGATTTTCGCGGATGATGACCAGGACCTCTGGGGGGGTGCGCGTCACCCAGCAAACACAGCGATTACGTACGGCTCGCGTCCGCCATGAGAAGGGTCGCGGCTTGGGGTCGCCCCTTTGAACATCGAGACGCTCGAGGTCCAGACTCGCTTTCGCGAGGCGCGGCGGTGTTCCCGTTTTGAAGCGACGGAGCTCGAGCCCGAGTCCGGTCAGCTCGCCGCCCAACCCCGTGCTCGGGCGCTCTCCGAACCGTCCACCCGGGCGCCGGTCCTCGCCGGTGTGGAGGAGGCCGCCAAGGAAGGTGCCGGTGGTCAGAATGACCGCCGGCGCCTCGATCCGCACGCCGCCCTCGAGCCGCACGCCGCAGATGCAGCCATCCTTGAGGAGCAGTCCCTCGACCTCCCCCTCCACCAGCGTGACTCCCGACAGGCCTTCCATCAATCGCAGCATGAGGCGCCCGTATATTTCCTTGTCGCATTGGGCTCGAGGCCCCCAAACCGCCGGTCCGCGTGAGCGGTTGAGGATCTTGAACTGGATGCCCGCACGGTCGGCGGCCCAACCCTGGAGCCCGCCGAGGGCGTCGAGCTCGGCAATCAGGTGTCCCTTGCCGATGCCGCCCATCGCCGGGTTGCACGGCATCTGCGCCACCGTTTCACGGTGGAGGGTGACCAGCACCACGGCCGACCCCATGCGGGCTGCGGCCGCAGCGGCCTCGCAGCCCGCGTGGCCTGCACCCACCACCACCACGTCTGCCTTCAGCTCACCCACGACTACTTCCCGATACAGAAGGCGCTGAAAACTCCATCCAGCACCTCGTCCGAATCTACCTCGCCGGTCATCTCCTGCACGGCGCGCACGGCCCAGCGAACCCCCTCGGCGGCCAGTTCAGGCCGCGAGAGATCACAGGCCTCGAGCTCAGTCATCGCTTGCTCGAGGGCCTTCCGGTGGCGCTCTGCGATTGCCACCTCCCCACCGAGATCGGCGATCTCGCCCGCAACCAATCGCACCAGCCGTTCCCGCAGCGCTTCCAAACCTTCGCCCGTGTGACAGGAGACCGCCAACCAACCATCGTTCAGCGGGTTCCCGGCAGGAAGATCCGCTTTGGACCGGACCCGAAGAACAGCCACCCCCGCGGGCGTCTCCGGAGCCTCCTCTCCCTCGCAGGCGTCTGTGGGCCAAAGCAGCAACACAACCGCCGCGGAGGCCGCGGCCCCCACGGCGCGCCGGCGTCCCTCCTTTTCGACCTCGTCGCCACCTGAGCGCAACCCGGCAGTATCCTGGATGACCATCCGCACACCCTCGAGGTCAAGCTCCGCCTCGAGAACGTCGCGGGTGGTTCCCGGGTGAGGGGATACGATGGCCCGCTCTGAGCCGCACAAGTTGTTGAAGAGCGTTGATTTCCCGGTGTTGGGGCCACCCAGGATCACAACCCGGACGCCATCACGAATGCGCGCACCGGCGGAGGCGGTGGCCAGCAATTCCTCCACCAGTCCCCGGCAGCGGTCGTGCTGCCTCTCCAGCTCTCCGGGTTCCACCACCACATCCCGCTCGGCGAAGTCGAGCGAAGCCTCCAGGGAAGCGAGCAAACAAACCAGCGCCGATCGCACCTCTGCAAACCGCCTCGAGAGCGTCCCCGCAAGCTGCTCCCGCGCGAGCCGTACCTGCCAGGCAACGTCCGCTCGGATGAGGTCCTGCACGGCTTCCGCTTGTACGAGGTCGAGCTTGCCATTGGCGACCGCGCGCCGGGTAAACTCCCCGGGTCCAGCCCGTCGCGCGCCGGCGGCTATAAAGGCGTCGATAACGGCTTCCACCAGATATGGCGAACCGTGGAGAGTGACTTCGAGCATGTCCTCTCCGGTGTAAGATCGAGGGCCGGGAAAGGCAACCACGACCGCGGTTTCCAGGGTCTCCCCCGACGCTCCGCGAAGGGTCGCCAAGCCGGCCCGCCACCCACTTCCCGTGTCCACTTCCGGGCACACGCGCTGCGCCACGGCCGCGGTCTCCGGACCGCTGACCCGGATCACGGCCAGCGCACCCCGTCCCGCCGGGGTTGCCCGGGCGACGATCGTGTCAACGCCGCCGTGTAGGACGGATGACAACCCGCTTGAGGAAGCCGTCGCCATCGGATTCCGTCTCCACTCCAGGGTCCTCGGCAAGAGCGAGGTGTATTTCACGGCGGGCTGCCGGCGTCAGTGGTTCGAGGGTCACCGGCGCCCCGCGGCGTATGGCTTCTTCGGCTGCCGCTCGGGCCCGTCCTTGAAGCTTTTCCGCTCGCCGCTCCTTGAATCCGTCGCTGTCGAGATGCACCGGGAGATGATCTGCGAGGCGCCGGTTGAGCACGCGATTGCACAGGTACTGCAAGGCGTCGAGGCCTCGACCCCCAGAAGCCGTGAGAAGGTGCAGGTCGGTGCCCTCCAGCTCTCCCTCGAATGCCTCGGAAGCCTCCAGCAGGCGGGCGGTGATCTCCAACGCGCCCGCACCAAAGGTTTCGGAGAGGAAGAGTCCCAAAACAGCAACTGGATCGACCTCGGCTTCGACCACGGTCTCCTCGTGGCCCGCACCTTCGATCACCTCATAGTGAAGCTCCTCCAGCCGCGAGCCGAGCTCCGCGCATGCGGTGCTCAACGCCTCGTCCAGGGTGGCGCCGCGAAAGGTTCTGTCGGTGCTCATCTTTTAGCGTCCTTCCTCTGCTTGCCGAAACCGAAGAACTTCAGCCGGCGTTCGCCCACCAGATGGAGGGTCACCTCTTGCTGAATGATCGTGATGACATTATTGGCCAGCCAGTACAGGACGAGGCCCGAGGGAAATTGCAGAAACATGATGCCGAAGATCAAGGGCATCATGCGCATGATTTTCTGTTGCTGGGGGTCGCCGGCCTGTGGAGCCAGGCGTTGCTGCAGCCACATCGTTGCGGTCATCAGAATGGGTGTGACGTAGTAGGGATCCTTCGCCGAAAGATCGGTGATCCACAGCACGAATGGCGCATGCCGGAGCTCGATGGCGCGTAAGAACAGCTGGTACAGGGCCCACAAGAGGGGGAGCTGCACCAACATCGGCAGGCAGCCCGCCATCGGGTTGACCCCTTCCTCTTTGTAAAGCGCCATCATTTCCTGGTTCATCTTCGCCCGCGCCTGTGGGTCGCTTTTCTTTTTCTTGTGCCGCGCCTGGATCTCCTTCACCTTCGGCTGCACTTTTTGCATCTTGCGCATCGACACCGTCGAGGTGTGCATGAGGGGGAAGAGGAGAATGCGGATCCCCAGGGTGAGCAAGATGATGGCGACGCCGTAATTCCCCACAATGCTGTAAATCCAATGCAGCGCTTTGAGGAAAAATAGCGATATCGGACTGAAAATCCCAAAATCGAGGGTCTTCTCGACACCCCGATCGATCGCTTGCAGAAGGTCGTACTCCTTGGGCGCTCCCAGGAGCTGTCCCTGCAGCTGGCCGCGAACGGGAACCACCGAGATGCGAAGGACTCGAGTGGGCTTGTCTTCAGAGCCGTTCTCGAAAAACTCGAGGGGCTCCACACGCACTTCGGAAACCGCACCCTCCGGGCGGAGGAGATTGAAAAAGTAGGCGTCTTCGAAACCAACAAAACCTAGCGATCCCGGCGCGAAAACCCTTGTCTCCTTGACCTTCCTCCGCTTGAGGCGCTCCACCTCTCCATCAGCAAGGGCCACGCCCTCACCCCACAACGCGAGCCGGCTATCGCGCTCGGTGGCATCGAGGTCACGCATTCCGGTACCCACGCTGATCGCGTTCGAGCTGCGCTCCCCGGTGGTCGAGATCTCAATGTCAAGCCCATAACCCGAATCGGAGAGAGCGACCCTCTTGCGGACGGAATTGCCGCGACCATCCGCCCACTGGAAAACGACCCCATCCCCCCCGCTTTCCACCGCATAGAGGGCTTCGTCGGGACCGTCGGCGGTGATCAGCTGTAGAGGAAGCGTTCTTTCGGGAAGAGGAACGGTTTGGACCAGCTCGAGGGGCTGGCCTTCGTCGCCGTCGTATGCGAGCAGGCGATAGGAGGTGACGGCCGCCCCGCGATTCGTCAACTCGATTTCGATCAGCGCGTTGGCGAGATGGTACTTCTCCTCGACGCCACCAAAAATTGCTGCTGTTTCCTCGTCATCCTCCGCGCCGTTCTGAGCTCTCGGCAGACCCTCTTCGGGCAGCTCGGTGGGCGGCTGCGGTGCGGCCTCCTCGAATGTTTCGATTTCTGCGCCGGTTTCCGTCTGGGGTGGGACAGGGGTCGGCTGGCGCTGTGGGGGAGGGAAGAGCACCGACCACCCCAGAAGGATCACGGCGGACAAGACAAACGCCAGGAGCAGCCTCTTCTCCATAATTATTCCGATCGACCTCGCACCCTTATTTGTTTATGCCTCCGGGGATTATTCCCGGCCCCGCCTCGTCCTCCGCATTCCCTGACGCAGGCAGCGCAAGAATTCACGCTCTAGGTCCCTCCACGGCGCTTCAGCACAACCGCTGCGCGCATTGGCAACCACCTCGTATGCGTGGCCTCCAAGCTCGTAGCGGTGCAGACGATACAACTCCCGCAGGCGGCGCTTACAGCGGGCTCGCACAACCGCTCCTCCAACGCGCCGAGAAGCCGTTACACCGAACCCACCCGCCCTGTCCTCCGCCTGCATCACGAACAGGACCAAGTGCCTGCCGGTCTCCCGGACACCTTGCCTGTAAACCCTTTGAAAATCGGCTCTTCTTTTGAGCCGGATCGTTGCCGGAAAATCGAACTGCCCTTTAGACGGCAATCCGTTTGCGACCCTTGCGCCGGCGGGCCTGGAGGACCTTGCGGCCGTTTTTGCTTCGCATGCGCACCCGAAAACCATGGGTCTTCTTACGCTTTCTGTTGTTGGGCTGAAACGTTCTTTTCATCTTCCGTCTCTCTCTCCAAAAGTCGGGCGGGTAACGATATCGCAGGCGCGTGGAGGTGTCAAGCGAGCATCAACTCTTGCTATGCTAGCCTACTACGATGGACCGCTGGCAGCACCTGCAACCCCACCTAGAACAAATGCTGGGCGATGAAGAGTACGCTACCTGGATCGCGCCGCTTTCTGTTCTCGAAAGCAAGAAGGAAACACTTACGCTGACCTCCGACAATGCAATTGTCAGCGAGTGGGTCCGCGACCATCTCCTTCGTGACATAGAAACGGTCGCGCGAAGTCACTTCGGCTCCGGCTTTCGCGTTCTCATCAAGGAGGAGAAAAAGAAGGGCTCGCGGGCGGGAGCCTCGGATTCTCCCTCCGGCGGCCGCGTTTTGACCCACCCCTTCAATCCCAGCTTCATTTTCGACCGTTTTGTCGTCGGCTCGTCGAATCAGTTCGCCGCGGCGGCCGCCGAGGCGGTTGCTGATCGTCCGGGCAAGGTGTACAACCCGCTCTATCTCTATGGAGGATCCGGGCTCGGCAAGACCCACCTACTGCACGCGATCGCTAACCGTCTGAGCGCCTCCTCGTCGCCATTGAAGGTCGTCTATATGACGACAGAGCAGTTTGTGAACGAACTTATCAACTGCATCCGACGCAAACAAATGGACGCATTCCGCCAGACTTTTCGTGGAGTTGACGTTCTGCTCCTCGATGATATTCAGTTCATTGCGGGAAAGGAGCGCACCCAGGAGGAGTTCTTCCATACCTTTAACACCCTTCAGTCCACCGGCCGCCAGGTCGTCTTCACTTCCGACGCGCGCCCGGCCGACATACCAGGTCTCGAGGAACGCCTCCGTTCTCGTTTTCTTCAGGGTCTGATCGCCGATATCCAGCCACCCGATTTGGAAACTCGCTGCGCGATCCTTAGAGAAAAAGGGCGTGCTATTGGGTCTGACCTGCCGGAGGATGTTGTTCTGTTCATCTCCCGCCGGGTGCAAAACAACGTGCGCGAGCTTGAAGGCTGCCTCAACCGGACGATTGCATACGCCCAGCTCAAGAACTCGAAGATCACTGTGGACGTCGTTCGCATGGCTCTCTTCGAGCTCCTGCCGGATGAGCGGGCCACGAACTCGGCAGACATCATCCGCTTCGTAGCCCAGCATTACGGCGTCCGTGTAGCCGATCTTAAGGGGCGTTCCAATCGGCGCTCGATCGCTCTCCCTCGTCAGGTGGCGATGTTCCTCATTCGGGATATCCTAGAGATCAGTTTCCCGGAAATCGGCAAGATCTTCGCCAAACACCACTCCACGGTGATGTATGCCGTGGACAATGTTCAGAAGATGCGGCTTTCTAATCCCGATTTTGACGCCACGCTCACCTCTTTTCGTGAGCACTTCGTATGAGCGCGGGTTTTCCTGTGGGGAAGCTGCGCACCTGGTGTGGAAGGCTGTGGAAGATCGCCTTTTTCCACAGTTTTCCACAGCCTTTTGAGAATCACTTCCACAACCAGATGCCCCTCTTAATTGCTCCAACTACGGTGTTTACCTCTGATTCCCACAGTTTCCACCGCCTCGACGACGACGATTATTCATGTTATATTCCGGTCTGAAAAGTACTTAGTCGTAACGAAAGGGCCGTTGATGGAACTGAAACTACAGCGAAATCTGGTTCTCCAGGAGCTCTCCATCCTCCAAGGGGTCGTGGAACACCGAACAACCATACCAATCCTTTCCAGCATCCTGACCGAGGCCGAGGAAGGGCGTCTACGTATGGTCGCCACCGACCTTGATATGACGATCATCACTGAATGCGCAGCGGCGGTACACGGTGGTGGAAGGGCGACGCTGGAGAGCAAGGTATTCCAGAATCTCGTTCGTAGCTTGCCCGAAGAGGAGTTCACCCTCCGGCAGGAGGGAGATTCCGTCGAGATCACCTGTGGGCGATTCCACTCGAGAATGTCGGTGTCCGACCCTTCGGAATACCCCACCATACCCGAGGTGCCGCCGGCCGGAGACTATGCTCTCCCTCTCGATCTTTTTCAGCTCATGCTCGATCGGGTTGCCTTTTCCATCACCAAGGACGATCCCAAGTTCCAACTCAACGGCGCGCTTGTGAAGCTTCTGCCAGGAGAGATCGAAATCGCCGCCACCGACGGGCATCGCCTGGCGATGGTTCGTGCCAAAGCTCCCGAGGGAGAGCCCCCGTTCGAACAGCAGCTCTTCCCGCGGAAGCTCCTGGCCGAGTTCGCTCGCTTCGGGGACGAGGAGGTCCGCTTGGCGGCCGGAGAAAATCATCTCGGTTTCCTGATGGGCGAACGAACGCTCGTGTCGCGGATCGTCGAGCTACGCTTCCCTCAGTATGAACGGGTCATCGTCCGCGACAACCCGAGCCGAGCGCGGGTCAATCGTAAGGACCTTCTGGCCTCTCTCCGCCGCGTCAGCCTGATGGCTCACGAGAAGGCGCGCGGAGTACGCTTCCGATTCGATGCCGGCGGTGAGCTCACCTTGGTTTCGATAGGTTATGACCGCGGTAGCGCCGAGGAAACGCTCAACGTCGCCTACCAAGGCGAGAACGTCGAAATAGCGCTCAATGCCGCCTATCTTATTGACGTTCTTCAGGTTCTGGAGTGCTCCACCGTTGAACTGCAGCTTCGGGACAGCAACACGCAGTGCGTGGTCGTGCCGGTTGATGATGACTCACGGCTCGAAGAGTACATTTACGTTCTCATGCCCATGCGACTGTGAGGCTCCCGACTTTTTCCACGACGGAATTCCCCAGAGTTTGTTGCCATAGACCGCTTCTTTTTCCGGCATTGTCAGACCTTTTCTGAGGGGGATGGCGATGGAATTGACCGAGCTCACGATCAGTGGGTTTCGAAACCTCGAAAGCAGGACGATCGTATTGGGTCCGCGCACCAACCTCGTGTTGGGACGCAACGGCGCCGGTAAGACGAGTCTTTTGGAAGCGATTGTCGTGCTTGGCAATCTTAGGTCTTTCCGAACGGCCTCTCTCCGTCAGGCTGCCCGCCACGGGGAACGTGTTTTTCACCTCGGAGGAGGTGTCTCGGATGGCTTCTCGACGCGGCGCCTCGAGCAGGTGGTTGAAGTCGGCCCGCCCTTGCGCCGGCAGCTTCTCTTGAATAGAGGCGAGGTCCGCTCAGAGCAATATCTTCAGGTCTTTCCGGTATTCGCAATCACCGGACCGGATCGAGAGCTGGTTGGTGGGGGTCCTGAGGGCCGTCGGGCCCTGCTTGATCGCTTCGTCTTCCTGCTCGAGGCGCCATTTCTCGATGCACTCCGCAATTATCGCCGGGCACTGCGCCAGCGCAATGCTGCCCTTGTCGGCGGTGCGAAAGATGCCGAGATAGAGGCCTGGGAGGATCGTCTCGCGGTCGCTGCGGCACGGATCGTTGTCGGGCGTCAGCGGGGGGTGACGGTGCTTTCGAAGCGTTTCTCCGAGGTGTATGGAGAAATAGGGGAAAAGCGCCTCCCCGAGGTCGAAATTCGGTATCGCGGAGAATCATGGTGTGGTCCGGAAGAGCCCCAAGAAAAGGTGGAAGATCTGTACCGACAGAGGTATAATGAGACGCGGACGCGGGACCGTCAGGCGGGCTTTACCGGTGACGGTCCACACCGCCATGATTTGAGCCTGCGGACCGCAGGTCGAGCCATCCGATACGTCTTGAGTTCCGGCCAGAGCAAGATGGTTGCTGCAGCGCTCCGCTTGGCTACGCTTGCCCAGGTTGAAAAGGAGCGGGGTGAACGTTTTCCGGTGATCGTCGACGATGTCGACGCCGAACTCGACGGTGCCGCGGCGGGACGGCTGTTGAGTTTTCTCGGAGGGGAACGACAACTTTTTCTCTCCAGCACGAATGACGCGCTTACGGCGCAGGAGGGCTCCAACGGACTGCGTCTATGGATCGAAAATGGAGAATGTGAATGCCGGGAGGCCGAGAGCGATGACTGATTCCTACACCGCCGAGAGCATCAAGGTTCTCAAGGGCCGGGAAGCGGTACGTAAACGCCCGGGAATGTATATCGGTGATGTAGACGATATCTCCGGGCTTCATCACATGATCTGGGAGGTCGTCGACAACGCGGTAGACGAAGCCCAGGCGGGATATGCCACCCACATCAGCGTCAATGTCCACGCGGACCAGACGGTGACGGTGACCGATGACGGGCGCGGGGTCCCGACCGATACTCATAAAGAAACCGGCCGGTCGGCGGCCGAGGTCATCATGACGGAGCTCCACGCGGGAGGGAAGTTCGACAGCAACTCATACAAGGTGTCGGGCGGTCTCCATGGGGTCGGTGTGAGCGTTGTGAACTTCCTTGCCGAGTGGCTTCGGCTGGAAGTACACCGAGACGGAGAAGTCTGGGAGCAGACCTATCATCGGGGTGTCCCTCAAGCAGCGATAAAGGTCATCGGCACCACCCGCCGAACCGGCACCATCGTCAGCTTCAAGCCGGATGCCGAAATTTTTTCGGTCCTCGAATTCCACCCGGACCTTCTGGTCCGCCATCTGCGCGAGCTTGCCTTCCTCAACTCCGGACTGGAGATTGCTTTCTCCGACGAGAGCAGCGAGCGCGAGGAGGTATTCCACTTCGATGGAGGGCTGCAGGAATTTGCGAGTTACCTGAACCGCTCAAAAAACGTCCTTCATGACGACCCGATTTATCTCTTCGATGCCAACGCCGAGGGCGAAGAGCTGGAGGTGGCGCTGCAGTGGCATGACGGCTACAGCGAAAATGTCCTCGCCTTCGCCAATACCGTCTTCAACCGCGATGGCGGAACACACCTCTCCGGATTTCGGGCCGCTCTCACGCGAACCATCAATGCCTACGCCCATGCCCAAAACCTCCTCAAGGAGGCCGACGGAAACCTCTCCGGAGAGGATGTTCGTGAGGGCCTGACCGCCATCATCGCGGTTCGTATTCAGGAGCCGCGCTTCTCCAGCCAGACGAAGGACAAGCTCGTCTCCTCGGATATTAAAGGCTGGATCGAGTCCGTGATCAACGAGCATCTCGCGACTCATTTCGAGGAACATCCGGCAGAGGCGAAGAAGATCGTCGCCAAGTGTCTCGATGCCGCGCGGGCGCGCGAGGCGGCGCGCAAGGCGCGCGAACTGACTCGACGCAAGAGCGCCCTGGAAACCTCCGCCCTGCCGGGCAAGCTTGCCGACTGCTCCGAAAAGGATCCGGAGCTCTCAGAGATCTTTATCGTCGAGGGGGATTCGGCGGGAGGTTCCGCGAAGCAGGGACGAGACCGACGATTTCAGGCGATCCTGCCTCTCCGGGGGAAGATCCTCAACGTCGAGAAAGCGCGTTTCGATCGCATGCTCTCCTCCGAGGAAATCCGCGCGCTTATCCAGTGTCTGGGCACGGGGATCGGAAAGGAAGAATTCGATCCCCTCAAGGTTCGGTATCACAAGGTCATCATCATGACCGATGCCGACGTGGACGGATCCCACATCCGGACGCTCCTCCTCACCTTCTTCTACCGGCAGATGCGCGAGCTGGTGGAGCGGGGAAACCTCTACATTGCGCAGCCGCCCCTTTACAAGGTGAGCCGTAAGAAGAAGGACTTCTACCTGCGTGACGATGACGAACTCTCACAGTTTCTCCTCGATCGTGTCGAAGACGAGTTCCGTATGGTAATCGGCACCACCGGGCGTGAGCTCGCCGGGCGCGAGCTCCGACGCGCCATCCTCGCGGCACAGGAGTGGAACGACAGCCTCGAGCACCTCGAGCGCCGCGGGTGGCCTCAGGATCTCGTGCTCGCCGCCCTCGACACCGACGCAACCTGGAGCGGGGAAAACGAAAGCGCCGCGTTTGCGGATGCCCTGGCGGCCGAGCTTCGAGAGCTCGGATATGAGGACGTGAGGGTGGTGCAGGACGAGGAGCACGGCGTTCCCGACATTGTTTGCCTTATCGGCCTCAATGGCCGGGGGCGCGAGGTTCGTCTGCGCCACCTTCTGGCGGCCAGCGGCCACTTCCGACGCGCTCGCCACCAACGCGCCCAAGTCGAGGCTCTCCGGGTGGGTCCTTTTCATCTCGACCGCAACGGCGAGCGGGAGACCCTGGAGAGTCTCAATGATCTTGTCAAACGAGTTTATGAAGTCGCAAAGAAGGGCCTGAACATACAACGATACAAAGGCCTCGGAGAAATGAACCCCAAGCAGCTGTGGAACACCACCATGGACCCCGAGTCGCGGCGCCTGCTGCAAGTCACTATCGAGGACGGAACGCTCGCCGACGAGCTCTTTACGATTCTCATGGGCGACGCGGTGGAGCCCCGACGGAACTTCATCGAGAACAACGCCCTCGAAGCCAGGAACCTGGACATCTAGATGAGCGAAGAGACGCCGCAACCCCGCACCGCTCGCATACCCGTGAGCATCGAAGACGAGCTCAAGAGCTCCTATCTCGACTATGCGATGTCAGTGATCGTCGGTCGCGCCTTGCCGGATGTGCGAGACGGACTCAAGCCGGTGCACCGCCGCATTCTCTTTGGGATGTGGGAGAGCGGCAACACAGCCTCCCGGGCCTACAAGAAGTCGGCCCGCATCGTCGGTGACGTGATGGGGAAATATCACCCTCACGGCGATGCGGCGATTTACGACACCGCGGTGCGTATGGCCCAGGATTTCTCCATGCGTTACACCCTGGTTGACGGCCAGGGGAACTTCGGTTCGGTGGACGGAGACTCAGCCGCTGCGATGCGGTACACGGAGGTCCGGCTCACCCGGGTCTCGGAGGAGCTCCTGGGCGACGACATCGACAAGGAGACCGTCGAATGGGGGCCGAACTACGACGGCTCTTTGAAAGAACCGCTGGTCCTGCCGGCGCGATACCCGAATCTCCTGGTCAATGGGTCATCGGGCATTGCAGTCGGCATGGCCACGAACATTCCACCTCACAACCTTGGCGAGGTCGTGGACGCCTGCACCGCCCTCATCACGGAACCAGAGCTGAGCACAGAAGATCTGATGCAGCACATTCCCGGGCCGGATTTCCCAACCGCGGGTTTTATCCTCGGTCGAAAGGGCATCCATGACGCCTACACCACGGGGCGGGGCATCGTGCGCATGCAGGCGCGCACCGCCATCGAGGAGGCGGAGACCGGGCAGCGGGCGAGAATCATTGTCAACGAGCTGCCGTATCAGGTGAACAAGGCCCGGCTCGTGGAGCAGATCGCCACGCTGGTCCAGAGCAAGCGTCTGGATGGAATTGCGGATCTGCGCGACGAATCCGACCGTGACGGCATCCGCGTCGTCATCGAGCTCAAGCGGGATGCGGTTCCCGAAGTGGTACAGAACAACCTTTTCAAGCTCACCCAGATGCGCACCACCTTCGGCATCATTCTCCTCGGGGTGGTCAACAACCAGCCAAAGGTCTTCATACTCAAGGAGCTCCTCCAGCATTTTCTCGATCACCGCCGGGAGGTGGTGGTGCGGCGGACTGCCTTCGATCTCACCCGAGCCAAGGAGCGGGCCCATATTCTCGAGGGGCTGGTCGTTGCTCTCGACAACCTCGATGCGGTGATAGCGCTGATCCGCGCTGCTGCGGACCCGGGCACGGCGCGCACGGGTCTGATGGAGCAATTCGGTCTCTCGGAGGTCCAAGCGCAGGCCATTCTCGACATGCGGCTGCAACGCTTGACCGGGCTCGAGCGCGACAAGATCGTGGAGGAGCATCAAGAGGTGCAACGCACGATCGCCCACCTCCAGTCGGTGCTCGACTCCGGCGAGATGGTCTCGGCGATCATCATCGAGGAGCTCGCCGAGATCAAGAGCAGGTTCGGAGACCCCCGCCGAACGGAGCTCATTGCTGATCTGAGCGAAATCTCGATCGAGGACCTCATCGCCGAAGAAGAGATGGTGATCACGGTCTCGCGCGACGGCTACATCAAGCGTTCTGCGGCCTCGACCTACCGAGCCCAACACCGCGGCGGCCGAGGGCGACGGGGAATGGCAACCAAAGAGGAAGACGAGGTGTGGAAACTCTTCGTCGCCTCGACCCACGCCACCATGCTCTTCTTCACCAACGCCGGGCGGGTCTTTGCCCGCAAGGTGCACGAGCTGCCGGACGTCGGCCCGGCGGCGCGGGGCCGAGCCCTGGTCAACCTCCTGCAGCTCGCGACGGATGAGAAGGTCGCTGCGCTCCTTGCGGTTCGCCACTTCGACGAGCACGAAGACGCGTTTCTCTTCTTCGCTACCCGCCTCGGCCGCGTCAAGCGAACCCCTCTGCGCGATTACGCAAATATCCGCACCACCGGGCTGCGGGCGGTCGTGATCAACGAGGGAGACGACCTCCTCTCCGTTCACCGCACGAACAATCGCAGTCAGGTATTCATGGGGACCCACCAGGGAATGGGTATCCGGTTTGAAGAAACCGATGCGCGTTCGATGGGCAGGGTCACCGCGGGTGTGCGCGGCATCAACCTCCGCGAAGGCGATTTTGTCGAGGAGGTGGCGACCGTCGATCCCGAAGAGGAAAACGACATCCTCGTTATCACCGATCTCGGCTACGGCAAGCGAACCCCGGTGAACGAGTTCCGCCTGCAGCGCCGTGGCGGCTACGGGGTGACCCTCATCCGGCTCACCGAGAAGAACGGTGTGGTAGCCGGCATTCGACACGTGCACCAAGACGACGAGGTCCTTCTCGTGACCGAAGGCGGGATGCTGATCCGCATGACCGTGGCCGAGATCCGCCGCATCGGGCGGGCGACGCTCGGTGTTCGCCTGATTCGCCTTGACGAAGGTGACCGCCTGGTGTCGGTGGCACGGGCCGAAGCCGCGGACGATGACCCGGCGGAAGACGGGGAAGCCGACGATACGCCTGACGATGCGGGCAACGATGCCTCCGGGGAGGGCGCCTGAGGAACCGGCGCCCAGGGGACGTGGACCCTCCCGAGAGTTTCCCTTCGCGCGTCATCCCGGCAGCGGCTCTCATCCACCAAGAGGGGGCCCTGGGTGTGATCGCGCTGGTCGGTCTTTACCTCCGCCAGTCTGGCATCCTCGGTGGGCTCGCCCCACGTGGCCCCGTCGTGACCGCGGTTCTTCTTGGGATCGGCATTGGTCTGGCGTCTTCCCTGATCCTGTGGTTGATCCGCGGCCTGGCCCCCCTGGCCAGCCTCGAGCGCTGGCAGAGGGAGATGGTCCGGGGATGGACCGTCACCGATGCCGTAACGGTGGCGGTGTTTTCCGGGCTCGCGGAGGAGGCCCTGATCCGTGCGCTCTTGCAGCCATTGATCGGTCTCGTGCCGGCAGCGGCGATCTTTGCCGTTCTCCACCTTGTTCCCGATCGCCGGCTCTGGCTGTGGCCAATCCTCGCGTTGGTCCTGGGCCTGGTCCTGGGAGTGGCTTTCGAGTTGGCGGGTTACCCAGCCGCGGCTGCGGCGCATCTCATCATCAACGGCTTCGCCCTGGTGCGATTGCGCACCCTCCCCGCTGACTGAGCCCGCCCCAATGTGTACAATGAGCACGAGTCTAGGGAGGACGAGACATGGAGAGTAAGGATTCTCTTTACCGAGTCAAGGTCGGACTCGCCGAAATGCTCAAGGGCGGGGTGATCATGGACGTCACTAATGCCGAGCAAGCCAAAATCGGCGAGAGCGCCGGGGCGGCAGCGGTGATGGCTCTGGAAAGGGTGCCGGCGGATATCCGCGTCCAGGGCGGGGTGGCGCGCATGGCATCGATCGAGAAGATCCACGAGATTCAGGAGACGGTCTCGATTCCGGTGATGGCCAAGGTGCGCATCGGCCATATCGCGGAAGCGCGGATTCTCGAAGCCCTCGAAGTTGACTTCATTGATGAGAGCGAGGTGCTGACTCCGGCCGACGAGGAAAACCACATCTTCAAGCACTCATTTCGCGTGCCCTTTGTCTGCGGCTGCAGAAACCTCGGCGAGGCTCTTCGCAGAATCGGCGAGGGCGCCGCCATGATCCGCACAAAAGGTGAAGCCGGCTCTGGGGACATCGTTGAGGCTGTGCGCCACCTGCGATCGGTACAGCGCGGGATCCGCACGCTCACCATCCTCGACGAGAACGAGTTGATGACCGAGGCGAAGGAGCTCCAGGCCCCGTTCGAGTTGGTCCAGTGGGTCGCAGAGAATGGCCGGCTACCGGTTCCGAACTTCGCCGCGGGAGGAGTGGCGACCCCAGCCGATGCGGCCCTGTGCATGATGCTCGGCGCGGAGTCCGTGTTCGTGGGCTCCGGGGTCTTCAAGTCCGACGACCCCGAGCGTCGCGGGCGTGCGATTGTCGAAGCCGTGACCCACTGGCAGGACCCGTCCAAGCTGCTCGAGATTTCGCGGGGCCTCGGTGAGGCTATGCACGGTCTCGAGGCGGGGAAGTTGACCCCAGAGGAGATGCTTTCGCGCAGAGGGTGGTGAGGGGTGCCGCCTGCCGGGGTGCTCGCCCTGCAGGGAGACTGGGAAGCCCACCGGAGGATCCTCCTGGGGCTGGGAGCGGAGGTGCGCACCGTACGAACGGCGGCCGACCTCGAGGCGGTCGGCGCCCTCGTCATTCCCGGGGGGGAGTCGTCGGCTATGCTGCGGCTGATGGAGTCGGAGAATCTCTTTCACCGGCTGCGCCAACGGGTGGCCGCCGGGATGGCGGTGCTCGGGACATGCGCCGGTGTGATCCTGCTCGCCGAGACCATCGAACCGCCACAGCCCAGTATCGGCGGACTGTCGGTGACTGCGGTAAGGAACGCCTATGGACGGCAACTTGACTCTATGGTGGCTGAGGTGGAACTGACCCCGGAGCTCGGGCCACCGCTTTCCATCGAGGGGGTCTTTATCCGCGCCCCCCGAATCTCCCGGACGGGTCCGGAGGTCGAGGTTCTCGGTCGGTGGGAAGGAGATCCAGTGCTCGTTCGCCAGGGTCTCGTCCTTGGCGCCACCTACCATCCGGAGCTCGGAGCGGACACGCGAGTGCACGAGATGTTCCTACGCATGAGGGAGGACGGCCATGGCTGAGAATTTGGTTCGACACGAGGAAAACCGAGGCATTCACATGCTGGTGATGAATCACGGGGCGAATGCGCTCGACCGGGCATTGATGGAGGAGCTGCGGACGAAGCTCCTCCACCTTGCCGCGGAAGGGGGCCCGGCGATGATCCTGGCCTCGAGTCATGCGTCCGTTTTTTGTCCTGGGTGGAACTTGAAGCTGCTTGCCGATGCGGGTCGCGATGAGGTCGGGGATTTTCTCTCCTTTTTCAACGCACTCATCCTCGATCTCTTCTCCTACCCCGGCCCGACAGCCGCCGCCATCGGCGGTCACGCGGTCGCCGGCGGTTGCTCATTGGCGCTCGCGTGCGATCTCCGGTTGATGGGGCAAGGCCAGCCACGGCTCGGTATCTCGGAGCTCAATCTAGGGGTTCCGGTTCCTAGAGATTGTGTGCGCATGTTGCGCGCGCGCCTCAGCTCCCCGGCCCTCGACGACCTCGTTTTCCGTGGCGACGGCTGCACAGCAGAACGGGCGCGCACCCTGGGAATCGTCCATCGGGCGGTAGAAGGCGACAAGGTGATGGCGATCACCCAGCAAGAGATGGGCAAGCTCACGGCCAGGCCACACCGAGCGTTCGTGGACTCGAAGCGATTCCTCTACGGTGAGGTCTGGGAAGCGATGGGGGCCCCCCCGGCCGAGGACGCCGCCGCCTTCCTCGATTGCTGGTTCGAGGCTGAGACGCATGAGCGCATCAAGGGGTTGGTTGCTCGGCTGGGCCATTGACGGATTTTCACGCTTTGTCTGCCGCGCCGGCACGGCAGGGGCGTGCAGCGGCGACGGTGCGGCGCCTACCCTTGCGCCGGCACGCCGAAGGTCGAGGGTTTGATAAGGATGCCATCGTTGCCAGCGGGTGGTTTCACGGTGTGGGAGAGTGCCTCGATGTGCTCACCGCAATCGTTGGAGGCAACCTCGTTTCGGGAGTCGCCTTCGGCGGTCCATGGCCGTTGTTGGCGAGGGACGGTTGGCTGGTGGCGCCGGCCCTGCCGGTCGCGGTGGGAACGACGCCGGTGGTCGGCACCGACGCCGAGTATTCCCAGCGTGAGCCCGGCGTTTGGCGAGAAGCGGCCGGCCTCGAGGAGCTGATCATCGCGACCGATGGCCGGGGGCCGGTTCCCGGTGGAGCGTTCGATCTGCTGTGGTTTGGAGACAACGAGCGCTACGTGGTCCATGGTGGAGCACTCGAAGTCGAGGACCTCTTTGCCGTCGTGCGTGTGCCCGCGACGCCAGCCTTGCTGGACCGGATCCTCCTCCGCGCGCGGAGGGTGGAGGAGGATCTGTTACACGGCCTACGGTGGGCGGACGACGCCTTTCCCGCCGAGATCGAGGTGAGGCGCTCTTCGGCTCTGAGCTCCGACGACCGTTGGCGGGACGCGCGGCTGGTGCTTGAAACCCGAACCGATGTGCGGAGCGCACAACAACACAGTGACGAGGTGGCTGCAAAGACGGAGCACGGCGATGAGGTGGTTTTCGCGCTCGAGGAGGGGAGAGAGGGCTGGCGGCTCGATCTCCGTGAGGGTGCTTACCCCTTCACCGCCCTGGCCCTGAGGCGCCGCGGGGAGATGCTGTGTCTTCGTGCCACCCTCGACTCCGGTGTCGATCCCCTCGCGCAGGGCATGCGCGGACGGCTCGCCTTCGATTTACGTTCGGATCTGGTGGCGCTCGGCTAACCCGCATATCTCACCAGCTTTCTGCTGCGGTCGGCGATTCACCGCACCCAGCTGTGTTTTCTCGCCTCGGGGTGCTCGACGTACCGTCAAGTACGCCTC
>Ga0209013_10001250_pt1 | contig 23407 bp, 24 predicted proteins | sample Cruoilmetagenom2_FD_187291 | JGI IMG/M metagenome (GOLD analysis project Ga0209013, IMG submission 187291) | Oil polluted marine microbial communities from Coal Oil Point, Santa Barbara, California, USA - Sample 2 (SPAdes) (version 2) | ecosystem: Environmental > Aquatic > Marine > Oil seeps ... | reverse complement strand
AATAAAATCTTCATCTTTCGTTCCAGCCCCTGTAACTCCACGACCACCCCGAGCCTGTCTTCGGTACCCACTTACTGGGAATCGCTTAATAAATCCTTTGTGAGATATTGTAACAACAACCTCTTCTTCTGCAATAATATCCTCAAGTGAAAATTCTTTTGGATCATGAATTACCTCTGTTCGTCTTTCATCACCAAATTTTTCTTTAATCTCAAGAAGTTCATCTTTCAGTATTTTATTTCTCTTTGTTTCGTTTTCTAAAATGCCTTGAAGTTTTTCTATTAACTTTAATATTTCTTTATACTCGTTTTCTATTTTCTTTCTTTCAAGTCCAGTCAAACGTTGCAGCCTCATATCAAGAATTGCTTTAGCTTGAATTTCTGACAACTTAAACTTCTTCATTAAATTTGTTTTTGCTGTTTCAGTGTCAGCAGAGGCTCTTATTGTTTCAATTACTGCATCTATATTATCAAGAGCAATTATGTATCCTTCCAATATATGAGCTCTTCTTTCTGCAGCATCTAGCTCATACTTTGTTCTTCTTATAAGCACTTCCATTCTGTGATCAAGGAAGTGTTTCATCACTTCGCTAAGAGTCAATACTTTTGGAACTCCATTTACAAGAGCAAGCGTGATTACACCAAACGTAACTTGCATTTGAGTGTGTTTATATAGCTGATTCATAATTACGGCTGGCTGAGCATCTCTCTTTAATTCGATTACGACTCTCATCCCATCTCTATCAGATTCGTCCCTTAAGTTAGAAATGTCGGTTAATTTTCCTGATCTTACAAGTTCAGCAATTTTTTCTATTAAGTTTGCTTTGTTTACCTGGTATGGTAGTTCTGTAATTATAATTGATTCTCTGTCATTCTTATGAGTTTCAACATTTGCTCTTGCTCTAATTACAACACGCCCTCTACCTGTAGTGAAAGCGTCTCTAACTCCTTCGTATCCATAAATAATTCCACCTGTAGGAAAATCGGGCGCAGTTACATGCTTCATTAAGTCTGCTGATGTTAAGCTTGGAGTGTCAATCAACGCAACCAATCCACTAATTACTTCGTTCAGATTATGTGGAGGAATATTTGTTGCCATTCCAACGGCAATTCCGCTAGCTCCATTAATAAGTAGGTTTGGAAGATACGACGGCATTACGCTTGGCTCTTGTAAGGATTCATCAAAATTAGATTTAAACTCAACAGTGTTTTTATCCAAATCCCTTAACATTAGTTCTGTTATTTTTGCCATTCTCGCTTCAGTGTATCTCATTGCTGCGGCTGAATCACCATCAACAGAACCAAAGTTTCCCTGTCCGTCAACCAATGGATAACGTAATGAAAACTCCTGAACCATTCTGACCATTGAATCATAAACGGCGGTATCACCGTGAGGATGGTACTTACCTAAAACTTCACCAACAATTCTAGCAGATTTTTTATATTGTTTGTTGAATCCCAAACCGAGATCGTGCATTCCAAACAACACTCTTCTATGAACAGGTTTTAATCCATCCCTTACATCTGGTAGTGCTCGTGATACAATAACTGACATTGCATAATCAATATAGGAGGATCTCATTTCTTCTTCTAATGAGATCGGTAATATTTTTTCAAAAAATGTAGACATAGTTTATTCTTCTTTAATAATTATTATTCAATTAAACATCTATATTTGCATACTTGGCGTGCTTCTGTATAAAATTTCTTCGCGGTTCAACATCATCACCCATTAGGGTTTCAAATATTTTATCAGCAGAGGCGGCGCTTTCTAAACCAACCTGCAAAATGGTTCTTGTTTCTGGGTTCATAGTTGTCTCCCAAAGCTGTTCAGGGTTCATTTCTCCGAGCCCTTTATATCTTGAGATAGAAACTCCCTTAGGAAGGTTGTCTTCTCCAATCACCTCTTCTTTTGTTTCGCCGTTTCCTTTAAATCTTAGCAATATTTTATCTCGCTCGTCATCGTTATAAGCATATAATTCTTCTTTCCCTTTTTTAATTTTATAGAGGGGTGGCTGAGCGATAAAAACTTTACCCAACTCTATCAACTCTCTCATGTACCTGTATAAAAAAGTTAAGATGAGAGTTCGTATATGACTACCGTCAACATCAGCATCAGTCATAATTATTATTTTTCCATAGCGGGCCTTATCTATTGCAAAATCAAGCCCTAACCCTGCACCAATTGCGGTTGTGATAACCTTTATTTCATTGTTCTCAAGTATTTTATTTATCTTCGCTTTTTCAACGTTTAGTATTTTCCCCTTTAATGGTAGTATAGCCTGAAACCTTCTATCTCTTCCCTGCTTGGCAGATCCACCAGCAGAGTCACCTTCCACAATATAAATTTCTGTGTGCTCCGGGTCATTAATCGAACAGTCTGCCAATTTACCTGGAAGATGCATAGAGTCGAGTACATTTTTTCTTCTAACAAGATCTCTAGCTTTTCTTGCTGCTTCCCTAGCTTCTGCTGCTCTAAGACACTTATCAATTATTTTTTTTCCAATAGAAGGGTTTTCTTCTAGATACTCTGATAATTTTTCAAAAACCAGAGTTTCAACTATGGACTTGACCTCACTATTTCCAAGCTTTGTCTTTGTTTGGCCTTCAAACTGAGGTTCAATTACTTTCACAGAGATTACTGCTGTAAGTCCTTCCCGAAAATCATCACCTGTCAGATTTACTTTGCTGTTCTTAATAAGATTATTTTTTGCGGCATAACTGTTAAAAGTTCTTGTCAGGGCTGTCTTAAAGCCGGATAGGTGAGTTCCTCCTTCGTGAGTATTAATGTTGTTCACGTATGAAAAAATGTTATCTGAATAAGCTCCCGTATATTCAAAAGCTATTTCAACTGGAGTATTATCTTTTTCTCCTTCAACATATATGGGTTTGTGCATTACGGTTCTGTTTTCATCAAGATATTTTACAAACTCAATTAAGCCACCTTTAAAATGAAAGTTTTCTTTGTCCCCTTCTATTTTGTCTTCTATGGCAATTGTTACGTTTCTATTTAAGTATGCTAACTCTCTCATTCTTTCAGCGAGTGTTGTAAACATAAATTTTGTTGTTGAAAATATTTCGGAATCAGGCATAAATGTAATTTTGGTTCCTGATTCATCCTTTTTAACTTTACTAACTTCTTTAACTGCTTCTTTAGGAATTCCTCGATGATATTCTTGTTGATAAAGCTTTCCCCCGCGTTTGACTTCTACCTTCATCCATTCTGATAAAGCATTTACAACAGAAACGCCAACTCCGTGTAGGCCGCCTGATACTTTATATGAGTCTTTATCAAACTTTCCCCCGGCATGAAGGACTGTCATTACAACTTCTAGAGCTGATCTGTTTTCTTCAGGGTGTATATCAACAGGTATTCCTCTTCCCCTATCTTCAACTGTGACACTACCATCTTCATTGATAGTAACCATAATAATATCATTATAACCACCCAATGCTTCATCAATACTATTATCCACTACTTCATTAACAAGGTGGTGTAATCCGCGTGAGCTAATATCACCAATATACATTGCTGGTCTTTTTCGTACAGCTTCTAGCCCTTTAAGTACATTTATATTACTTGCTGTATAGTTTTTCTGTGCTGCTTCTTTTGTCACTTTATTTATACCTTTAAAGTTTTTATGAAATAAATTTAATTTTTACTATATCTGTTTGTTCTAAATTCTTTTTAATTTTTTTAATAATTGCTTCTTGTCTTAGATTAAGTTCACTTCTCCAAACAGAGTTTTCAACCCTTAAATACAAAATTTTTCTATCAACTTTTATTGCTTTGGCCACAGTTTCTAACTCAGGAAATATTTTGCTGAATTTTTCTACAACCTCGTACTCTTTAGCCTTGCTAACAAACTTATTAAAAGCTTTTTCTTTATAAATAACCTCAGACAACTTTCTAAAATTATTAGGCATATGAGGGTTGACCATTTTTTATATTCAAAATTAGATCATCACTACCTTTAGTTAAATGCTCAAAGTTTGAAAAATCTGTTAAAGTAATAAACGCTTGACCAATCTTTTTCATAAACTCACTAATTTTTTTTGCCCTAAAAGCATCAAGTTCACCAAATACATCGTCCAATAAAAAAATTGGTGTTTTTCCCATAGCATCTTTTAAGTAAAAAAATTCTCCAAACCGTAACGCAATTTGAAATGTTTTGTGTTGTCCTTGCGATCCATATTTTTTTAAATCCAAGCTATTAACTTTAAATAAAAAATCGTCTCTATGAGGACCAACTAAGTTTTTTGCTCTAATAATTTCCTGATTTCTCAGCCTTGATATTTCCGCTTTAAAAGCTTCACTAATTTCTTCAATATTTGTTTCATCAAAGAACTTATACTCTATTGTAGGTGTTTCAACACAATCCATAATTGTTTTATATGATTCTTTGATATAATCACTAAATGTTTTTATAAACTTAATTCTATGTTTAATTATTTCGCTTCCCAAATTAATTAAAGAATCAGTCCATGTTTCCAACTGATTTAATAATAAAGTATTGTTGTTTTCTCTTATTTGATTAAGTAATGCAGACCGATGCCTTAGTGTTTTATTATAGTCCATTAAAATATTCAAATATGTATTACTTGCTTGTGAAATAACTGAGTCAAAAAATTTTCTTCTATCAGCAGGCGCTCCCTTTGTTATTGAGTGGTCAGAGGGAGTCAATGTCACCACAGGAAATTTTCCTATTAAATAAGATGCTTTTTTTATTTGTTTTTTATCCAAATTGATTGTTTTTTTATTCTCTTTCCCTGAATAAACTACTTCAACATTATTGTTTATGAGATCAGAAAAATTTCCTTTTATATTAAAGTAAGATTCATCAAACGAAACAACTTCTTGATCTTTATATTGATTTAAGTTTTTTGATGTGCATAAATAATATATTGCTTCCAGAAGAGATGTTTTACCTTGACCGTTTCCTCCAACTATGTAGTTAAGTTGATGGGAAAATTTTATTTTTGAATGATTGTGTAATCTAAAATTGGTCAATTCCAAATAATTTAAAACCATTCTAATTATTTAACCGTACAGGCATAACCAACATCATCAGCTCTTGATTCTCTTTATTTTCACTTGGTACAATAATTACAGCCTTTGTTGCTGAATGTAACCTAAAAATTATTTCTTTTTCAGATGTTAAATGACTTAAAACATCATTAATATATTGTGAATTAAACCCTATGTCTATTGGGCTTCCATTATATTCACACCTCACACTTTCTTTTCCAGAATTTCCCATATCTACATCTTCAGCTGAAATTTCCAAATTATTTTCGGTAACTGAGAACTTGACTCTTTTTGTGCTGGAAGTAGATGAGAACAACATCATCCTTTTAATTGCATTATGAATTTCTTTTGTCTGAAGTTTTAATTCAAACTCATTTTCTAAAGGTATAACGCTTTTATAGTCGGGATACTTTTGACCTATCAATCTTGTTATTAATTCAATATCATTTAATTTAAATGACATATGTGTTTTACTTAAAAATATTTTTATATCTTTTTCATCTAATATTTTTTGTAGTACAGAAACAGCTTTTTCTGGAATAATATATTCATCTTCTGTTTCAACTTTTATATTCTTTTTTAATTGATTAACCAATCTATGACCATCGGTTGTTACAAACCGCATTCCATCACTTTCAAACAATAAGTAAGTTCCCATCATTGCTGGTCTCATTTCTTCCTTACTCATTGCAAAGGCTGAAATATCAAGTGCGCCCTTCAAATCTAATCCATTCATATCAACTTCAAATATATCATCAGCCCCTGTTGGAAAAGTGGGTATCTCCGGAAACTCTTGTCCATCAAGGTAGCTTATAGAATATACACCATTATCAGTTTTTAGATTAATTTTACCATTTTGAGTAATTTCAAAATAAACCGTAGTGTCACCTAATGATCTAAGAATATCATGAGTTAATTTAGCTGGAACAACCAAACTCATATTTTCTTCCGAAACTATATTGATGGAAGATTTCATAGAAATTTCTAGATCTGTTGCATTAATTGTTAAAGAACCATCTTTTATTTCGAATAAAAAGTTCTCTAAAATTGACATTGGGGTTCTTGTTGGTACTGCAGGAATTATTTTTGTTAGAAGTTTTTCGAGTTCCTTACTGTTGACCTTAAATTCCATCAATTTGCTCCAAAATTAAAGATTTTTAACGAAGAAATATATTAAAAATAAAGGGGATTTACAATATAAAACAAGTGTTATATTTTAAAAATTTTTCAAATATTTATCAACGTTTACTATAAACATACTATTATTTAATTTGTTTAAAATTTTAAATTATATAATAATAATAAGGTTGTTTATATGTTAATAAGTTATAAATATTAACTAATAAGATTAAAAAAGGGTTTTTAAAATTAATGTAGTGTTAATAACTTATGAATAAATAGAAAGCAAAAATCTTTAATTAATTTAACAGTTAAAATTAACAACCTATTTATAAATTGTTAACATTTTTTTCACACAACAAAACTATTTTTACCACTACCAAAACAACAATAATTTGGTAACTACCTATTGTTTGTGTAACTTTAAAATCATGTAATTATGGAGACTTTATGGGTGACAATATAAAACTTTCAGTAACATTACCAACTAGCCCAAGTCGGATTTATAAAGCTTGGTTAGATAAAAAAGAACACTCTGCTTTTACTAAAAGCGAAGCTAATATAGAAAGAAAAGTAGGTAGTAGATTTACTTCTGGAGATGGTTATATTGAAGGCGAAATAAAGCAAATGGTATTATCAAAAAAAATAATTATGTCGTGGAGAACAACAGATTTTCCAGAGGGTGCAGAAGATTCATTATTAGAGGTTAATTTGGAAGGAAATAATGAATCAACAAAAATAATTATTGTTCATGAAAATCTTCCAGAGGGAGATGGAAAAAAATATCGAAAGGGTTGGAAGGATAATTATTTTTCACCAATGAAAGAATATTTCAACCAATAATTGTTAGCAAGAAAAACCTCTTGTCGCTTTTATGAAAGAAGAAAAAGCAAAATTCATACGCAGTATATATATACCCGCATTTTTCGTCCTCTTTATTTTTATTGTAAAAACAATTGAAATATATTTTGAAGTAAGTTTTATTCCATATGGTCTTTATCCAAGGACCGCTGCTGGACTTTTGGGTATTGTAACAGCACCATTAATACATTCTAATTTTGAACATTTGTTTTCAAACGCCATTCCTTTGCTTGTTCTTGGAATAAGTCTAGAATATTTTTATGTTGAGAGTTCAAGAAAGGTGTTTTTAATATCATTCCTTATTACTGGATTGTTTGTATGGATATTTGCTCGTGAAAGCTACCACATTGGAGCAAGCGGAATAGTCTATGCTTTAGTCTCGTTTCTCTTTTTTAGTGGAATTATTAAAAAAGATAAAAGATCAGTAACGCTTTCTTTGTTGGTTATTTTTCTTTACGGGGGTTTGGCTTATGGAGTTTTACCTATTAAAGAAGGGGTTTCGTGGGAATCACATTTAATTGGCGGAATTGTTGGTCTGGTTTTAGCATACAACTTTAGAAAAAAAGACATTTACACAAAATATGACTGGGAAAACGATAATATTGAAGAAGTAAAAAATCTTGAGGTTTCATATACAAAGGGTTATCAGGGAGAATCCGAATGGAGAGAGAATGAAGATAGTGGTTGATGAAAATATATCATATGGAAAAGAGGCTTTTGAAATAGTAGGAGAGGTTGAATTATTTCATGGAAGAGAAATAAAGAGCAAACATCTTACCAATAAAGATGCTTTAATTATTAGATCAATTACAAACGTTAATAAGAATCTTCTGCAGAAAACAAATGTTAAATTTGTTGGTACAGCAACAATTGGAACTGATCACATAGATAAAAAGTATTTATCGCAAAAAGAAATACAGTTTGATTATGCCCCAGGGTGCAATTCATACGCTGTAACGGAATATGTATATTCAGCTATAGCATATATAACAGCAAAGCAGAATATGAGTCTCGAACACATGAGTTTGGGTATTATTGGCTATGGCAATATTGGAACTAAAGTTGAAGAAATAGCGAAGTCAATAGGTTTGAAAGTAATTATAAATGATCCTCCACTTCAAAGAGAAAATAACAGCAATTATTTTTCTTCTCTTGAAGAAGCGTTAAGTTGCGATATAATAACATTTCATGTTCCTTTAAATTTAGACGGGCTAGATAAAACATATCACCTATTAAACAAAAACAACATCTCTTTAATTAAAGAAAACTCTATACTAATCAACGCTTCTCGCGGCCCAGTTATAGATAACAAAGTTCTAAAAAATAGATTAAGAAACACAAAAAATATATTTGCAGTATTAGATGTTTGGGAAAAGGAGCCTGATTTTGATCAAGAATTGTTGGATTTAGTAGAGCTAGGTACTCCTCATATTGCTGGTTATTCTTTTGAGGGAAAAGTAAATGGAACCACCATGGTTTATAATAAACTTTGTGAGTTTTTTAATATAAAAAAAGTATGGACGCCGGACTTACCACCGGTCTCAAAAAACAAAATTGTACTTGATAAGAAAAGAAGCAAATTAGAAACACTTTCTAAATTATTTAAAAAATCATATCAAGTTAAAAACGATGACTTGGCTATGAGAGAGTCTGAAAACTTTACAAAAAAAGAAAAATTATCGCATTTCGATTCTTTGCGAAAGAACTACAAACTTAGAAGAGAGTTAAATAATTATCAGGTTCAAATAAGTAAAGCAGAAAAAGAAACAATCAAACTTCTATCTAGCTTACGATTAAATATTTTAGAAACATAAAGATCAATATTTGTTAACAGCATTTTTAATAATTTCAAACATGGTTAAATACAAAAATATAATAACAGCTTTATTTGTAGTATTATCTATAACAGGTGCTCAAACAAAATCAGGCATTCAAATAGCCAGATTAAAATATAATGGCGGCGGAGATTGGTATAATGATCCATCTGCCGAAGTCAACTTATTAAGGTATGTCGAGGAGAAGACAACCATAAAGGTTAATCCAGAATATATTTTTGTGGATGTATCTAGCAATGATCTTTTTTCGTATCCAATTTTATTTATAACTGGTCATGGTAATATCGTTTTTTCTGAGGCAGAAATTGAAAGACTTAGAAAGTATTTAAAAAAAGGGGGATTTATTTATGTTGATGATGACTATGGATTTGATAAAGCTATAAAGCGGGAGTTTAACAAAATTTATCCCTCAAAAAGTTTTATTGAACTTCCTTTTAACCACCCCATTTACCACACGCTATTCAATTTTGAATTTGGACCATCAAAAACACACGAGCATGACAATAAACCCCCACAGGGATTTGGTTTGTTTATTAATAATAAACTCTCTGTTTTTTACACTTATGAGAGCAATCCGAGTGATGGATGGGCGGACAAAGAAGCGCACAACAATTCTCTAACCACAAGAGACGAAGCGTTAAAATTTGGAACCAACATAATTGTTTTTGCTTTAACACAATAAGAGAACTCAGTGAACAAAGCAGAAACACAGATTAACCAAATAAAATCAAAATTAAAATCACTTGAAAACAAAGAAAGTATGATTAGAGTAATTACTGGGTTGAACCTGGTTGTTATTTTGGTCTTAGTAATAAACATTATTGTTAGTCTTTTAGAATTAAGCGGTTTAAATAATATAGCATCAAGAACCGTTTTATTTTATGTTGGAACTCTTTTTTCTGTTTTTGGATTTTGTTTTTTTGTTGGAATTCCAATCTTTAAGAGGATACGTTTTTTAAGAACTCCAAATTACAAGACTCTCTCTGAAAAGATAGGAGAGTACCAACCAGAGATTGGAGACAAACTACACAACGTTTTAGATCTTTATGAGGATAAAAATAAATTTTCTAGTGAAACACTCACTGTTGCTGCAATAGAAAGTGTTTATGAAAAGACAAAAAATGTTGATTTTAGAAAAGCATCAACATATTTAAAAACTAAAAAGTATTTTATTGCATCTGCAGTCACCATTGTTTTCACGACACTACTTTTTTATATTGTTCCAAGCCTAAGATCAGCTTCATATAGAATAATTAATTATTCAAATAAATTTATTAAAACAGCAAAGTTTGAATATTATATAGAACCTGGTAATATTTCCACTCTAAAAAACTCAACCATAAAAATTCGTATAGAAACAATTGGGGAGGCACCAAAGCAGATAACAATATTTACTAAGTCGGAAGAAGAGCCTGCTTTTATTGAGCATATATCTTTTCCAGATTCAAACATGATTTTTAATTTACAGCTAAATTCGTTAAAAAAATCAACAGAGTATTATGCAGAAGCAGAAAACATAAGAAGTAATCTATATCGCATTACTGTAATAGATAAGCCTTTAATAAGTGAACTTAAGCTTACAATAATCCCACCGAAATATTCAGGCTTAGAAAAGTATTCACAAATAGATAATGGTAATATAAAAGAACTAAAAGGGAGTAAGGTAGAGCTTTACGTTGGCTCAACAAAGGAGCTAACAAGCGGGCATCTCATATTTAGCGATAGCTCAAAACAATCACTTAGCGTTAGTAAAACCAAAGGAAACACATCGTTTATAATAGAGAATAGCAGGGAATATAAAATAATAGTATATGACAGCACGCTGAACAAAAATAAAAATCCAATAACCTACACAATAACATCCAAAGCTGATGAGCACCCCAAGCTAAATGTAATAGAGCCAGAATTAAACATAAAATTAACCAAATCAGAGCAAGTATTAACACACCTTAACATCAGCGATGATTATGGATTTAAAAAACTTTTACTTCACCATAGATTATCTGCATCAAGTTTTGAGAAACCTGAAGAAAAATTTTCTAATATTTCAATAACACTAAATGGTAAAAAGAAGGAACAAGAAATATACTTTGTCTGGGATGTCTCGGACCTACTTCTAACAGCTGGAGATGTAATTTCGTTTTATTTTGAAATATTTGACAATGATAATATAAGTGGACCGAAGTCAACCAAATCCTCTCTTTATACTTTATATGTCCCAACCATAGACGAGTTATTCGATGAATCTGAAACAGTTCAAGACGAAGTAGTTAAAGAACTTCAAGAAACGATGAAAGAAGCAGAAAAGTTAAATGAAGACATGGAAAAGCTTAGTAACGAACTTAAGCTTGACGATGAAGAAATTAATTGGGAAGAGAAGAAAAAAACTGAAGAGACGATGCAAAAACTTGAAGAACTAAAAAGCAAAATTAAAAAAGTTCAAGAAAAGTTATCAAAAAACCAAAATAAGCTAGAACAAAACGATCTCTTGTCTGAAGAAACACTAGAAAAATATAATGAACTGCAAAAGCTGATGGAAGAGATGAACAGCGAAGAAATGAAACAATCTATGTCCAAACTTCAAAAGCAGTTAGAATCTATGAATAGAGAAAACACTCAAAAATCACTTGAAGAAGCGAAGTTTAACGAAGAAATGTTTCGCAAGAGCTTAGAAAGAACAGTTAATCTTTTGAAGAGAATTCAAATAGAACAAAAATTGGATGAGATAGTAAAGCGTACGGAAGAGATAAGGGAATCGTTAAGTGAATTAGAAAAGGAAACAGAAAAAAGCGATCTATCAAACAATGAACAGGAAAAGAATCTTTCAAAAAAACAAGAGAGTATTACTGAGCAACTAAAAAAGCTAAAAGAAGAAACCGAGAAATTAAAGCAAAAAATGAGCGAGTTCAAAGATATGCCCAACGAACAAATGGAAAAGCTGCAGAAAGAATTAGATTCTCAAAGGAACGAAGAATTATCCAAAAAAGCAGAAGAACAAATCTCAAAAGAAATGAAAATGGAAGCAATGGAGCAAATGCAGATGCTTTCTCAAAACATGGAGAGAACATCACAACAGATGCAAAACATGCAGCAGCAGATGCAAATGGAAAACCAACTTCAGACAATGTATGACATGATGAAATCGGTTAATAGTTTGATTGATTTAAGTAAAAAGGAAGAAGAATTAAAAAAATTGACAGAAAATAGTGGAGCAAATCAGCAATTAAAGAACACTCAAACACAAAACGAAATTTTATCTGGATTACAAAAAACGATAGGCCAGCTATCAGAACTTTCTCAAAAATCATTTGCTATTACTCCAGAAATGGGAAAAGCATTAGGGCAAGCAAAAGCAGAAATGCAAAACTCTATAAATGCAATGCAAAACAAGAACAGCAGTCTTGCCGTACAGAGTCAATCAGGCGCAATGAAAAACATAAACGAAGCTGCTTCGATGATGAAAGGAAAAATGGATCAGATGATGAACGGCGGACAAGGTGGAGGGATGATGTCCATGATGCAGCAAATGCAGCAGCTATCTCAGCAACAAAAGAATCTTAATAAACTTACGCAGCAATTGAATAAAGGGGAATTAACTCAGCAGCAGCAAATGGAAATGCAAAAACTTTCACAACAGCAGCAAATGATAAAAAAATCTTTAGCCCAGCTAAACAAAGAAAGTAAAGAGTCTGGGGAATCAAAAAGAGTTGCTTCAAATCTTGAACAAATCTTAAAAGATATGGAGGAGGTTATCACAAAAATGAAAACAGAAAAATTAAGTGATGACCTTATACAATCTCAAGAAAAAATATTATCAAAATTGTTGGATGCCCAAAGATCAATAAACCAAAGGGATTTCGAAGAAAATAGAGAGTCGAACTTAGGAAAAAGATTTAACAGAGAATCCCCTGATGAAATTAATTTATCAAATGAAGAAAAAGAAAACAAAATTCGTGATGAATTAATGAAAGCAATAAAAGAAGGTTACACACAAGATTACGAAGATCTAATCCGCAAATACTACGAATCACTTGATGAATCAAAAACCCCAGCTAAAAATTAGCCAGGGTTTTGTAATTTCTTACAGTGTTGCCTGACCAGGCTCCCAATTACATGGAGTCTTATCTTCAGTTTGAGTAGCTTCTAGTGCTCTTAATACTTCAGCAATATTTCTACCTGTGTTGTCGTTGTTAATATTAATCCATTGAATTATGCCATCGGGATCAACAATAAAAGTAGCTCGATAAGCAACTTTTTCGGGCTGTAATATTCCCAGCTTTTTACTTAATGATTTAGATGTATCAGCGATTAATGGAAACTTAAGGTCGCTTAGGTTTCTATCGTTTTCTCTCCATGCCAAATGGACATCCTCTGTGTCTGTGGATGCACCATAAAGAATGGAATTCAACTCAACAAACTTATCATGTTGGTTGTTAAATTCAATAATTTCTGTTGGGCAGATAAATGTAAAGTCCTTTGGATACCAAAACATTACCATCCATTTACCGTCTTTTTTGTGATCAACCGACGCTACATCACCAAACTCCTTGTTTGCTAAAATCGCAGGCTTTTTAAATTTAGGAAACTTATCTCCAATAGTTAACATCTTTTTCTCCTTTGTTTTGTTGTTTATGTTATAAAGTTAGAACAAAATGCTTGATAAATCAAATCGATTGTTATTATATTGTCATAGATAAAATTTATATATTCAAATGACCCTAACACAGCTTAAGTATATTGTTGCAGTAGATAACTACAAGAGTTTTGCTAAAGCATCAAAAAAACTTTTTATAACCCAACCAACATTAAGTATGCAAATAAAAAAGTTGGAGAATGAGTTGGAACTTCTTCTTTTTGATAGAACAAGAATGCCAGTAATTGCAACCGATATTGGATTAAAAATAATAAAACAAGCTCGAAAAATAATCTCAGAGAGTAATGAAGTTTTTGATATTATAAATAATGAGTCTAATCAAGTATCAGGAAAATTTAGATTGGCAGTAATCCCAACTATTGCACCATACCTGTTGCCGAAATTTTTGAAAAACTTCGTGGAGAACAACAAAGAGCTCGAACTAACAATTGAAGAACTTCAAACTGAACAAATTGTTGATGGAATACGAAAAGATGAAATTGATGCTGGGGTTGTAGCAACACCACTAAGCCAGAAGGACATAACAGAAATTCCAATTTATTATGAACCATTTTATGCCTATGTTTCTCAAAAGCACAAGTTATATAAAAGCGATAAGATAAGCGGTAAAGAACTTGATATAAATGATATTTGGTTGTTAAAAGAGGGACATTGTTTTAGAGATCAAGTTATTAATATTTGCTCGTCGAGCAATGATCAGCCTAACAAGAAAAAGAAGGTTCTGAATTTCGAAGGAGCTACTTTAGAAACGTTGGTTAGAATGGTGGAAAATAGTTTTGGTATGACTTTGATTCCTTATTTGTTGGCAAAAGAAATCGAGTCTACAAAAAAGCACAAATTAATCAAGGAATTTAAAAACCCAATACCAAAAAGAGAGATCAGCATTATTTTTCAAAGATCATTCCTAAAGAGAAAGATTATTCTTAAAATACAGGAAGAGATTATCAAACATATATCTAATGAATTAACAAATAAGAAATCAGGATATGTTGTTGAATTATATTAAAGAAAAAAAAGGAATGCTATGAAGCAGCTAAAAATTAAAAACAGTCAAGAAAAAATAAACATTGGAAAAGTTGTTTGTGTCGGAAGGAATTATGCTGCACATGCAAAAGAAATGGGAAACGACGTACCAGATTTTCCAATAATATTTTTAAAGACAGCAACATGTCTGATTCCAAGCGGAGGGGAGGTTATTCACCCTGATTATTCAAATAACTTGCATCATGAAGTTGAGTTGGTATTACTTATTGGTAGTGAAACAAAAAACGCAACAGAGCAAGAGGCTGAAAATTCTATAGCAGGTTACGCCATCGGTTTAGATATGACTTTGCGTGATCTACAAAATGAAAGTAGAAAAACTGGAGAACCATGGACTTTGGCAAAAGTCTTTGATACTTCTGGTGTTATCACTTCGGTTGTTTTAAAATCAGAATATAAATTAAGAGGTGATGAAAAAATTTTCCTAAAAGTAAATAATGAGACAAAACAAGAATCCTCATTAGATAAGCTTTTATTCAATGCCGCAGCAACAGTTCAACATATTTCAAAAAAAATGACACTGGAAGAGGGAGATTTGATATTTACAGGAACACCTGAGGGAGTTAGCAGAGTCGTTCCTGGAGATAAACTTAGTGGAGGTATTGAAAACATTGGGGAAATAAAAGCGACAATAATTTAATGCGGTGAATTCCTCACCGCAACTAAAAAATCAATATTAGATTATATCAATGTGGAAGTTTTGATTTTATAGAATAATATAATGCAGTTCCAGCAATAGCGCCGAGCAAGGTTACTATAGCAGCATATTCCCCAGAGCCAATTTGTGCAAATATTGGCCCCGGACATGCACCAGTAATTGCCCACCCAACCCCAAACAGAATACCTCCAATGATTGTTCCTTTATTCTCATCTTTTCCTTTAAAGTTCATCTCCTCGTTTATTATGGATGCAGCACTAAGTTTTTTTAGAATAATAACAGAAATTGCTCCCGTGAATATAGCTGAGCCAATAATTAAGTACATGTGGGCTTCTTTAAACAAGAACATATCATGAATTCTAAACCAACTAATGACTTCTGACTTTGTTAAAATTATTCCAAATAAGATTCCCAAAAGAGTATATATAAGTTTCATTTTTTCCCTTTTAAAAAAGATAAATTTCTGAATAAGTATATAGTAATCCACCAACAAAAAAAGCAATGGTCGCTTTAATGCTTGCTGGATTAAGTAAAGAGATTCCGGTAATAGAATGACCCGATGTACAACCGCCGGCATATCTTGTTCCAAACCCAACAAACAAGCCTCCTAAAAACAATTTAATTATACCAGTTAGCGAATAGTAATTTGATGGGAGGAACTTTATATCTTCTGAAGTTAATAAGTTTACGGAAACAAACGCCCCGATAATAATTCCAACTATATAATATATTTTCCATCCATCTTTTGAAGGATTAAAATTAATTTTATTTTTAACATTTTTGTGTAATGTAAGATCGCAAATATGATCGAACGAAGAAGAAATACCGAAAAGCTTATTTCCCATTAATAGAAACAACGGCACAAACAATCCTATCAGAGGCCCAACAACATACCAAGGCCATGTGCTAAAAATATTATCCATAAAAGCTCCAGTTAAATTAGGATTTATTTAATTCGTATGTGTAGCTTATATCTACAGCATGATGCAGCATTGCAGATACAGAACAATACTTTTCTTTTGATAACGTAATGGCGCGTTTCAGTTTGTTTTTATCAACATTACCTTCAACCTTAAAGCAAACATTAATCGACTTAAAAACAGATGGAATTTGATTTTCAACCCTTGACGCATCTATGGCAACACTAAAATGCTCTATTGCTTGTTTCTGTTTTTTTAGAATTTGAATTACATCAACAGCACTGCAAGAACCGAGACTCATAAGAAGCAACTCCATTGGTCTTGCTCCAGCATCAACTCCACCAATATTTGGGGAAGCATCAATATTTATTGAAACATTGGATTGCCCAAGCGCCTGCATGTGAAAGGCATCATTGATTCTACTAATATCAACTTTCATTATTTTCTATTCCTTCGACTTTTCAAGTGCCTGATAAATATCATTTGTTATATCACCAATGTCCTCTAAACCAACAGAAACCCTAACCAGTCCAGGAGAAATTCCAACTAATTCTTTTTCCTTATCAGTTAGTTTAGAATGAGTAGTTGAAGCCGGATGAGTGACAATGGTGCGTGTATCTCCAAGGTTTGCAGTTAAAGAAGCCATTTTAATTTCATCAATAAAGTTTTTCGCTCGATTGAATCCCCCCTTAACGGTTATTGTTATTATTCCACCACCAAGCTTCATCTGACTTTTTGCCAAGCTGTATTGAGGGTAGGATGGAAGAAGTGGGTATTTAACTGACAGAAGCTCAGCATTATTCTCAAGCGCCTGCGCCAACGCCAAAGCATTTGCACAATGTTTTTCAATTCTAATTGGCAAGGTTTCTAAACTTTTTGAAAGAACCCATGAATTAAATGGAGAAAGAGCAGGGCCAGTCTGTCTTGCAAAAAAGCGAATATCCTTTAACAAATCTCTTTTTCCAACAACAACTCCCCCAATAGTTCTACCCTGCCCATCAATATATTTTGTGGCTGAATGCGAAACAAGATGAGCCCCAAAATCTATTGGTTTTTGTAAAAGAGGTGTGGCAAAAGTATTATCGACATGTAATATTAGATTGTGTTTTTTTGCTAGGGTGGACACGTAATTAAGATCGACTAAATCTAATCCAGGATTAGAAGGAGTTTCAATAAAAATCATTTTTGTGTTTTTAGTAATTGCCTTTTCCCAACTTTCTATATCGCTTACATCCACATAGGTTGAGGCAATTCCCCACTTTGGAAGAATTTGTGTTAATATTTGATGGCTAGACCCAAAGAGAGCTCGTGATGCTACAATGTGATCTCCGGTTTTTAGCAAGGCAGCAAATCCTGCAAAAACAGCTGCCATACCAGAGGCAAAAGCAAATCCATCTTCGGCGTTTTCTAAACTGACCATTTTATCGATGAGCTCAGAGTTGTTAGGGTTTGAAAAGCGAGAATATATCTTTCCCTCTTCTTCTTCAGAAAACAAAGCACGACCTTGTTCAGCATTTTCAAAAGTAAAGCTGGAAGTTAGATATATAGGAGTTGAGTGCTCCCTGTTTTGTGAACGCTCAGCCTGGATTCTAATTAGTTTACTTACATCTTTTTTCATAACAGTGTTTGTTTCTCATTTGAAGAAAAAAAATCAATCGAACTCAAGAAAAAACAAATTATTTTATAAATATTAAATAATGAAGTGCAAATATAGGGCAGAAAATTTGTAACTGCAAACGAGGACAGCATGTCGAAGATCTTCTAAGAATAAATTAGTTATTTTAATATTTTAAAAAACAATTAAAACATGTTTCGACTTATTATAATAATTATCGTTTTTCATCAGCTCAATTTCTTAGCTCAAGATCTAAGCTTGAATGAGAAGCAATGTGAAGCTTCTGATAAAACATTTATTGAGTTCAAATGGTCGAATGATTTTGTTTATGAAACAGATTACTATTACACAAATGGTTTTGCATTTGAGGTGCTTGGTCCATGGGCAAAATCGATTCCATTCAATCAATTATTAATTCCCTCGTCTAGTGAAACGCTTAATCAATTTGGCGTTACCCTTATCCAAGATATTTTTACACCAGAAGAACAAGTTGATATAGAAAAACAACTTGATGGAGACCGTCCGTTTGCAGCATACATTCTATTGGGAGTAATAAAAAAAACTTACGACCAAACAAACAAAAGTAAAACAATCTCAGAACTTCAAGTTGGAGTATTGGGACCTGCAGCGTTAGGAGAAGAAACCCAGAATGGAATTCACGACATACTTCCGACTTCATCTGAAGTGTATGGATGGGAAAATCAGATTAGCAACAGCGTTGCCATTCAATACACAGGGGAGTATTATAAATCCCTTTACAAATTGGATTGGATAGAATTGTCAGGAACAATAAAGGGAAAATTAGGAATCCCATTTACTCAAGTTGAGCTGGGAGCAATTCTTCGACTCGGTTATTTTGATAATTTTCCATATGATTTTGAGATGTTCTCTAAAAACAAGTGGAGAATTTATTTTTTTGCTGAAGCAGTTGGTAAAGTTGTTGGATACAACGCAACTCTGCAGGGTGGATTGTTCAGCACAAGTGTATACACATTAGATGAAATAAATCGATTTGTTGGTGGTTACAATTTAGGTCTGTCTCTATCATATAAATTATATAAATTGGAATTAGCAACAAACTTTAACACATCAGAATTTCCTGGGGCTTTATCTCATAAATGGGCTTATGTAAGTCTTAGGGCAGGTTTTTAATTACTGTCTATTCAAACATCATTGAATATGGTCGACTCAACTCCTCAGCTAAAACACTTAAGTTTATGTTTCGAGACTTTCTAATAAACTCTTTTCCATCCAAATGAAAAAGAATTGTTGGCACAGCAAAAACTTGATTCTGTGCAGCAAGCTCCTTGGCATCCTCAATGTTGATATATGCAAAACGCATTTTTGAAAATCGAGAAGAAAGAATTTCTAAAAGTTTTGGTTTTAATACTTTACAAACATTACAACCAGGAGTGCTAAAATAGGTTACGGTGGCATCATTATATTTGATGAAATTATTAAAATCTTCGACAGTGTGTAAAACAACTTCTTGCAAAACTAAAATTCCTATAAATAAAATTTAAGATGCAGAAAAGAAAAATAAGGTTCAATTACTAATAATAGAGTGTTATTTTATATTTATGAATTTAGAAAGATTCAACAAAACCTATGTTTAATCAATTTATACAAATTGCTGGAATAATTGATAAAGAGGAAGCTCAAATGCTTATTGACTGCGGAGTTGATTATTTGGGATTTCCACTTAGGCTTCCAGTAAACAAAGAGGATTTAACAGACGAAGAGACGCAGCAAATTATTTCAGATTTTCACCTCCAAAGCCGAGGAATATTAATAACATATCTTAATGATGCAGTAGAAATAAAAAAGCTGAGTGATATTATTGGAACAAGGATAATTCAACTTCATGGTGATACATCTATTGATCAATTAAATAAACTTAAAAACATTTCTTCTGATCTCATTATTATTAAAAGCTTAATTATTGGAAAGAGTTCTAAAGAAAAACTATTCAAAGCTATTAGGAGCTTTGAAAATATAGTTGATGCTTTTATTACCGATTCTTTTAATCCAGAAACCGGGGCAACAGGAGCAACCGGCATAACACATGATTGGAACATTAGTAAAGAGTTAGTTGAGTTTTCAAACAAGCCAATTATTCTTGCTGGCGGATTAAACCCAGAGAATGTTTTTGATGCAATTACTCATGTTAGGCCTAGTGGAGTTGATGCACATACTGGAGTTGAAAATTTTTCTGGTAGAAAAAGCAAAACCAAAACAATTAAATTTGTTGAGGAAGCGAAAAGAGGGTTCAGTATGATGGAGGAGAACAAGAATGATTTATGAATATAAGAAAAAGGATTATTTAATTTCTACAGATAAGCGACGGTTACAGCCAAAAATTATTCACAACTTTTTAACAAACTGTTATTGGTCAAAGGGGAGCCATTATGCTGTTGTAAAAACAAAAATTAAGCATTCGTATTGTTATGGTGTGTATCACAATAAAAAGCAAATCGGGTTTTGTAGAGTTATCAGCGACTTTATAACATTCGCGTATTTAGCGGACATTTTTATAATTGAAGAATATAGAGGGCTTGGACTTTCTAAGTGGTTAATGGAGTGTATAATGAGGCACCCTGTTTTGTCGGAGGTAAAAATTTGGATGTTGAAAACTGGGGATGCGCATGGGTTATACGAAAAATTTGGATTTGAAATTGCCGCCAAACCTGAAGAGATAATGGAAAAAGTGAGATAAAGGAACAAACAAAATAAAAAGTCGTCTAACGACTAAACCTTGATTCAATGACAAATATATATTATTATATAAAGAATTTTAAAATTGGTAAAAACATTGTTTAGAAAAACGATAAAAACAATTAAGAACATTGAATTTGAGTCACTTATATGGCTCATGGCCTTCCTTTATCTTGCTCTTATAAACCCATATGAAACAAAACATTTTACACTATGCCTTTTTAGTTTAGCTGGAATAGAGAATTGTCCGGGCTGTGGTCTTGGTAAATCAATTTCAATGGTTTTTCATGGTGACTTTCTTGGCTCACTAAAAGCGCACCCTCTTGGAATCCCAGCAATATTATTGATAGTTAGAAGAATAATTCAATTAATAAAAAACACAAAAACATCATTAAAAAAAATGGAGGTTATTAATGGCTAACGTTCTAGAAATATTACCTGAACTTATGGGAGAAGAACAAGCATATGTTTCGGGAGCAATCAGAGAAATGGATGATGAGAAAGCAAGACAGTTTGCTAATGCATATCGTGCTCGCCGCCGTGATCCTCAAACAATACTATTAGTTTCAATAATTGGATTTTTAGGAATTGCTGGAATACAGAGATTTCTAGTTGATCAAATTGGAATGGGAATCCTTTATCTGCTAACTGGAGGATTGTGCGCAATAGGAACCATTGTTGATATGATCAACTACAAGAAAATTGCATTTGAGTATAATGTGATGCAAGCACAACAGATATCTCAAGTTCTTAGATAATTTGGATGGCAACAAACATTTTCGCTGGCTCTACAAATGCAGTTAAATTGGAGGCGACCAAAGTGGACTTTCAAAATTATTTTAGTAATGTAATTGTTTGTGGGGTTGAGGTTTCGTCGGATGTTAGCGACCAACCCCACAACGATGAAACATTTAAGGGGGCAGAAAATCTTGCTATAAATTCCAAGTTTAAAAGCGAAACAAGAAAATCTTGATTTCGACTTCTTTAGGAAGAAACTTTATATTCCCGGAATTGTTTCAGCATTAATTCCGTTTTTAATTTTATGATGAAACACTAAGCTATAGCTTGATATAATATCTACCACCAATACCAAAGGCAAAATCGATTGCTGTGTTCGGAAGCAGCCGAAATGATGGAGCAAACTCTGCGAAAAGATCAATCGGAAGATTTTCAGGATACCACAAAACCCCAACGACTCCTCGAACTCCAAAAACATTCGACTCATCTTGAGAAAAACGAAAACTAACACCAAACCCATAATATACCGGAAACGGATTATCTGACGTTATCAAATTGTTTAGGTGATACAAATAGTCAAAATTAATAGATAACCCAGAGCTAACAAAGGAATATCCAACACCTAAATCAATAGCGTTGTTTTCACTTGTCCAATATTTTGCACTAAATCCAGAAGGCTCTCCTAAAATAACACCAACACCTAAATCTTTTTCCTGTGAAAAAAGAAAAATGCTTGGCAGCAAGAATAAGAGAAACGCTATTTTAATAATTGATTTCATATTTTTTATAAATAATGGAACAAAAATACAGAATTAAATATTCTTTTTTAAGTGAATAATTTTTAGTTAAAAAGAAAAAAACTAAATAATTCAGCCTTGCTTTAGTTTTACCAAATAGTTAGTTTCACTTAATAAGTTACCTTATTAAATCAAAATTTCACACTTCTATTAAAGGGAGGATTTATGGCAAAGAAAATGAAACCATTGCCACAAAGGAGTTTTTATCAAAACGTTGAATATTTTTTCGACAAAGCAGCAGGACATACAAAATACACCAAGGGACTATTGGACCAAATCAAATCATGCAATAGTGTTTATAAGATGACATTTCCAGTTCGACTTGGAGATAACAAATATGAAGTTGTTGAAGCTTATCGTGTTGAACATTCACACCATAAGAGTCCAACCAAAGGTGGAATTAGATATAGTTTAGCTGTTGATCAAGACGAAGTGATGGCGCTTGCATCTTTGATGACATATAAGTGTGCAGTTGTGAATGTCCCGTTTGGTGGAGCAAAGGGAGGAATAAAAATTGATCCGAAAAAATACTCACTATCTGAATTGGAAAGAATAACAAGACGCTATACTGCAGAACTGGTTAAAAAGAATTTTATTGGTCCCTCTGTTGATGTTCCTGCTCCTGACTATGGAACTGGCGCAAGAGAAATGGCTTGGATTGCTGACACATATTATCAGCTTAATCCAGATGCAGCTGATCCAGAAGGCTGTGTTACTGGTAAGCCTGTAGCATTGGGTGGAATTAGGGGGCGAACAGAGGCAACCGGCCGCGGAGTATATTATGCTACTCGTGAAGCAGTCAGCGTAAAAGAAGATATGAAAAAACTTGGACTAGCTGTTGGCTTAGAAGGGAAAAAGGTGATAGTTCAAGGAATGGGAAACGTTGGTTATCATGCTGCTAATTTTTTACAAGAAGCAGGCGCCATTATTGTGGGTATTGCCGAATATGAAGGAGCCGTATATTCTAAAAAGGGAATAGACGTAAAAGATTTATTAAAACATAGAAAATCAACAGGGTCAATATTGAACTTTAAGGATGCAAAAAACATTCGCAAAAGTTCAAAGGCTCTTGAAATGGAATGTGATATATTAATCCCTGCTGCATTGGAGAATCAAATAGTTTCAGAAAATGCACCGAAAATCAAGGCAAAAATAATAACCGAAGGTGCTAATGGCCCTCTAACACCAAGGGCAGAAGAAATTCTGTTAAAAATGGGAGTTCTTATAATTCCTGATCTTTATGCCAACGCAGGAGGTGTTACAGTTTCATATTTTGAATGGTTGAAAAATCTCTCCCACATACGCTTTGGTAGAATGAATAAAAGATTTGAAGAAGGAACTATTAGAAATATGATTGAGTCAATGGAAAAGTTGGTTGGAAAATCTCTAACAAAGATAGAAAAAGAAGCGCTTATAAAAGGAGCCG
>Ga0209013_10001249_pt1 | contig 23412 bp, 20 predicted proteins | sample Cruoilmetagenom2_FD_187291 | JGI IMG/M metagenome (GOLD analysis project Ga0209013, IMG submission 187291) | Oil polluted marine microbial communities from Coal Oil Point, Santa Barbara, California, USA - Sample 2 (SPAdes) (version 2) | ecosystem: Environmental > Aquatic > Marine > Oil seeps ... | reverse complement strand
AAGCAACAAACAAAGACGTAACAACTGAGGCGACGTACACAGTGGCGAACGAAGAAGTAGCTACAGTGAATAAAGGCGCGGTTACAGCAGTATCTGCAGGCTCAACTAGCATCACCGTTTCATATGGTAGCAATGAAGTGACTGTGGAAGTAACCGTCATTCCAGTACCGGAAGTATCACTTTCTGTTGATCAAACTGAACTTGATTTAACGTCTGGTGACACAGCAAGTCTTTCAGTTACACAAACAACAACACCTTATGAAGGTGAAGCAACAAACGAAGACGTAACAATTGATGCAACGTACACAGTGGCGAACGAAGAAGTAGCAACTGTGAATAAAGGCATAGTAACGGCAGTATCTGCAGGCTCAACTAGCATCACCGTTTCATATGGTGGCAATGAAGTGACTGTGGAAGTAACCGTGACAGATCCGATTCCTGAACCGGTTGTTACACTTTCCGTTAATCAAACAGGCTTTGATTTAACAACTGGTGACATCGCGAAAGTTACCGTAACACAAACAACAACACCACATGAAGGTGAAGCAACAGAAGAAGACGTGACTGCCTTGGCGACTTACACCGTTGAGGATGAAAACGTGGTACTGGCAGCTGAAGGTTATTTGACAGCAGTTGCAGCAGGTTCCACTTGGGTAACGGTATCGTACGGTGGAAACGAAGTGACGGTATATGTAACCGTGAATGAACCGACTCCAGATCCTGAAGTAACGTTATCGGTGGACAAGGAAAACGTCAGCTTGAAAGTCGGCGAAACTGAACAAATCACTGTATTCAAGACAGTGAAAGAAGAAGGCAAAGATCCTGTAACGACAGATGTTACGGATGAAGTGCACTACACATTTGAAAATGGCCAAGTCGTGACAGTTGATAGAGGGCTGATCACTGCTGAAGGACCTGGTACTGCAACAATTTCAATCACATTGGATGGCAATACTGTCGAAGTGAAAGCAACAGTTGTGGAAGCCACTCCAGAACCAGTCGTGACAATTGCCGTAGACAAAACGACAGTCAGCTTAACGACAGGATTCACATCACAATTGGCAGTAAAACAAATCACAACACCTGCAGAAGGTGAAGCAACGGAAAAAGACGTGACGAAAGAAGCGACTTATACAGTGGCAGATCCAAAAGTGGCAACAGTCACGGAAGGTTTGGTTACTGCAAAAGCAAAAGGAACGACAACAGTTACCGTTTCTTACGGCGGTAAAAATGTGACTGTCAATGTAACAGTGGCAGACCCTGTTATCATCAATCCACCTGTTGATCCACCGGTGAACCCACCAGTCGATCCAACTCCAGTGGATCCTAAACCAGTAACACCACCGGTATTCTCGGATATCACCAACATTTTCGCTAAAGAAGAGATCAATATTCTAGCAGCGAAAGGCATCATCCAAGGGAAGACGGAAACTAACTTTGCACCAAACGCACAAATCACACGTGCGGAATTCGCTGTATTGCTTGCTCGTGCACTTGATCTTCCATTGAATGCATACGAAGGCACATTCGGCGACGTCAACGAAAGCAAGAAATGGGCATTCGCTGCCATTGAAGCGGCTGCGAAAGCAGGAATCGTGAACGGAACAACGGATGGTTCATTCAATCCTGATGCTCCAATCAAACGTGAAGAAATTGCTGCAATGGTCGTACGTGCAGTTGAATACCAAAACAAGGCGAAACTCGACAACCTTGAAACACCTGCTAACTTCAACGACCACGGATCAATTGGTGCATTCGCCATCGATTCAGTCTACAAAGCAGCAGCGCTAGGGGTCATCCTAGGAAACGAAGGACAGTTCAATCCTAAGAACAATGCAACACGTGCAGAAGCAGCAGTTATGCTTTACCGTGCATTGGATACACTTGAATTACTGAAATAATCATGGGGGAAAAGAGCCGAAATTCATTTCGGCTCTTTTTTTCGTGGTCAAAATGGAGTTGTTGGAAAGGTGAGCGGTGGCTCAATCTGACTTTTGGAGGTTGACGTCTGAAAAAAAGGGGGGCACGTCTGAAAAAAACGAAGTGACGTCTGAAAAATAGCGGGTGACGTCTGAAAACATTACGATTCCACTTCTTCATGAAGGATTCTCCAAATCTTTGTCGAAGAATAAATTGAAGAGATTAACGTATTAGTTAAATCAACTACCAGTTCAAATTTTTAAGTTGAGTTGTTTTAAAGGCATGACATTATTGGGGAAACTAAACCTGTTCATATGTAGATGAAAAGGAAATAAGTTTATAGACCACTCAATGGTGGAAGGAGGACTGTTAGATGCACATCCGAATTGAATGGAAATATAAAACACCTAAAGGTACTGAAACGACATTCCACTCAGATGAAATGCCGGCAGCACATGCACTCCTTATTGTGGAAGACATGGAGCGGACGAAGCGTACTAAAAGCATGACCCTTGTTGACCGATTCGACAGCACTTGGACGGTCAAGGAGTTAAAAGCCTATATCAAAGGAATCGAAACCGATCCGCATAATGTAAAAGTCTATTTCGATGGAGGCTTCGACCATCCGACCAGCAACTCCGGTCTCGGTTGCGTCATTTATTATGAGCAAAGCGGGAAGTCCTACAGGCTACGAAGAAACGCACCTTCTGCTGAGCTCACATCCAATAACGAAGCCGAATATGCAGCACTCTATCTGAGTATACAAGAGCTCGAACTTCTAAATGTCCATCATCTCCCGGTCCACTTTATCGGGGATTCACAAGTGGTCATCAATCAAATGAAAGGCGATTGGCCGGCACTCGAGAGGGATTTATCAAATTGGGCAGATCGCATTGATGAAAAACTTAAAAACATGGGTATCCAACCCGAATATGAACTTGTACCAAGAAAATCCAACGCAGAAGCAGATCGCCTAGCGACCCAAGCATTAAATGGCGTGGATATTACTTCGACTAGCGAGCTGACGGTGGAATAACAAGGTAGTGCGACTAGGCAAAAGCTCAATCGCACTTTTTGTTGTGTGATGCATACCACTTTACATCGTGTGCGATATAATATAATATACATCGTGTAAGATATAAATGAATGGAGGATAACTATTTTGAAACCATTATACGAAACAACCATTATTAATACAGGTGGCAGACAAGGCGAAGTTTATTCGGAAGACAATATCTTTTTCTTGGACGTAGCGAAACCGAAAGCACTTGGTGGCGTAGCGACGACGGCGACAAATCCGGAGCAATTGTTTGCGGCAGGTTATAGTGCGTGCTTCAATAGTGCATTGGAATTAGTACTTGAACGTGATAAAGTAACAGTGGAAAAAAGTGAAGTGAAAGCGACTGTTTCGTTGATTGTAGACAAAGAAAATGGTGGCGTTAAGTTGGCTGCTAAGCTCGAAGTCGATATCGTTGGAATCGATGAAAATCTAAAACGTGAATATGTAGACAAAGCTCATCACTACTGCCCATATTCGAAGGCAGTAAAAGATTCAATCGACGTAGAGATCGTCGTTTTATAAATAAAGTACAGGTGTGATGTAAATGAATAAACCATCAAAACTAGATCAACAACTTTGCTTTGAAGTGTACAAAGCTTCAAGCAATTTCACCAAAATGTATACGCGGGTTCTCGAACCTTTCAATTTGACGTTCACTCAATACCTCGTATTGCTCGTCCTATGGGAAAAAGACGATCTACTCATGAAGGATATTGGTGAACGTCTCGGACTCGGAACCGGCACACTCAATCCCATTATCAGCCGAATGATTGAACACGGCCGTCTTATTAAGCGGCAGTCTCCAGAAGATAAACGTGCATCCATCATATCGTTAACAGAGCCAGCAAAAAGCGAGCAACAACCAATTGAACAGGCAATTGTTGAAAAGCTGATTGACTGCAATTTTATGGATATCAGTGCTCTGACACTAATGAAAAACTTGAAAGAATTAAATAAGTTTTTCGGTGAAATGGATTTATAAATCAACAGAGAAGGAGCGATGTGAATTGAGTATTTATGAACTAACCGCAACGAAGGCAAATGGAGAAAACTATTCATTAAGTGAGTATGAAGGAAAAGCGATGCTAATCGTCAACACCGCGACTAAATGTGGTTTCAGCAACCAATTCGACAGTTTGGAAAATCTATATACAAAGTATAAAGATCAAGGCCTTGTCGTTCTTGGATTTCCTTCTGACCAATTTGGGCAGGAACTCGAAGATGGTGAAAGTGCCGAGCAGGCTTGCCGCATGAGCTATGGTGTTACATTCCCGATGCATGACATCGTGAAAGTAAATGGGAAAGAAGCGGACCCTGTGTTCAAGTACTTAACCGCCAACAGTAAAGGCTTACTTGGAAGCAGTGTCAAATGGAACTTTACAAAGTTTTTGGTTGATCAAGAAGGAAATGTGATTGGCAGATACGCTCCAAAAGACAAACCCGAATCATTCGAACAAGATGTTGCGAAAGTTTTAGGGTAATTTTCTTATGATTCCTACGTGGAAGAGGATTTTTCCTGCGTGACCCCCAATTATTACAGCTGAGCCAACGCTCAGTATCAATGTAATCTCTTTTTTACTAGGTTGTCTTTTCTGTGAAGTGAGTTTCATTTTTACTAGAATCCATTACCCGTTTACGGTATCGGATTCTTTTTTTATTTTACGTGTCCATCATATTGATCTTTCCGGAAATAAAGCTATCTGAACTGATTGGGAAATTACCAATTTCAGGTGCGATAGGAATTAACTTGTTGCTTAAGTGAGTATTTAGACTTATAATGATTAGAAGATATTTACATAATTAGGTGAAGATACTAGAGAACTTATCGAAAGGTAAGGCGCAAGAGCTAAGGGTTTAAAGTTTGATATGAACTAAAACGGCCGAGTTACCGAGAAGCCGCTTTCCACAGATCGCTCGTTCTTTACGAAATTCAATACTTTCGAATCGACCCTGCCAGTACCGGTGTCGGGCTTGAGTGGCGCTTTGCGCTTTTCTTATGTTAAGGATAGGAGACAAGAATTATGGTCGTTTTATTTATTCCATTTCTCATAATTGGCGGGATTTTTTTATTGAAATATTTAACATTTAATAACTCGACCTATAAAGTAGCAAGTGGAAATGGCTTTTTAAAAACCGTATTAGATAAGGGGAATCATGGGGAGTTTTTGTCTTTCGTCTCCCTTGAAAAATTGCAAGGTCATACTAAGCTCATGACCAATTTATACATACCGAAGAAAGATGGTTCCACAACCGAGATTGATTTGATCATGATTTCTCAAGCAGGTATTTTTGTCGTTGAATCCAAGAATTATAGTGGCTGGATCTTTGGTGATGAGAAGAGTAAAAACTGGACGCAAACTTTTAAAAATGGGCAAAAACATCGTTTTTTCAACCCGATCTGGCAGAATAAAGGGCATATCTCTGCATTGAAGTCTGTAACCGATTTTGAAGACGACAACCTCTATAAGTCTTATATTGTGTTCAGTGAACGTTGTACACTAAAAAACATAACGGTCACTTCTCCAAATGTGATTGTGCTCAAGCGAAATACATTAACCAAATTAATCACGCGAGATATGGAAAGTTCTTATAAATTTTTGACGATAGCAGAGGTCAATCAATTGTATCGTGATTTGCAAAAATATGTACTTGTTGATGATGCTGTTAAAAATGCTCATATTAAATATCTAAAGGCGAGGAATTTATAAATATCCTAGAAAAGCGGCCGAGAAAAATGCGGCCGCTTTCAGTTTTTTCTTCAAACCCTCGCACTTTATAACGGGAGTGAGTGTGATTGGGAGGCTCAGTCTGACTTTTAGAAGGTGACGTCGGAAAAAAGAGGGGCGACGTCGGAAAAATGAGCCTCCACGTCTGAAAAATAGCGAGTAACGTCTGAAATACATAGAACAAGTTGCCCAATACCAACAAAAAGGCTACCATAACTACTGGCAGCCTCATTCAAAGTTTTACATTTACTTATCGAATACGTTTCTCAGTTTCTTTATCAAAGAAATGAGCACTATCTAAATCAAACGCAAGTTTAATATTTTGACCAGGTTGGATAAACGACTCGGCGCTTACACGTGCCACATACTGCTGGCCTTCAAGAGAAGAATAAACAATAATTTCTGCCCCCGTTAACTCAGAAACTTCCACTTGTGCGTTCACTGTTGAATCTGCAAACTTAGCTAGAGACGCAGCATCTTCTGAAATATGTTCAGGTCTTACCCCAATAATCATATCCTTGCCATCATATCCTTGATCCACCAACTGAGTCAGTTTATTCGCAGGAATTTTCAATTTAACATTCCCAACTACGAAATGGCCATTAACCACTTTCCCATTGAAGAAGTTCATCGCAGGTGAGCCGATAAAGCTTCCTACAAATACGTTTTCAGGTGTTTCATATACTTCTTTAGGTGTTCCGATTTGTTGAATGAAACCGTCTTTCATAACAACTAAACGGCTCGCCATTGTCATCGCCTCTGTTTGGTCATGTGTTACGTAAATTGTTGTCGTTTTCAAGCGACGGTGTAATTTAGCAATTTCCGCACGCATTTGAACACGTAATTTAGCATCAAGATTGGATAGAGGTTCATCCATTAAGAATAATTTAGCATCACGTACAATTGCGCGACCTAGTGCCACACGTTGACGTTGCCCACCTGATAAAGCGGCAGGTTTTCTCTTCAAGTATGTCTCCAAACCAAGAATTTCAGCAGCATTTTTCACACGTTGATCGATATCCGCTTTACTGAACTTTCTCAATTTCAAGCCGAAAGCCATATTATCATAAACAGTCATATGTGGATAAAGCGCATAGTTTTGGAATACCATCGCGATATCTCGGTCTTTTGGTTGGACGTCATTCATCAACTTGTCATCGATGCGAAATTCCCCTTTAGAGATTTCTTCAAGACCGGCGATCATACGAAGCGTCGTCGATTTCCCACAACCAGATGGACCAACGAGAACGATAAACTCTTGATCTTCTACACTTATATTGAAATCTGATACAGCGGTTACATTTTTATCGTAAATTTTAAATACATTCTCCAACACCATTTTCGCCATGGTCAGCACCCCTTTTAACTTGTTTTCTATAAAACAAGCCTAACAAAAAGTAGAAAGGAAAGGATATGTACGATGTGCACAATATTTTGACAGCTTCATTGTGCATTATTTTTTAACGGCGATTAAACTCGCACAATAAGCAACAAGTGCACCATCAAAGTTACGGATCGACAAACCGGTCATGTCCTGAAACTTAGTCAGTCGGTATTGGAGCGTATTTCTGTGGACATGTAATTTTTTTGCCGTAACTGATGCATTGAACCCACTTTCGAAAAAGTGTTGCATCGTTTGTAGTAACTCGACATCATAGTTAATTGGCTCTAGTACATCTTTAATAATGATTTGTTTTATTTCTTCTGACATTTGATCAATCAAGCTAAATGGAAACACTTTTTCCATCGTATAGATTCGTTCAGCGCGAATGGTCGAGCACCCTTTAAGAAACCATTCTTTTTCCGTTAAGAAATGACTGGTGAAGGGAGCAGCGGTCGAGTGAAACTTTCCGATATACATCTTAATTTTAATGAAGAAGTCACTTTCAAGGGCGACCAGAAAAGAAGAGAAGTCCTCAACAGTCTGAACGTAGGAAGACTGTTGTTCAATAAGCACTGCCTCCTTGGAAGACAGCATAACGAGGTGCAAGGCATCACCAAAATAGGCAGCGACCGCTTCATTTAAATCAGTTTCTTCCACATGCTCTAGTTGAAGTTGAATGACTCGAAGATCGGTTTCTTCTTTAATAGGAGCTTCACCATTTTCATACAGAAACTGAATCCATTTTTCCGAAACAGAATCACGTACAGAAGGATTTATGGTAATTAGTTTATATAAAGATAAAAGCAAGGCGTATTCGCGAGCAGGTACTTCTTTTTTACTAATTTTCATATATTCATTTGTATAGGTATTTTGGAATATGTAAGCCTCGTTATCGTTCTCAACAGGACATTCAGACAATAGCTGGATTGACGGGAATAATTCCGATAAGTCAGTGAGCACAGAAACGTCCCTCCTTTATTAAAATGATTCAATCATTCAGTTTAGAGATACTGTTTTGTATAGATTAGATTTAGTGAAATAGTATCACTAACCATGCACAAAAGTCATCTGCTTCTATTACAGCAGCCCAACGAAAACCAAAACAATTCGCCCATCACACTCTGTTTTGAGGGGTGTATTTGTGGAAGAAAGTGAGTGAACGGGTAGAAATCACGAAACTCCCATTTCCAGACTCACCCCAACCGAATCCTCCAAATATAGGAATCTCAAAAATTCTATTGACTGTTCGAGTATTGAGAATTATTATATTTGTAACCGGTTACATGCCGTTTCTTATTTTTTTGTCGAATATGTAACCGGTTACAGGAAAAATAACCAATGAACTTATCATATGAAATAGCGGTAAATAATAGAGGGGTGACCATTAATGACCAATGAAATTAAAATTTTATCTCCCTGCGGAATGTTGGGATATGGATTTCCTGAACAATCATTCCTAAGAGGGATGGAAGAACAGCCACACGGAATCGTGGTGGATGCTGGGTCAACAGATGCAGGACCTCATAAACTTGGAGCGGGTGTCTCGATCGTCAGCAGACGGGCTGCCAAAAAAGATTTAAAGATCATTCTGGAAAATGGCGTTCCTAAGAAAGTGCCAATCATCATTGGTTCTGCCGGTGGAGCTGGTGCCAGCGTACATGTTGAATGGACAATGGACATCATCAATGAAATCTTGCAAGAACAAAATCTACAAGCGAAGATTGCCATCATTTGGGCAGATATTCCAAATGAAATGGTCATCGAAGCAAATCGTCAAGGGAAAGTGAATCCTTTAAGCCCTAACATCCCAGCATTGACCGATGAAATCATCGAACAAACAAATGGTATTGTGGCACAAATGGGACATGAGCCAATCCTTGAAGCACTGAGAGAAGGCGCAGATATTATTGTCTGCGGAAGAGCATATGACCCTTCGCCGTTTGCGGCAATCGGAATCTTCCATGGCAAAGACCCTGGCCTATCTTACCATCTAGGAAAAATCCTAGAATGTGGAGCACTTTGTGCAGAACCGGGAACGACGAAAGATAGCATCCTCGGATACATCGGTGACACTTCATTCAAGGTGAAATCATTGAACCCAGCACGTAGATGTACGTCAATCTCTGTTGCGGCACACACATTCTATGAAAAAGAGCATCCTTACATTCTTCACGGCCCTGGGTTTACATTGGACTTGAAGGAATGCGAATTTAAAGAATTGGAAGGCGATGTCGTAGAAGTTTCCAATAGTAAATACATTCCTGCCGAGCAACATTTCATTAAGCTCGAAGGCGCACGAAAAGTAGCCTACCGTACATTCGTATTAGCCGGTATAAGAGATCCGATTTTATTGGAAAACATCGATGATATTGAACGCAGAGTCAAAGAACAAGTGAATGATTATTATGATGAAATTCCACAATCTGATTACGATGTGAATTTCTATAATTATGGAATGAACGCTGTGCTTGGCAATAAAGAAAAAGCGGTCTTCACTGGACATGAAATCGGTGTGATGATTGAAGTAATCGGGAAAGATCAAGAGTTGGCAAATAGTATTTGTGCAACGGCTAGATCAACTTTCTTGCATTTCGCTCATGAAAAGAGAAAATCGACAGCTGGAAACCTTGCCTTTCCGTTTGCACCAAGTGACATCGAGTTCGGACCCGTATATGAGTTCTCTGTCTATCACTTAATGGAGATCGAGACGAATCCGTTCCCAATTGAATATAGATAGGAGTTGGTAACCATGGAAACCTTATTCGACATGGCGAAAGTATTGCGAAGCAAGAACTCAGGACCATTTGAGCTGACGATGGACATCTTGTTTGATAGCGTTGACAAATATCAACGTGTGAAAGATTCGAATAAAATTACAGTCGAGACAATTTGTGACCTATATAACATTACGGAAAACGAAGTCCGACATATTGTATTCTTTGATCCTGCAATGGGGATTAAAATCACCATTCTGCGTGACGTTTCTTCTGGAACAGTGGGAGACCGAGATGTATATGGCGCACAACAGCACGCACCATTGATGAACATACTAATAGATTAGGGTGTTAGACATATGAAAAAAATCGCAGTGATCGGCAGTATAAATAGTGACTATTTTGTGGAGATGGATCGACTTCCGAAGTCAGGGGAAACCATTCTCGGAAACAGCTTTTTCATTTCACTGGGAGGCAAAGGCGCTAACCAGGCAGTGGCAGCTTCACGTCTGGGAGCGGAAGTATCATTCTTCGGTTCTGTCGGCAATGACGACAATGGGAAATTTGTAAAAGAGACATTTAGTAAGGAAAACATCGATACTACTTATCTTAATTTTACAAATGACGCACATACAGGAGCTGCATTCGTAGAAATCAGTAACTCGGAAAACCGCATCATCGTGATTCCAGGTGCTAACAACTTTACGAATACAGTTTATGTAGACGAGTTATTAGAAAAAATCTTGGCTCATGATATCTTTATTTTCCAATTTGAAATTCCAATGGAAACGATTGACTATTTGATCCCAATTTTACATGCGAACAATAAGACAATCATTGTGAATCCAGCTCCGGCTCAGTCGATCAAGCAGGAGATACTTAAAAAAATCACCTATTTGACACCGAATGAACATGAGTATGAAGTGGTTCTCAACAAGCCAGGAACAATGGAAGAAGCATTGTCTCTTTACCCAAATCAGCTAATGATTACATGCGGTCATGAAGGAGTTAAATTCTTCGACGGAAATCAAATCGTTCATGTTCCAGCCCATACCGTGAATGCGGTTGATACAACGGGTGCAGGAGATACATTCTGTGGGGCGTTTGCCGCTGCGATTGCGGATGAAAAAGAGTTAAGCGAAAGTATACGTTTTGGAAATATAGCCGCGGCCTTGTCAGTACGAAAGAGGGGTGCTCAAGCAGGAATGCCCAATCGACAAGAAGTAGATCAAATTATGACAAAGGAGCTTTCCCATGACAGAAAAGGGCATATTCCAACGAATTAAAAAAGACTGGGTCATCTACCTGATGCTGTTACCGGCCATCGTCTATTTTTCTATCTTCCATGTAATTCCAATCATTGGAATGAAGTTAGCTTTCCAAGATTACCGAATTATTGGGGATAATATTTGGGTCGGTATGAAGCATTTTGAAGTATTGCTGAGTTCTCCTGCTTTTATGGATGTATTGAAAAATACAATCATCATCAGCTCGATGAAAATCATCTTCTTCTTCCCAATTCCGATCATTCTTTCTTTGATGATCAATGAACTTAGAAACGGTCCGTTTCGAAAATACATACAATCTGTTGTCTATTTGCCCCATTTCCTTTCATGGGTCGTAATTGCAGGTGTATGGATTAGCTTACTAAGCCCAGTTGACGGTGGCGTGAACGTCATTCGAAACTTTTTCCAACTGCCTTCACTCGACTTTATGACGAGTAAAGATCATATTCGTTGGGTGCTCGTGTTTTCAGAAATGTGGCGCAGTGCAGGATGGGATTCGATTATCTATCTCGCAGCCATTATGAAATTCAGCCCTGCCTTATATGAAGCAGCACGTATTGATGGTGCCACAACGTTCCAACAGATGCGGTTTATTACATTGCCACAGCTGATGAGTACGGTTGTCGTGGTATTCATCCTGAATTTAGGGTTCTTCATGAATGCTGGTTTTGACCAAGTGTTTAACATGATCAACGATTCAACCATTAGCAAAATTGACATTCTCGATACGTATGTATATCGAATCGGGATACTCAATGGACAATATGCTTATGCCACGGCGGCCAGTTTGTTTAAAGGTGTAATTGGAGTTATCTTAATTCTCAGCACGCACTTTATTTCGAAAAGGCTAACAGGGAAAGGAGTGTGGTAAGCGATGCGTCGTCTATTTAAGAAATTTACATGGTCTCAGTTTATAATCGCGACAATTTTATTGTTACTATCATTTTCAGTTCTAGTACCCATTCTGAACTTGTTGGCGATGTCGTTTTCGGATCCCTTGAAAGTGCATAAACTTAGTGGGCTGGGGATTCTTCCACAAGGATTCTCCTTGATCAACTATGAGGTGCTATTTTCAAATCCGCTCATCGTGCGGAGTATATTCAACAGTTTATTCCTAACTATTTGTGGGACCGCGCTCAATCTGTTTTTAACGGCTCTCGCTGCCTATGTGTTAGCGAAAACCAACTTTGTAGGTAAAAAAGTTGTAATACTCTTCTTAATTGTCATTATGGTATTTGAACCAGGTCTAATTCCTGAATATCTACTTGTAAAAGATCTTGGTCTCTTGGATAGTTATTGGTCTTTACTTCTATATAAAGCCATCAACATCTTCTACCTATTTATATTAATGAGATTTTTCGAAGATGTACCTGATAGTATCCTGGAAGCAGCACGCATTGATGGTGCCGGACATTTCCGCATCTTCACTCGAATCATGTTGCCGTTGTCCAAACCTGGTTTGGCAACTTTAGGCCTATTTTATGGGGTTTATCATTGGAATGAATATTTCAGGGCAACAATATACTTAACGGATCCGAATAAGTGGCCCCTGCAAGTAGTTTTACGACAATTTGTTGTGGAAAGAGACAACACCACCTTACTCGGTGCACAAAATGTCCTTTCATATGAGCAAGTTCAAGCACTAGATTTTGGCTCACTCCAAGCGGGAACAATTATTATTTCCATAGTACCACTGCTTATTTTCTACCCGTTTATTCTCAAGTATTATGCGAAAGGGGCGCTGGAGGGCGGAGTGAAAGATTGATTGCCGAGGTTAGCGTTTAATTGAAACACCAAATTATAAGGGGGAACAACGATGAAGAAATTGCTAGTATTGATCATTGCTTTAGTTATGTTATTCGCTACTGCTTGTAGCGATAAAGAAGAAACGAGTGACACGAAAGATGGTGTAGCAACAATAAAAGTTGCTTACAAAGATGAAGGTCCATCAAATCCAGTAGCAGTATCTTATTTCGACAGCTTAGCTAAACAATTAAAAGAAGCAAAAGACATAGACGTTAAGTTTGAATTAGTAGAAATGCCACAAGGAAACTATGCTGAAAAATTAAACTTATTATTAATGAGTGGCGAAATTCCTGACTTGATTTACTTCCAAGGTGGAGATCAACAAATTGCGAACCAAGATTTGTTAGAAGATTTAACTCCTTATGTTGAGAAATCTGAATACATCAAAGACGCAATGCTTCCACATAACGTGGACAGATTGAAAAACTACCCATACCTACTTTGGGTTAAGCCGCTTGACTCAAAAACACCAGTTATCCGTAAAGATTGGTTTGATCAAGTACCAAGTGGAGAAGCACTAATGGCAGATCCAACAATCGAAAATTATCACACATTCTTCAAAGAACTAGTGGCTAATCCTCCAGGTGGAGATGGCAAACCTACAACTGCTGTAACTGTTGCTGGTGATATTACTGAACTAGATTTCATCTTCAAAATGGCTTTCGGTCTAAACCAAACATGGCTTGAAGAAGATGGCAAATTTATCAACTCTAAGATCTCTGAACAAGAAAAAGCAAAATTAACATTCTACAATCAATTATATAAAGATGGATTACTAGATCCTCAGTATTTAACAAAACAATGGGATACAAAAGAAGAAGCTTTTTATGATGGAGATGTCGGTGTAATCGTTGGAACAAACGGTAAAATCATTGATATCTACAACGGTAAAATGACGCAAGTAAACGGTGCAGAAGCAGAAGTTGTTGTTCTTCCTCCTGCAAAAGGTGAATTCCAAGGCTTCAATGCAACTGACATTACAAAAGAGTCACGCGGTCTAGCGATTTCTTCACAATCAAAACACAAAGATACAGTATTTGAAATTCTTGATTACTTAGCTAGTCCAGAAGGTCAAATGTTTGATCGTCTTGGGTTTGAAGGCGAACATTACAACGTAACTGACGCTGGCTACGAATTAACAGAGAAATACTACAATGAATGGTACTCACGTTTCTGGGAGCCAGAAGCATTCGAAACTGAAAAACCACTTGTAACACCATTACTAAGCGAGCCAGCTCAAAATTCTAGAGACCTTGCAAATGAATTCTACAGTGCTGATAACAACTTTATCCTGCCAGACGAATATGTGTCTAAATGGGATGCAATGGAAAACATCTACAAAGACTTCTCTGCTGATGTAATTACAGGGAAACGTCCAGTTAGTGATTTCGATCAATTTGTTGAAGAATGGAAAAAAGCTGGTGGCGATGAAATTACAGAATACGCGAACGAACAATTAAAGTAAGGGGTTTTTGACATATGATTTCTTTTCAAGATCGAGTAAAGGGAGTTGTTTTAGCCACAGCATTAGGTGATGCAATGGGAGCAACGATTGAAAAATTAAGTTATCAAGAAATCAAAGAACAATATGGACGTGTCGAATCCTTAAAAACCAAATGGTATAAGGCAGACGCTCCTTACGAAGTAACACTAGGAAAAATGCGTGGAAACGGCATTATCACTGATGACACATTAATGACTACTGCGTTAATGAACGTTTATATGACATTGAAAAGACATCTTGATGCCTATGATATGGGAAATGAATTCGTCAAAGAGATCGCTTATAAAAAGACGTTCATTCCTGAGTTTGGCAAAGAAGCCATGATTATCGATCGCTTGTTTTATCCGGAAAAAAACATCTTTATCCGACATGTATTAGCAAACTGCGAGCCAAGAGAAGGCGGCATTGGCAATATGATTAACTGTGGTGCTGCCATGTATATTGCTCCGATTGGCGTAGTAAACGCAGGGAATCCGAAAGCAGCGTATGATGAAGCGATTCTATTCGCGATTGGACACCAAAGTAGCTACGGTTTGGAGGCGGCAGGAGTTCTAGCCGCCTGCGTAGCGAAAGCCTTTGAACCAAATGTAACAGTCGAGGAGATTATTGAAACAGCTATTATGTACGCAAAAGATGGAACGAAAGCGGCGATCCAAGACTTAACGTCAGCTGCGAAAGATTTACGCGCAAAAAATGCTTCGATGGATGAAGTGATTGAAGTTCTTCAAGGAGAGATGGCTAAGTATTCTCCTATGAAAGATGATGTTCATCGCAAGTTCGAAAAAATAGGGATTCCTTCGAATCACTATACACCAAGTAGATTATTCTCAATTGAAGAACTACCGATGGCATTGGCATTCATCGTGTTAAATGATGGAGACCTATACAATTCAATATACGATGGCATTAACTCAGGCCGTGATACAGATTCAATCGGCGTAATGGCCGGTGTCATTCTTGGAGCTATGCATGGAGTCAGCACAATAAAGAGCGAGGATATCCAATTACTCGAGGAAACGAATAAAACAAATTACACACACTTAGCGGAGCAGTTTGCTGAAGTGGCTGAAATGATGATAAAAGAAGACTTGGCAATGAACGAGAAGCGAGTTGCGATACTAAACCGTTAATACATGAATTGGAGTGGATCACGTGATACCCGAAAAATATGCAGAGAAGGTGTACGCGGGATTCTTGGGAATGAACGTAGGAATTCGCCTTGGTGCGCCATTGGAACCACAGGAGTGGACTTACGAACGAATTTTGCAAGTGCACGGGGAAATTAAAGGATATGTAAAAGACTATAATATGTTTTCTGCTGATGATGATGCAAATGGACCTATTTTCTTTATTAGAGCGCTCTATGACGATGCATATAATCGAGAGATGCAAGCAGATGATGTAGGAAAAGCATGGCTCAATTATTGTCGTGAAGGCATAGGCATGATCTGGTGGGGCGGCGAAGAAGTCAGCTCCGAACATCGCTCTTATCTCAACTTAAAAAGAGGGATTAAAGCACCTGAATCAGGTTCAGTTGAACAAAATGGAATTGTCTTAGCCGAGCAAATCGGCGGACAAATCTTCATAGACAGCTGGGGATTAATGTTCCCTGACAATATCGAAAAGGCAGCTCACTACGCAGAAATGGCTGCCAGTGTATCACATGATCAAGAAGGTCTTTATGGTGCTCGATTTATGGCGGCTGCAATTGCGAAAGCTTACTCGGCTAAGTCTGTTGAAGAAACAATTGAAGCTGGTTTATCGATGATTCCTACAGATTCAACATATGCCAAGGTTGTCCATGCCGTGCTTGATTTCCATAAGCAAAACCCGAATGATTGGCGTGCTTGCCGTCAATATCTAGAAGACGAATGGGGGTACGATAAATACCCTGGCATTTGCCACATCATCCCGAATGCGGGCGTTTGTGTTCTAGCACTTGTTTACGGTGAAGGCGATTTTGCTAGAACGATAGAGATCGCTACCATGTGTTCATGGGATACAGACTGCAATGCAGGGAATGTCGGTACTATCACGGGTGTTTTAGGTGGAATTGAAAACATTCCAGCCCATTACAGAGAGCCGATCAATGATTGTATCGTAGCCTCTAGCGTTTCTGGGTACTTGAATATAATCGATATCCCAACATTCTCAGCAGAACTTGCGTTACTAGGATATAAAATGGCAGGGGAGGCCGCTCCTGAAAAGCTTGTGAATAAAGTGAAACCAGGTGAAACTTTCTTTGATTTTGAAATGCCTGGATCAACTCATGGCTTCAAAATGGATCATTCTTTTAAAGCGTTCTTGCGTCATAGCGATCAAGTGGGAGACGGTTCATTGGAAGTCATTATTGACCGAATGTTTGAAGGCGACCAAGCCAAGATATTTTACAAGCCATTCTATCGTCGTGAAGAATTCTATGATGAGAAATATAAACCTACTTTCGCACCAACAGCTTATAGCGGGCAACAAGTGTCTGTCGACATGTATTTAGATAAATTGCAAGGTTCGGGTATTTTCATCACTCCATATATACGAAATACTTATTCAAAAGAATGCGTAACATTGGAAAAAATCGAGCTTAACGATCAAGCTTGGAATCACATCCAGTTCACTCTTCCCGATACGGAAGGTGCCATGATTGATGAAATTGGCTACATTCTTGAGAGTCCATCCGTCTTACTGGAACGCGCATTTGGATCGTTATATTTGAATAATTTCCATATCTACGGAAATGCCGAGTATTCAATCGACTTCTCAAAACAAGTGATTGAATACAGATGTGTCACTCCATTTGCTCATCAAAATGGTCAATGGCTTCTAAGTGATCATAAAATGAAGTGTATATCTGAGGACAATTGTTCAAGTTATACAGGGAATTATTACACGAAAGATGCAATCCTAGAGTCTGAAATTCAAGCAACTACTGGAGTAAGCCACAACTTGATTTTCAGAGCTCAAGGGACACAAAGACATTACCTCGTTGGATTTGATGGTGAAGGGAAAGTATCCTTGACGTTAAATGATTTCGGCTATCAGAGATTAGCTACTGTGCCATTTGAATGGAATGCTGGGAAAAAGTATCGCTTTAAAGTTGAATTCAAAAATAGTTCGATTCGCTTCTTTATTGATGATCAACTAGTAATTGAACATGAAGACAACCGCTTGTCATCCGGAATGGTTGGCGTTGGGTGTCTTGATAAGGGAGAAACCGATATCTTCTCGTTTCATGTGAAGGAAATAAATTAAACTGAAAGGTTTAGAGATGGTCGAATCGGTTCTCGGCATCTCTAAACCTTTTTATCTATTCTAATACATGTGACAAGGAGTTTGAGCTCTAGTGAAAAAAAATGTAACGATTAGAGACGTGGCAAAAGAGGCTGGCTTATCCATTGCCACCGTATCTCGGCATCTCAATAGAAAAGGGTCAATCAGCGAACAGGCTGAGAAAAAAATTAACGATGTGATGGCTCGCCTTGATTATAAGCCCAATGAAATTGCCAGAAGTTTATCCAATCGAAAGACCAATACCATTGCCCTCATCATTCCAGACATAACGAATCCGTTCTTTCCCGAATTGGTTGTTTCCATAGAAGGCCTTGCAAAGGAAAAGGGCTACAACTTGGTATTGATCAATACACAGGAAGAGGTCCTTCACTCAAATGGATTCTGGCGGAACCTGGAAAGTCGTTTTATTGATGGTCTGATCTTAGTGTCGTTTCAATTCACGGGCAATGTCCTAAAAGGGATGGAGAATATGAACCTACCTTTTGTACGCATTGACCGTGCTGCTGAGGATGACGAGAATAACTCGTTTGGCGTGGATAATCGCAAAGGAGCAAAACTCGCTGTCGAACACTTGATTGATGTAGGCTGCAAGAAAATTGCCCACATCAGTGGTCCAAAGTCGTATCCTTCATCATCGGAGCGACTGAAGGGATATAAGGCAACCATAGAAAGCTATTTTCCAAATCTGAAGACACCTGTGTACGAGGGAGATTTCTCACTGGAGAGCGGTCAAACACTCACGAAACAGTTAATGACTGAGAATCCCGATTGTGATGGGATTTTTCTAGCCAATGATCTCATGGCCATAGGAGCCTTGAAAACGTTGAAGTTAATGAACATACGAGTTCCAGAAGACGTCGCCATCATTGGCTTTGATGGAATCAAACTGACAGAGATGGTTGCCCCTGAGATCAGCACAATCGAACAACCGATTTTCGAATTAGGTGCAAAAGCAACTACACATCTGATCGATATGATTGAAAAAAAGAACGTCAGCAGTGAATACACAAAGTTAGATGTACAACTGAGAAAAAGAGAGTCTACTTTAGGTTATCAAAAATAGAATGAAACAGTAAAAGTTCGGCTGAGCAGACGCTCAGTCGGACTTTTTGACGTTTACGTCTGAAAAAGAAGGGATGACGTCTGAAAAAATAGGCTTCACGTCTGAAAAAATGAAGTTGACGTCTGAAAAACATCTAGTAAACCAGGACAATTGAGAGTAAGAAATAACCATAATTGACTATTTTGATAATTCTTATAGTGTGATATAAATGAATCTATAGAAGATGAGTTAGATTAAAAAAGTTTATTGCCAATTAAGATAGTTTCTTACATAACGAGGGAGAGAACATTATTATGAAGTTAAAAGTTCATGTCATCATTGGATTGAATAAAGATTCTATCGGACTCGCTACATATTTGCGACAACGTAAAGAAGTTGTCTATGTATTGGATCACACAGTAAAAGGGATGGTCAATCGACAGGACTTTACCTTTGTAGATGAAAAATTTATTCATGCAATGGATTCCAAAGTATTTAAGATATTTGCTTATGAGCCACCATACAAGCGTGCACAATTGCTTCGCGAAATATGAAAGATTCCTCTCACATTTCAGTGGGGGGTTTTTTTGTGAGAAATTGGATCAACGGGTAGAAACACACAGCGAACGGGAATAAATCAATATGAACGGGTAGAAAAACAATCATGCAACCTTTTTTAACAACAGCGAAGCGTAAACCAAACCAATTAGCCCCCACACATTACTTTTTGAGGGGGGGTGTGGTAAAAATCCGACAATGAGAAAAAGTGCTCAGTGAATGGGTATAAATCAAAATAACAAGGAATAAAGTAACAAGTCATGATTTATCAACAAAACTTGCTAAATACATTCTCTTATCCAATCGCCGCGGTCGAATCAAAACCTTCGACTGCTCTTTTTTATGAATGAGAGGAATGTATTTATACCTATTCTCAGTAGTTCGAATGAAATGTAATAGATGTTAAAGAAGTCTGATAAATGAATATATTTTACCTGATTTGTGGTAAGATATTTTCTAATATAACTGTAATAGAATCTATAACTAACATTAGAAATGTAAGAAATAAAATTGATTAACCGGAAAGGAGGCAACTAGTTGATAGAATATGTGCGTCTTAATCAAACATCGGCATCAAACTTCACACACTTTGTATTACCTGAGGCAAAGTCGCTGTTTACGGAATTTCCCCCATCGTTGTGCGCATTTGGAGCCATCTCTTCCGGGAAGCCAATTGGATTGGCGTTGGCTGAACTGGCAAGTAACCAGTCGGTGACACATGTGAAAATGATTTATGTAGCCCCTGACTTTAGAAGACAGGGAGTAGGAAAAGGATTGATGAGATCGTTTGAGCAAACATTACAAGCAAGCAAGATGAAATTTTTAAGTGTTGAGTTTTTACCCGAAAAGGATCAAAGGGACTTACATCTATTTCTTGAAAGTTGTGGTTTTCAAAGTCCACAACCATCAATTCATATTCGACAAGGTCCATTAGCTTATTTGTTGGAATTAGAATGGATGACACTTACTTTCCCTGAGGGGTATAAGATTGAGCCATGGACATCGATTACACCTGCGGAGAGGGAGAAAGTGAAATCCGAAGTGGATGTTGTGTTTCTTGAGATGTTTTCACCATTTCCGGAAGAAGAACTGATTGATCAAGAACTAAGTTTGCTAGTCAGATATAAAGGAAAAATAGCGGGATGGTTAATGCTTGAAGCCTTTAATCAAGATACAGTGTTATTTAAAACGATGTATATGTATCCGAGATATCAGCGTACTGGTCAAGGGGTGGTGTTATTAGCAGAAACAAGTCGACGTGTGATGGCAAATTCGAAATATGAAAACGGCATTTTCTTCGTAGAAGACCGAAACAAACCAATGGTTCAATTTGCACAACGTTATTTAAGTAATGCTCCTCTGAAAAGTGAAACTTTGTGGCGAACACATAAAAAAATGGGGTCATTCTAGTGTTACCCAATTTTCGTATCTTTTAAAGTTAGCGATCGATTCTAAAATTTCGATCGCTTTTTTTTACGAACAAAACCATGTTTTCTAACATATCAATATGTAGTTCAAATGAAATAAATTAAATGTTAGAATATTGCGTAAGTTAGGTTAATAAGTACTAAAAACATGGTATTATATCTTTAACTACGTCTGTTTGATGTCATGGAGTCTAGGAGAATATGCCTTATAGGAATTGGGAGGGTTTTATCTGAAAAGATCGATGTCTCGTTATCATTTTTTAGCAGCAGCTGTATCAACTGCTGTGGTAGCTACATCTTTGGTACCGTTTAATGTGTATGCGGATGCCAAAGATTTCACAGATGTAAAAAAAGGGAATGTCTATTATGAAGCGGTGGCTTATTTAGCTGGTCAAGGTACCATTCAAGGTTATACAGACGGTACTTTTAAACCAAATCGAGTGATCACAAGAGCCGAAGTGGCCTCAATTGTTGCATCCTCCATGAATTTAAAAGGGAAAGCTTCAAAGGATCCCGGATTTTCAGATGTGAAAAAAGGCATCTGGTACTACGAGGCAGTGTCGGCTTTAGTTGAAGCTGGTGTATTTCAAGGCAAAAAGAATGGTAGCTTTAATCCAGATGAACCGATTACTCGATCAGAATTCGCTAAAGTACTATCATTGGCTTACGGATTAACAGAAAACAAAGAACCCGCAACACAGTTTACAGACGTTCCTGCGAACTCTTGGTACAGTGGATATGTTGGCGCATTGATTGACAATCAAATTACAGAGGGGCTATCTCCGACTGTTTTTGGTTCAACCCAATCCTTGACCAGGGGACAAATCGCTTTATTTTTGTTCCGAGCAGAGACGACGCAATCAGTTAAACCATTCGTAATTGAAAAAGTAACGGATCAAACCGTTAGTATAAATGGAACAACTTATAACGTAGACCCTTCATTGGCTTCTATTTTTAATGCATCCAATCACAATGCTTTGAAAAACGCCAAAATCAAATTTGTAGAAAAATCAGGAGTCATTACTTCCATTACTTACTTAGAATTGACCAATAATGGCACCATGAATGCAACGGCAGAATTGAATGCAAATGGTGCGGCGATTGCTGGAGATTTGAAGGTCAGTGCCGATTACGTATACCTTTCAAATCTTGTAGTAAAAGGTGATTTTGAAATTGGTTCGCAGGTTCAAAATAGAATTACTGCTAATCATGTAACTGTTGTAGGTAAAACGACCATCGCTTCAGATGGGGCAAACATTGCGAGCCTTGATAAATTCTATAAATCATTAAGCAAGACAGTATCATTAGATGAAGTGCAAATGGCTGCAGCAAATGAGCAATCTCATGTCATCCTAGAAAGTTCAACATTAAATACAGTTGACGTTAACAGAGCAAATGTTTCAATTGAAGCAACAGGAACAACCGTTTTGAATAAGGTGAATTTCTCAGTGAATGCGAGCCTTTCGGCAACAACTGGTGTGACTGTCAACCAAGTCAATCTCCAAATTGGTGCTAATTATGTCAGTATCACTGGATCTGTTAATCAACTGAATATGTTTAATACCGATAACGTGATGTTGACTGGTAATGCCATCATTAACGAGCTTATTGTGCAACCAAACGGAAATAATAGAGTCATAAACTTAGATCTTGATGGAAGAATTCAGTATTTAGAAGTCAACGACCCGAATGCGAGAATTATCTTAAAAGTAGGCACGATGATTGGAAATATCGTCATTCCTGAAGGTTCTGTATTAAGTGACATGATTCAAAACTATGAAGAAGTGAAAAAGTTCATTGAGAAAATCAACGGAGTGTTGAATCCAAACCTAGATCCTGTTCCTGAAGAACCTGGTTTACAGCAAGCGATTGAATCTGCAAACCTAGCTAAAACGAATGCAGACTTAGCAAAAATCGCACATATAGAGGCCTATGGTTTTTCAACAGACGAAACATATGTGGCTGTTGGCACGAGTTTAAAAGCTTTAGAAAAGACTCTAACTGCAACGTTTGTTTTTAAATCGGAAGTTGAAGCGGCAACTGCAAATTTAGTTAGTTCAGTGACGGCATTACAAGAAGAGACCGATGTGTTAATCGCAGAAATGCAGGAAGCTATTGGGGCCGCAAATCAAGCAATTGAAGCTGCTGAATTTGCGATGGCCGCGCATTTATCTGCATACGGATACAAGACTGATGCAAGCTATGTTGAAGTAGAATCAGCATTTGAAATATTGGAAACAGCGGTGAACGCATCGTTTAAAGTGAGAGCTGATATTGATGCGACAACGGCTTATTTAGTGAGCGCAGTTTCAGTATTGGAAGCAGAAACACGAGTTTTGATTACCGAAATGCAACAGTCAATTGATTCTGCGAACCTAACAATTGCAGATGCCAATCTAGCAAAAATCGCGTATTCAGCTGCTTATGGATTAACGACTGACGCCAGTTATGTTGCGGTTGAAACAGCAGTATCGGATTTGGAATCAGCGATGAATGCAGAGTTTAAAGTAAGAACTGATATTGATGCAGCCACGGTTAATTTATCGAGTGTCGTTGCAGTCCTAAACGACGAAACAGCGGTCCTAATCACAGAAATGCAACAAGCGATTGAAACTGCAAATCTAACAATTGCAGACGCTGACATAGCAAAAGTTGCGTACTCAGCAGCTTATGGGTTAACGACTGACGCGAGTTACG
>Ga0209013_10001248_pt1 | contig 23429 bp, 26 predicted proteins | sample Cruoilmetagenom2_FD_187291 | JGI IMG/M metagenome (GOLD analysis project Ga0209013, IMG submission 187291) | Oil polluted marine microbial communities from Coal Oil Point, Santa Barbara, California, USA - Sample 2 (SPAdes) (version 2) | ecosystem: Environmental > Aquatic > Marine > Oil seeps ... | reverse complement strand
TTTTACAGTATACACCAGGGACCGGTCAACCAACCTGGAGATTAAATCCAGGATCGTATCTTTTAGCAGTTGATCATCCGAGCATACTTCCTCCGCGGCCGATATATTAAAATCACCTGAAAAAACAGCCAGCCTGGTAAATAATATTTTCTCACTATCTGAAAGCAGGTTATAGCTCCATTCTATGGTCGACTGAAGGGTTTTCTGACGTTTTGAAGTCCCCGGATCGGATGAAGACAACAGATCAAACCGGTCTGAAAACCGTTCCAGAATCATTTGTGTATTCATGTGCCTGGTACGACTGGCTACCAGTTCAAGGGCAAGTGGAATGCCGTCCAATTTATTACATATTGTAACCACATCAGATACATTTGCTGTCTCCAATTCAAATTCCGGGTTATTCATTTGGGCCCGGTCAGCAAACAGTAAAACTGCTTCTGAACTTTTGGCACTCTCAATATTGATAATTGTCTTGGCATCCAGTAATGTAAGTGAAGGAATTCTCCAAACTTTTTCGCCTGTTATTTTGAGGGCTTCCCGGCTTGTTACAAGGATCTTCAATCCCGGAACCGATTGAACCAGTTTCCCTGTTATTTCAGCACAGGCTTTGATCAAATGTTCACAATTATCAAGAATGATAAGCAGGCTTTTATCTTTGATCTTATTTATCAATGTATCTGCAATAGCACGGTTTGGTTCTTCCTGTATTTTCAGAACTTCGGTGATCTCTTTTGCCACCAGATCCCCGGTAGTTATAGGTGCCAGGTCAACCAGCCATACACCATCTTTATAATCCTCTATTAATAACGCAGCCACTTCACAGGCCAGGCGTGTTTTTCCACATCCGCCTGCCCCGGTTAATGATACAATCCGGTGCCTACTGATCAGTTCCCTGATGGTTTGTATTTCTTTCTCTCGCCCGATAAAATTGGTAAGCTGCACGGGCAGATTGTGTAGCACTTTCTTTTCATCCTTCCCGCTGGTTTTTTCGTCCTGAGCGAGTTCATCCCCCAAAACTTCCAGTTTTTTTCTATTGATAAACCATGCCAGGAGTATGGCAACAGGCAAACCAATGAGCAGGATTATTGGTAGTATATCACTGATCTTTTCATTGAAACTATATTTACTAATGATGTAATCGGTCATTTCAAGAACAATCCATCCACCACTCACATAAATAAGGAGGGTATGTAAAAGCGGACTTGAAATGATTTTTTTGATGAAATTAATTCCAGAATGGTAATACCATTATCACCGCATAATGCCCTTAAGCAAACCAATGCAAAAAAGCTTTGCCCGATAATTAAAGTTAATGGTGAACAGTTTGTACTACTTACTCACCAAATAACATCCATGCCCAGAACACTGCTTAAGAAAAAGGTAACTTCTCTTGAGGATCTCAGGTTCGAAATACTTGGTGCAATTGATTTTCTGGTGACCGGCATCTAACACTTATTTATCAAATGCATCCATTAACAAACTCAACCAGGGTAAACGTTGTTCATGCTCAGGAAAACTGGCACGTTCCGGGGGTGGATAGGCGGAGTTTATCTGCATACTGTTTTTTTGACTCATAACAACACCCATAACGACACTCAATAGAAGACGGTATTTTACCGTAGCCAATCAGGATAGCTATTCTTTGCCTCTCTGCTGCTTCAGTTTTGCTTTAAGATCAGCAAAGGGGTTATGAGTTGCAGCCCCTGCATCCTGCACCGAGTTTACATCACCATAGGCCTCAAACTCATTCATTTTTTGATGTTCATTATCATGACAATAAATACACAGATTTTCCCAATTACTGCCATCCGGCGGATTGTTATTATGGTTATGATCAATATGATGTACCGTCAGCAATTGCAGATTTTCTCTGGTAAAGGTTTTGCCGCAACGACCACAAACCCAGGGGTGTATTTTAAGTGATTGTTCACGATAACCCTGTTCCCTTTCCTGCACACCTGAATGAGCTTTTTTTACAATCGCATCCAACTTTCCCGAATCCATTTTTTTCTTTTTGTCTTTACGCCTGCCTACCATTTTATTATCCGTTTTTATAAGCTATTGTTATGATCTATTATTAAGCAAAAATATAATATAATTAATAATTGTATATTAACTCACTGTTCAGGAATTAACCATGTCCAAACCAGAACCAAAGTCCATCTCATCTAATGATGCATTTCAACTGCTCAAAGAGCATCCTAATGCAATGTTGATTGATGTGCGTTCTTCTATGGAATTTCTGTTTGTAGGCCATCCAAAGGGCGCGGTACATATTGCCTGGATTGATGAACCAGACTGGGATATCAACCCGCAATTTGTTACTGATATCCGCAAACTGGTTCTGGGTGGTGTTTGCGGCGAGCAAGGAGAGCATCCCGCCATTATATTAATTTGCCGCAGCGGTAAACGTTCCTTAGAAGCAGGCCAGTTACTACTCAATTCGGGCTTTGAACAGGTCTATAATATAGACGAAGGCTTTGAAGGTGAGCTCAATGATAAGCACCAGCGCAGTACCATTGGAGGCTGGCGTTATCACGGTCTGCCATGGGAGCAATGCTGATGAAAGTCATTTTATTTCTGCTGATCAGTGGTATTTCAAATGGCTCGGATGTTGAGTTCAAACATCAACTGGAAAAAGAATACACCGATCTGAAAGAATGTGTACAGGCCAGTATTGTTATGCGTAAAGTATTACGTGCCGAAGATAATTTACAAGCTCGACAAACCGATGTTTATGCCCATTGTGAGGTCAGCCGGGAAGGCTTAAGTCCCGGGGAATATAACGATGCCAATAATAAAATCCGACGACTGGAAAAATTTTATACTACGGCGAAGTGGTGAAGAGAATAGCGTTAAGCGTTAAGAAAAAGAAAAGAGCATTTAGAACGCTGCTCTTAAATCTTATCAAAATAACGACCACGGTAAAGCAGTCGAGGGCTTTGTTGGTCATCCTTGAAGCTGGTTCGTGTGTGCAGGACATTATTACAGATTAAGCCCTGGCCAGCGTTTAATTTACCCTGAAACATATAGTCTGAATTGCTATTGAGAATAGTACGCAATGCCTCCTGAGCCGCCTGGGTGCCGGCATCATTTTTCCAGATAACATTCCTGGCTCTGGCGGTATAACGCATATGCAGACGCCCTTCATCGGTAATCATAAAAACCGGTCCGCTGCGATCCGGCCTGATCAGTTTACCATCCAGCACGTTTTTTGGAATCGTCATGGCATCAGGTGCCATCAACGCTTTAATATAGTCAGGGTTTTCATCCCTGAGTAACATATAAGCGATCTCATTATCCCATAGCTTATTTTCACCACCCTCTCTGGCGGGACGAATACAGTGCAGGATCATGCTGTATATCTGCTCTGACAAACGATTATAATAGCCATCTGTATGCCAGTTAATGCCTTTTTCACTATAGGGAATATAAATGCTGTGCAGGCCGTCATCGACTACCTGTATGGATGTAAAACCATCATTATCAGCACATTCGTTCTTATCCAGGGACTTTATGCCCAGCTGAAAACCTAAAGCTTCAGGAATGGACTTGTCCTCTAAAACTTCACCGCCAATTTCATAAATAACCATATTAGTTTTTTGCAAAAGAGACTTTAAACGCTGAAGTTCTATTTCAGTCAAAGCTTTAGGATCAGCCAGAGGAACAATTAACTGTTCTATGGATTTTGGATAAGCCAGCAACTTTTCTTTTTTCCATTGCTGATACGCCGTTTCATTATCATAATGAAAAGGACTATCGGAAGCTGGCAATAAGTAATGTTGATTTTTTTGTGACATGCAGACGTTATCAAGTAGGAAAAAATATGCAGCCTCTAATTTAACAGAATCATTTGGCTTTTTGCACTATTTTAAATATCATGGCAAGCTTCCTGTCCGTTGCAGCTATAAAAGCGGAGATTAACCATGTTTTCAAATAAGTTTTCGAATTCTAAAGAAATTTTTCCCAGCAAAGAGACCGCGTTGGCAGGACGAGATGAAGTCATGCCGGTAAAAAATGTTCACTACGTCAGCAATCATCCCATTCAGCCGCCTTTTCCAGACCATTTACAGCAGGCTGTCTTTGGCCTGGGCTGTTTTTGGGGTGCAGAAAAAGTTTTCTGGAATACAGAAGGTGTTTACAGCACAGCAGTGGGCTATTGTGCAGGCTTGACTAAAAACCCCACTTATCAGGAGGTGTGCAGTGGTCAAACCGGTCATAACGAGGTTGTTTTAGTCGTTTTTGATCCTGAAATTGTCACTTATACTTCTCTCCTGGAACTTTTTTGGCAAAGTCATAATCCTACTCAGGGTATGCGTCAGGGTAATGATCGCGGTACTCAGTACCGTTCCGGGATTTATACTTTTTCAGATGAGCAAAAAGAACAGGCTCTGCAAAGCAGGGTTCATTACCAGAATCAGCTTAACCAAAATGGCTATGGAGAAATTACTACTGAGGTGATTGAAACAGCCCCATTCTATTATGCCGAAGAATATCACCAGCAATACCTGGCAAAAAATCCTGGCGGCTATTGTGGTTTAGGCGGTATCGGCGTCCCATATTTATAAATAAAAAGTATGATTGGCAATTAATCACTCTTTGCCGGTTCTTTGCACATCAGATAAACAAAAATCCAGGTTGCAATAAAGGGTAGAATAGCCAGATACAGGTTCAATTCGATTGAGCAGAAAATGGATCGCTCTATACAATTATAGGCGTTGCTGGCTCCGGACATCCAGGCAAAGGCTGGTACGGGAACACTGGCATGCTCTCCAGTGAGCAATAAGCCTGGCGCTAATAAAACAGCCAGAATCGTGCTGCGCCAAAAGCAGGAAGCCTGGCTTCTTATCAGCCATTTTCTAATCAACCAGACGATTAATAAATACACTGTCAGAAATGCTAACGCTACACTGATTAACTCAATACCACTAGTCAAAATTATTTACCTTCTATATCCTGTTCTCAACAAAAGTCTATGAATTAATAATTTCATCATTTACTTCGTAACAAGGTATTGTACTTTCTTTTTGTTTGCTATGATCAATATAATTTATTTTTTTTTCAAAATGGAATGAAAAACATGAAATCAATTCTGGCTATTTTTTTGAGCCTGTTTATTACTTCTGGTATTTTTGCCGATCAGCCGGAAGTTCTCAATGTTACTATGAAGTCACAGGGAAATAATCAATATCAGTTTGATGTTACTTTACAACATAGTGATAGCGGTTGGGAACATTATGCCGACAAATGGGAGATTTTAGATACAGAAGGCAATATTTTAGCAACAAGAGTTCTATATCATCCTCATGTGAATGAGCAGCCTTTTACTCGCTCACTCAGCACAACACTTCCTGACAATCAGAAAAATTTTGTGATACGGGGACATGATAAGGTACATAAATATGGTGCAGAAGTAATTAAAGAATTAGTACCCTAATCTGAATCAGTTGATTTTTTGGCTAACAAATTATCAATAGACAGGGGACTTGGACCGTATAAGATATAGACCAGAATCATTGCACCCCACAGGATATGATCCAGCATACCAACCATATTAAAATAATCCGTGTAAGCATAAGCATAAGCTGCTACGGCGTTAAGAATGAACAGGCCAATTGCTGAGAGGCGAGTCATTAAGCCAATCAGAAGTAATATTGGTAAAACCAGTTCACCACCGGTACCCAGAATAGCGGCTATCTTGGGAGATAACAGGGGCACTGAGTATTCATAGGCAAATAAGTCTAAGGTAGTCTGCCATGATTGAATCTTGGTCAGTCCGGACTGAAAAAATATTTTCAGCAGGTAGAGTCTGAGCATCAGATCAAAACCATGAAGCATAATGTCGTTGCGTGTAAACAGAAAATTTTTTATCATTTTTATTCTGGCTTATGTTCAGTGAGTCAAGAGTGGTTAGTGAAGATAAAAAAACCCAGACCTGCTTTCAGGCCCGGGTTTTCAGACAAGGTTTTCAGGCCTTATTTCTTGCCCTGGTTACCCGCTAGCTTAGCGCAGGTACCTTCAGGAACATAAACCCATTCTTCAGGATCTGCATCAGTTTTAGCCATACCAGCACAAGCATGCTTACTTGTACCACAATCATTCATACCCGCTTTTGCAACACCCTGGCATTTTTCAAAGCCTGGCTTGCCTGCTTGTGCTGTTGACGCCATAGCAACAAAAGCCAGAGCGAATAATCCAACTAAAGCAGTTTTTTTAGAGTTTCCCATTTATATTTCCTTGTATTATATTTGAAATTTAACCATTAACAGGGTTGATAAACCCGGAAAATATTTTGCCAGTGAATATTTACCTTACCGGCTTACTTTATACGACCCGTCAGTTTTGAAAAAAATTTCATTTTTTTTTATTCATTTCAGGTTCAGGTCACTTATGTAATAATAATTTCAAGATCCGGCCTGTCATAAACACAATGCTAGGTATTTTCCGAAGTACCATGAAAGCTTTAAATACCATAGACTTGTTGTATCGTTATTTCATATAAATGAATCAACTATGCTTAATACAAAAATGTTTAATATAAAAAATGCATCAAATGGGAAGAAACCTGATAAAACCCCGGTCTTTAAGAATGAGAACAGACAAAAACGTTTTGAATCACTGGTAAAAGCATACTCCGGCGATCTTTATCGTTTCGCATTCTGGCTGTGCACTAACCATGCAATTGCCGATGATCTCGTTCAGGAAACCTTTTTAAGAGCCTGGAAAGCACTGGATAATCTGGAAGACGAAAAAAAGGCCAAAAGCTGGCTCATTACCATCTTACGCCGGGAAAATGCCCGACGCTTTGAACGAAAAAGTTTTGAACTGGTTAATATTGAAGAGACTGTTATTGAGGACCAGCAGAACCTGAGTCCTGAGCAGTCGCTGCAGCAACAGCAATTACACCGGGCAATATTCCGGCTTGAGGTTGAGTATCGTGAACCCTTATTGCTGCAAACCATTGGTGGTTTTAAGACCAGTGAAATTGCCCAAATGCTTAAATTAAATCTGAACACAGTCAACACCCGGTTGTTCAGGGCACGGGATCAATTAAAAAATAGTTTTGCTAAAGAGCAGAGCTTCAGCCAGATAAGCAAATAAGTTTGTATATGGCTAAGTTTACAAGTTACTCGTTAATTTTATAGGTAGTAGGAATTCCCTGAAGTGGATGATCTTGAATTTCGAAAAAATGCAACCATCGATCCTGGAGACCAACGTCCGGAATTTCTGGGAAAAATAAAACAAAGCCTTTTTAATCGTCGTTTTGTAGAAGAACAGTTAGCCTTTGAACAGCAACTGGAAAATACTCTTGATGTTTCCCCGCCCGAAAATCTGACTGACCGGCTTATACTCTCACAGCAGTTATCGCAACATAAATTACAGCGTAAACAGCAGCATCAAACCTGGTTGTTCAGTACTATTGCTGCTTCTTTGGTTCTGGCCGTCAGTCTGTTTTTTTTACTTCCTGAGACAATCAACAGCTCACAACTGGCTCAGCAAATCATCACTCATGTTCATAATGACACCCATGCCCTGAATGTAAACATGGATGTACCGAAGAATAAAATTGATACCATGCTCGCATCTTATGGCGGTAAATTAGATGGACCGATTGGCAAAGTCTCTTTTCTGGGCCTGTGTATTATTGGTGAACAAACAGGCGTTCACATGGTTTTAAATACCGGACAGAATCTGGTTACTGTGATAATATTACCCACTCAGCGCATTGATAATTCACATCCACTCAATGATACAGAATTTTCCGGCCTCGTATACCCTTCACAAAAAGGCAGTATTGCGATTATTTCCGAACATGCTGAATCCATTGAGCAAACGCGCCGGCAAATTGACCGCAATTTAAACTGGCTCATATAAGTGCTAAGCATAAACTGCTAAGAAGAAGCAAAAGCGAAAGAGTGACATTGAAAAAAAATCAACTGGATGAGAGCTGGAAAAGCACTCTGGCTCAGGCATTTCAATCCGAAAACATGTCAGCATTAAAAAAATTCTTACGTGCTGAAAAAGATCAGGGCAAGGTTATTTTACCCCATTCCAGCCTCTGGTTTAATGCGCTCAATACGACTCCTCTGGATAAGGTAAAAGTGGTTATTTTAGGCCAGGATCCCTATCCAACCCCCGGACATGCCCATGGCCTGTGCTTTTCTGTTTTACCTGAGGTCAAACCCATTCCTAAATCACTGATCAATATTTACAAAGAGTTAGAGGATGATTTGGGCATTGTTAATCAAAACGGACATTTGCAATCATGGGCTCAGCAGGGCGTATTATTACTAAATAGTGTATTAACCGTTGAGCGAGGCAAACCGAACTCTCACCAGAATCAGGGCTGGGAACAATTTACAGATGTGATAATTAATGAACTGAATAAGCAGACCCGGCCCATTGCTTTTGTCCTATGGGGTAATTATGCGCAAAAGAAAGGGGCTATTATTGACAGCGAACGGCACTTTGTTCTGCGTTCACCACACCCCTCCCCCTTGTCTGCCTATCGGGGCTTTTTCGGCAGCAAACCTTTTTCTAAAATTAACCAGTTTCTGCAACAACAGGGTAAAGAAATTATTGACTGGCAGGTTAGTTAGTACTTACAAATAAAGCTATTTCAGCCACGTCCAGAGACCACCTAATAGACCTAATCCTGCCAGAATCTGGGCTTCCAGAATCATATTTCCCGAGTACAGTATTGCACCACTGACCAGGAGAGCAGAACTTAAAATAGCCTGAATAGTCATTTTATTCTGCGTTGCTATTTTTTCTTCGATCCGGTTCAGCGCTTCACTCTTGTAATTAATACTGAGTTTTCCCAGACGAGCCTGTTGAACAACATCAAACACCTTATTTGGAAAATCGGGTAATTGTTCCAGCCATAAGGGGGCATTATGCTGTACCTGCCTGGCAAAAGAACGAAAGCCCAATTGTTCTTTCATCCAGTTTTCTAAAAAAGGTTTTGCCGTATCCCAAAGATCCAGCTGAGGATAAAGCTGACGTCCCAGCCCTTCAATATTTAACAGCGTTTTTTGCAGCAGAACCAATTGCGGCTGCACTTCCATATTAAAGCGTCTGGCGGTCTGAAACAGGCGCAATAATAATTGTCCGAAAGAAATTTCATGCAAAGGTTTTTCAAAAATCGGTTCACAGACTGAACGGATAGCCGATTCAAAATCATCAACTCGGGTATCCGCCGGCACCCAGCCGGATTCAACGTGCAGTTCCGCCACCCGATAATAATCCCGATTAAAAAAGGCCAGAAAATTTTCTGCCAGATAACGTTGATCTTCAGGACTGAGGCTACCCATAATGCCAAAATCAATAGCAATATATTGTCCGGTATTGGAAACAAAAATATTGCCCGGATGCATGTCTGCATGGAAAAAATTGTCCCGAAAAACCTGGGTAAAAAATATTTCCACGCCCATTTCAGCCAGTTTTTTGAAGTCAATGTCCATGGCTTTCAGTTCATCCATATTGGTCACCGGCATACCATGAATGCGCTCCATGACCATGACTTTTTTCCGGCAATGATCCCAGTCAACTTCCGGAATATATAAAATGGCTGAATCTTTGAAGTTTCGTCTTAACTGGGACGCATTTGCTGCCTCCCTGAGCAAATCGAGTTCATCAATAATATTTTTCTCAAACTCTTCTACCACCTCACGGGGACGCAGACGTTTGCCTTCCGACCAGAATTTTTCTACTTTTTCAGCAATGGCATAAAGCAGAGTCAGATCACGACGAATGACTTTTTCTATTTTGGGCCGAACCACTTTGACAATCATTTCCCGACCATCATACATAGTCGCTTTGTGCACCTGTGCAATAGATGCTGATGCCAGCGGCGTGGCATCAAAATGGGCAAAAATTTCTTCTATTGGCTGTTTAAATTGCTGCTCAATAATTTTTATTGCCTCATCACCTGAAAAAGGCTGCACCTGATCCTGTAATTTAGCTAACTCTTCCGCCAAATCATCGGGCAGCAGATCCCGGCGTGTAGATAATATCTGACCAAATTTAACAAAGATGGGACCCAGATCTTCCAGAGCTTTGCGGATCCGCTCACCACGAGGTGCCCGGCTGCGGTGTCGAAACCAGAAAGTAGGAGAAATAAAACGGATCAGACGTAATGGTCTGAACAAATGAGTGCTCAGAATAAGTTCGTCCAGTCCGTGCCGCAGCAGCACTCGACTGATAAACATTAAATGAAATAACTGGGAAATACTTTTCATAAGAAAAAAGTCACCTGGCAGACTTCTCTGTCGCTTGCACTAATCTGTTGACTCTGGCCTCGGCACGATCAATATCACTGCGGATTTTATCAACCTGAGTATTAAAATGGCTGATTTCCGGCCCGGAGGCAATGTCCCGGGTTTCATATTGCACATATTCACTGACATCCATGCCTAGTGAGTCAATTGCTTGTTTACCCCAGCCGAAAATTCCTCGTGCTGCATTTCCCAGCGAGTGAGCAATAACATCTCCGGTAATATGAGAAAGATGTTCTTCCCAGTCAATGTCCAGTTTCTGGAACAGGGATTGAAAGTGCTGTCCCAGGGCAATATCACCGGTAATTTTAATATCACCTTTAAATACCGTTGCTGTTTTACCTTTTTCATCAGCCATTGCCATGCGCGCAAAGGCCAGTATAGAACCACTGATCACTGTGTCGGCATCACCTTCATAGTGACTGACAATCTGAATACCCTGATGGTCAGGAAAAAAATAAAATGTCTGCTCAATATCTGTAACATGAAAGGCAACAATATTACCCTTAAAACGCTGCAGACGTTTAAAGGTCTCAGGATCCAGAGCAAATAACTGATTTAAGCCTGTTTCCATGGCGGCCAGCAGAGGAATCATCAAGGGATTGATGTCATCAGAGCGGTTTTGACTGTTCATGATGGAATGAGGTTCATGACTGACTTGGGTTTAAGAGGCAAGTCATTAAAATTTAAAACCACGGTGCAGAGCAACAATACCGCCGGTTAAATTATCATAATCACAGCGCTCAAAGCCCACATTGACCATCATATCTTTCAACGTTTCCTGATCAGGATGCATACGGATGGATTCGGCAAGATAACGATAGCTTTCTGAATCATTAGCAATCAACTTACCCATCACCGGTAAAATATTAAAGGAGTAAAAGTCATAGACAGGACTCAGTCCGGGAGCGACAGGCTTGGAAAATTCCAGGATCAATAAACGACCGCCAGGCTTTAGTACACGGTACATAGATGCCAGCGCAGCATCTTTATCGGTGACATTGCGTAAACCAAAAGCAATGGTAATACAGTCAAAACTATTATCAGGGAAAGGCAGACATTCTGCATTGGCCTGTACATATTCAACATTGCCGACTATGCCCTTATCCAGCAGACGTTCGCGTCCCACTTTAAGCATCGAATCATTGATATCGCCCAGAACCACCTGACCGCTTTCACCAACCATTTTGGAAAACCTGGCCGTCAGGTCACCTGTGCCTCCAGCCAGATCCAGGACGCTATGGCCGCGACGAACGCCGCTTTTTTCAATGGTAAGACGTTTCCAGATACGATGGATGCCCATAGACATCAGATCATTCATCACATCATATTTACTGGCAACTGAATGGAAAACTTCTGCTACTTTGCCAACCTTTTCCTCGGTGTTAACAGTTTTATAGCCGAAATGAGTTGTATCGTCCGTTTGGTTGTGATTATTCATGCCTTTTCCACTTAATTCTATCTGGATGATTATACGATGAATTCACCGGAAAATCACATACGAAAAAATAACCCTCAAACTGTTTTTGAAACTATCTCCCGTTCACAATAAATTTTTTGCTGGAAATTAATTCCTTCCGGGAAGCTCTGGGCAATAATCCACACCTGAGGCAGATCACTGCTTAATTCCGGCAGTACTGCGAGTGATTTTTCTGTACGCTCTTCATCAAAAAAGGCAAATGGCTCATCCAGGATCAGGAATTGGCGACTATGAACCTTACGGCTAACCATTTCCTGTGACAAGGCCAGGCGGACTGCCAGCATAATTTGCCGTTGTGTTCCACTGGAAATTTCATCCAGTTCCATAAAGTCGTGTTTTTCATTAGAAAACACACGTACCGTTAAATCTTCATCAATTTGTAAATGTTTATAACGATTTTCGGTGAACAGAGGCAGTGTTTTACCCACATGATCGCGGATAATATGATTAAAGCGCTTTGACAAATGCCGGGTCGCACCCATCAATAACTCTGAAGCCAGTTCCCGGACTTGGTTTCTGGCATTCTTCTCATAAATCTGACCCTGCAGTCCGGCAATCTTTTCCTGCAGATCATCCGCACGTTTAACTCGATCCCGTTCAATCAACAGCGCACTGGAAAGTTCAGCAATCTGCTCCGCCAGGTTATTTTGCTGCTCTGTTAAGTACGCCACGTCAGGCTCTGTAGCAGCGGTTAAATTTGCCTCACTGATCTGAGTCCTTGAGACCTGATTAATCAGTGTTTCACGCTGTTCTTCTGCCTCTGCAGCACGGGAAGCATCAAGAGTACGCATTTTCTCAGCCAGTTCTAAACCCGCTTTGCCCAGACGTTCAATATTTCCTTTGTGACTGATAATGGCACCCCAAAATACCAGAAAAAGGAACATAGCCGCACCACCGACATAGAGCAGGTAAGGGTAATGAGCTGTTGTAAATGCAGGGATATTCTGCAGCAGATTATTCACTTGTGTATAAATGGCGGCATCAGGCATTTTTACCAGCACCCACCAGAGAGCAAAAGCTGCTATAGCGATCGCAAAATAGATAAAGCGCCAAAATGAACCACGCCCTTTTTTGCTCAGATAGTTACTGAATTTTGGTACTGAATCCTCAAATTCTTCAATATTGGTTTGAAAATTGGCCAGAGTTTCATCTGTTTGTGCTTTTTCCTGGAGAGCTTTATCATGCTGTGAGACTAATGAATCAAGATGATTTTCATCAATATCCAGTTCTTCTACGTCTTCTTCCAGTTGCGCGATCCGGTTTTCCAGTTCTTCTGCAGCCTCGATATTCTGTTCAATATCCTGAAGAATACTATTATCACAGTATTCCATAGTGGCAATACCTGCCATGGTTTTCAGAGCATAACTATGAGGATGCGGCGTGGTAATTTCTCTTTGTGCCAGATAAAACGATTCGATAAATTCCTCAAATTCAACAGAGGTTAATTCATAAAGTGCTTCATCCACACGCTCAATACCCCGAGCCAGAGGATTATCTTCATTGTAGACTTTATACAGCTTGGCTGAGTGGTTACCATCACAATCCAGCATCCGGGTAATAGCATATAACTCTTCATCGGGGTTATCAGCCGTATTATTACTAAAACGAATAGTTACTGAACATTCACTTGCTCCCCAGCGAATGATTTTGCCCAGTTCATCTTCATTAATGGAGAATGTTCGGCCAAAAAGAGCAAAGCAGATGGTTTCACCAATAGTACTTTTACCGGACTCATTAAAACCACTAATGCCGATAATACCTTCCTGAGGTAAGTCATTCAGATCTAACTGCTCATATTTGAGCACATTTCTTGCACTGATACTGTGAATAATCATATCCAACCCTCATCTTCAAGTACTTTTAACTTGTTCAGAGTCAGTTCCATTGCATCTTCAAAGGCTTGCTCATCAAAATCATCACCGGAATTCATACGACGTTCCTTTTCCTCCTGGCAATAATTACTGAACTCTTCAATGGTTGTTTGGCGCTCTGCCATATTTAACGGTTTGGAATTAAGACCATCCGACATGCTCTTCTCCTGCAGACTTTATAAAATTTAGCTGTTTGGACCCGAAAGTCCTTTACCTGTTGCCCAACACACTAATTAAGTTTACGCTCATGACCCGCATCTTCCAACTTTTGCAGATAATCCTGCCACATTTTTTCCTGATTAAGACCATATTCATGGAATAAATCCCAGGAGAAAATACCACTGTCATGACCATCGGTAAAAGCAATCTTGATCGCATAGTTGCCGACAGGCTCCATTGATTCAATATTGACATTTTCCTTGCCAAGCTGCAATGTTTCTTCACCCGGAGCATGTCCTCTGACCTCAGCTGAGGGAGAGTGAACACGTAAAAACTCACTGGGGAAATGGAAACGAGAGCCATCATCAAATGCAATTTCCAGCTCATGTGACTTCTGGTGAAAATTAATTTCTGTTGGAGTCGGTGTTTTTTCGGACATAGTTTTTACCTTGTTTACAAAATATAGCGGGATAAATCTTCATTAACTGCCAGCTCACCCAATTGCTCATCGACATATTGACCGTCTATTTTCAGACTATCAGCCTCTTTATCAGAAGCATCATAAGAAATGGATTCCAGCAGACGTTCCATAACGGTATGCAATCGCCTGGCACCGATATTTTCAGTTGCTTCATTCACCGTGAACGCCACTTCTGCAATTCTTTCAATTGCGCTGTCTTCAAATTCGAGGCTCATATTTTCAGTAGCCATCAGTGCCGTATATTGCTCGGTTAATGAGGCATCCGGTTCAACCAGAATACGACTGAAGTCATTAACATCCAGGGCACTGAGTTCCACTCTAATCGGCAAACGTCCCTGTAATTCAGGAATAAGATCGGATGGTTTAGATAAATGGAATGCACCGGAACAAATAAATAATATGTGATCGGTTTTAATCATACCATGCTTGGTGGATACTGTACTGCCTTCAACCAGCGGCAAAAGATCACGCTGCACACCTTCGCGAGAAACTTCGGGGCCGCGACCTTCACTGCGGGTGGCAATTTTATCGATTTCATCCAGAAAGACGATACCATTCTGCTCGACATTTGTTACAGCCTGCTGCTTGGTTTCTTCTTCATTGATTAATTTAGACGCTTCCTCTTCAGCGAGAACCTTGAGCGCATCTTTAGTCAGCATTTTACGTTTACTGGTCTTATTACTGCCGCCCAGATTCTGGAACATGCCCTGAAGCTGGTTAGTCATTTCTTCCATACCCGGCGGGGCCATAATTTCCACGCCAACACCAGGTGCTTTGACATCAACTTCGATTTCTTTGTCGTCCAGCTTACCTTCACGCAGCATTTTACGGAACTTTTGTCTGGTAGAGTTCTCTTTCTCGGAGTCGCTATCCCATTCATCGCTGCCCCGTGCCGGCGGCAACAAGATATCCAGCACTCGATCCTCTGCGGCATCAAGAGCGCGGTGCTGAACCTTTTCCATGGCCTGCTCACGAGTCATTTTTATAGACACATCAAGAAGATCACGAATAATCGATTCAACATCACGACCGACATAACCAACTTCAGTAAACTTGGTTGCTTCGATTTTAATAAACGGAGCATTGGCCAGACGTGCCAGACGCCGGGCAATTTCAGTTTTACCTACCCCGGTAGGGCCAATCATAAGAATATTTTTAGGTGTAATTTCGCTGCGTAAGGGTTCTTCAACCTGACTTCTGCGCCAGCGATTGCGCAAGGCAATAGCCACTGCGCGTTTGGCGTCTGCCTGACCAATAATGTGTTTATCCAGTTCCTGAACAATTTCTCTGGGTGTCATTTGCGACATTGATTCTATTAGCTCCTGTTACCATCCATCTTGTAGAAATGAAAGTTTAAAATAAAAGTTTTGTAAATGACCGTTAATCTAAATCCAGTACTTCAATGGTTTGATTATGATTTGTATAAATACAAATATCACCTGCGATGGTCAGTCCTTTTTGCACAATTTCCTGTGCACTGAGTTCAGTATTATCCATAAGTGCACGTGCTGCTGACTGGGCATAAGGACCTCCGGAACCAATAGCAATTAAACCTTCTTCCGGTTCAATCACGTCACCATTACCGGTAATAATCAATGAAGCTGTTTCATCAGCGACCGCTAACAAGGCTTCCAGCTTGCGCAAAGATTGCTCTGTGCGCCAGTCTTTAGCCAATTCAACGGCCGCGCGAACCAATTGCCCGCGATGTTTCTCTAATTTAGTTTCGAATCGCTCAAAGAGTGTAAACGCATCAGCCGTGCCGCCGGCAAAACCAGCAATAACCTTATCATGAAACAGACGACGAACCTTGCGGGCATTTCCTTTCATTATGGTGTTGCCGAGAGAAACCTGGCCGTCACCACCGATAACTACCTGATTACCACGACGTACTGAAAGGATTGTTGTCCCTCTATATTGTTCCAATGTATTAATCCTGTTTATTCTTCTAATGAATCCTTTGAAATAGGACTTAATTAGACTAAAATCAAGGTTTCTGTATCAATTTATTACTAAATAAAGACTCTGCTAAAAACGCGGTAGCTAGCTGTGTTCACCAGTCTTTATAAGTACGTAAAGTTCAACAAGGTTTGAATGACAAAAGTCAATTTTCCGTTTGCCCATAAACTTGCACTCTCCATGGTGATACTGATTGTCTCCGGAATGATGCTTCTGGGTGGACTGATCATTCGTGATCAGCACAAATTACTGGAAAAGCAAATGCATTCTTATGCCAGGATTTTAATTAATCAATTGTCTGCTTCAGCCACAGATTCATACTTAACATCAAACACCCTTGATATGGATGTACTGGTTAATAACCTGTCCCAAAACACTGAAATTATGGGCATTACGTTCTATTCCGAAGAAAAAAAGCTATTGACGAGCACCGGGCCTGTTCCATCTTCCCCGGAATTTCCAGGAACAAATCAGGAAATGTCTGCTCAACATTGGAAAATGAACCTGCCTGAATCTGAAGCGTCCAGTCCACAAGTCTCACAAAAAGCGCTCAAATCTTATTTGTCTTATATCGGCACTGTGGTCTATAAGGATGTTGTTATCGGTTATGTTTTATTAACCTTTGACCAGGCAATACTCACTCAGGCACGTGCTAAAACCATGTATACCATTATCCTGACAACCATCATTCTCATTATTCTCACCATTTTATCGGCTTTTATCCTTGGCAAGCGATTGTCCCGCCCCATTGAAGAACTGGTTGACGTCAGTGAAGCTATTTCCCTTGGTAATTATGAAGTTCGTTTTGATGAGCGGCGCAATGATGAATTTGGTGTTTTAATGCATTCCATGAACATTATGGCTGAAGGCTTACTACACAAGAAATCCGTTGAAAATGCCTTTTCCCGCTATGTTTCGCCAAAAATTGCCGATGAAATTCTAGGCAATCTGGAAAACGTTAATCTCGGTGGTGAACAAGTGGATGCCAGTGTTCTTTTTGTCGATATTATTGGCTTCACCAAACTATCCCAGACCATGGAACCCAACAAAGTTAATGAATTATTAAATCAATATTTTTCCTATATTGCCCAGGCTGCTCAGATTTATGGCGGGCATGTCGATAAATACATTGGTGATTGTGCCATGCTGGTCTTTGGTGTGCCAAAAAAGGATGAACATCATTCATTTCAAGCGGTTTCATGTGCCTTGCTGGTACAGAAAATTGTCAGCAGCATCAATAAAGAACGCATTAAGAAAGAGCTTTCGCCGGTAAACTTTCATATTGCTGCAAATAGTGGTCTAATGCTGGCAGGCAATATGGGTTCCAGCCAACGCATGGAATACACTGTTATCGGAGATTCAGTCAATCTTGCTTCACGTATTGCCAGTCAGGCACAAGACAATGAAATCCTGATTCCAGGCACGATGCTGCAGCGAGCTGGAATTAAAGATAATTTCCTTTTTGAGAAAAAAGATGATATTCAAGTCCGGGGGCATAATAAGCCTGTCCCCTTGTTCAGAATCACCTGCTGCACAAAAAATAATCAAATTAACTTAACAAAAAACATGGAAAAGCTAATCAATCATGATTTTAGTGAAAAATAATTTGTTTCACTATCCACCTCTTCAGAGAACTCATCGAGATTTAAACCCTATCCTGTCGGGTCTGATATTTTTATTCCTTATAGCATTTTTATCAGGCTGCAATACCTTTGTCGCATCAAAACAAGACGACCTGCTCACACAGATAAATACCTGGGCAGCAGAAAATGAGTATGGCAAAGCACTTGATGCACTGGACTATGTCAAAGAGTCACATCCACAAAAAAAACAGCTGATGGCAAGAAAAGTATTACTGCAAAAGGAAGCCAGGAAATACGAATTCATTATTCATAGACAAATTAAGAACTTTATTAACAAGAAACAATGGGCTGAAGCACTGGATTTAATCGATCAGGCAAGAAGCAAATATTCTCAAAGCAACAGTATCAGAAAAACAGAGCAGTTTCTTCTTAATGCTCAGGAAGAGAAATTGGCTGACATTGAGCAGTTAATCACGATAGAGCGTGCCCGATGGATGATAAAAATACGCCCAATCTATAAAACCAAACTGAATACTGATCCCAGAAATAAAGAGTTACAGGCCTATCTGAATGAATTAGACAACGATTCAGAATTACTCGCGCAGCAATTAACCATTTTATCCCGGCAGGCTATTACCCGGAAGCACCTTAAAACAGCCCGCATACGGATCAATGATGCCATTACTCTGGCTCCCAGCACAGAGCGAAAAAAGATTTTATCCAGTCTTAAGCACAATGCAAAAAAAGTGGTTACAAAGAAAAAACAGGAAATAAAACGCACGCATAAGGAAAAACAAAATACGCTGCTGGCAGATATTGAAAAAAGCTTTAAGGACGGTAACCTGATCAAGACCAAACAGCTAATTAGCAGGCTTGATGAAGAAGAACGCCAGACTCCGGAGCTGATACAGCTGGAAAAAGATCTGAATAGTTCAATTGATTATAATATTCAACATTTATTTTCTGATGCCGACAAACTCTATATCGATGGTCAGTTTTCGCATGCCATTACACTCTGGGAAGAAATTCTTCGCTATGAGCCCAATAATTCCCGTGCTGAAAATAATATTGAGCGAGCTGAAAAAATAATTAAAAAACTAACCACCTTGAGGAAGAAACAGAAAAATTAATTCCCATTATTTCTTTTTTCTGGCCCTGGGGTGCGACTTGTCATAGACATCGGCCAGATGCTGGAAGTCAAGATGAGTATAAATTTGTGTGGTTGAAATATCCGCATGCCCCAAAAGTTCCTGTACCGCTCGTAGATCACCACTGGATTCCAGCAGGTGACTGGCAAAGGCATGGCGCAGCATATGGGGATGAAGATGAACAGGTAGCCCCTGGGCAACAGCCATTTGTTCCAGACGCTGCTGCACTCCACGCTGCGTAATTCGGGTTCCAAAACGTGACACAAACAAAGACTGCTCATCTGCTTTGGCCAGGTTGCCTCTCACGGCAAGCCACTTTTTCAAAGCCTGTATAGCTTTTTCACCAATGGGTAATTCTCGTTCTTTTTGCCCTTTTCCCAAGACCCTGAGTTGATGTTCTTTAAGTTTCACATCAATACAATCAATACCGGTCAGCTCAGACAAGCGTAATCCGGAGGAGTAAATAAGCTCAAACATTGCCCGATCTCTGATATGCAGAATATCATTATCACTTTCCTGTAGTAAATGATCGAGTTGCTCAATATCAGGAGCCCTGGGTAATTTACGCCCGCTTTTTGGTGCTGAAATACCTTTAACAGGATTACTGCTGGCCAGTTGTTCCCTGATAAGATATTCGTATAAGCGGCGCAGAGACGACAATTGCCTTTGTATGGTTTTTCCTGACAGGTTTTTACGATGCTGCCGAGCGACATAAGCACGATATTGATGACTATTAATTTTTTGCCATTTGTTAAAACCCTGTTCCGTGAAATAATCAATAGCCTGAGTTAAATCACGCAGATAATTAGACAAAGTGTGCGGGGATAGTTGTCGCTCTATTTTTAAATAATGAATAAATGCATCAACACTTTTTTTCACCTCCCTGCTCCTGCAAACTCCTGCCCTTGTTTATTTATGCTCTTTATTAAATCTTATTTATTCAAGAAGCGATTAACAACATGACTCAAAGTTTCGCCAAGACGTTCTAAAAACAAAGTCCCGCTATCTGAGCTAAAACGGCGAACATTATTACTAGCCATGATCAAGGCACCAAAGCAATTATTTTTTTCAATATAAAGCGGCAAGATGGCTAATGATGCAATTGATTGTGCTTTGTCTTCAAATAATTCTTCCAGCGGTAGTTTTTTAAAATAACCACACATTGGTTTTCTGGTATTCAATAGCTTATCCAGTTCATTGGATAAGACAGAATCAGTTTTAATAAAGAGATGCTCAGGTTGTTCAGGCTGAGGTTCCACAAATAATCTCAGAGCAACCGCATCCACTGAAAAATCATCACACAAAATGTCATCCAGTACGACTTCACAGGCATCAATTCCATTACAATCCAGAAGTGACAGAATAAGTTTGTGGATCCGTTGGTTGGATTTTTCATTGTCATTGGCAATTTCAATCAGCTCAGCCAGATGTATTTTCTGCTGAGTATTTTGCTCCCTCAGAATACCTATCTGGCGTTCAATAAGAGAGACTGCAGCGCCGCTCTCATGAGGTATTTCAATACTGCCTAAAATAGCTGGATGATGATTAAAAAAATCATGATTTTTGTGCAAATAATCAATGGTAATTTTTTCTTCATCTATCTTATTCTGTACAGAGGCTGCCTGTTCCACATGGTCCTTTTCATCGCCCTTCTGAGTGGATGTTTTATTATCTTCAGAAGCTGCTGTTAAATTTTCTTTGCTTATTTCACTGGAAACTTTCATAATTTTATTTGACCTTCATAAACAAAACTGGCGGGACCAGTCATCATCAGGGCATTGTCGCCCTGCTGCCATTTTATATGTAAACTTCCAGCCGGAAGCTTTACTTCAACCTGTTGCGCCAGCCAGCCACGGCTTATACCATTTGCCACTGCCGCACAAGCACCTGTACCACAGGCCAGGGTTTCACCGGAGCCGCGTTCAAAAACCCGCAGTCTGATTTGACTTTCATTTATAATCTGCATAAATCCGACATTGACCCGGTTGGGAAAACTGGAATGAGACTCCAGTATCTTACCAATTTCTTCAACAGGATAATTATCCAGCTCATCCACTTTAAGGGTAATGTGAGGATTTCCCATGGAAACTGCGGAAAATTCCAGGGATTTTTGTCCCGCCTTTGTCGCAATATTCAAAGTATAACGATTCTGTGTCTGAGAATCATCCACTGTGTTCATAAATGGTAATTCTTCCGGTGCAAAAATCGGTCTGCCCATATCAACGGTCACCATTTCCTGTTCATTGACCATCAATGTAATAATGCCGCTATAAGTTTCGACCACAATTGAGCGCTTGGTGGTAAGATTTTTTTCACGCACAAAACGGGCAAAACAGCGTGCACCATTTCCGCATTGTTCCACTTCACTGCCATCTGCATTAAAAATCCGGTATTTAAAGTCAATCGAATTTAAACCGTTTTTATCCGGCGACTCAACCAGCAGCAATTGATCACAGCCCACACCAAATCTGCGATCGGCAATAAAGCGCACTTGTTCGGCAGTTAAATTAACTGCCTGAGAAATGGCATCAATGACTACAAAATCATTTCCCAAACCATGCATTTTTGTGAAATTGAGTTGCATACAGCTCCTTAAGTTGGCTAATAGCTTTTTCTCAAGTAGAATGAATTGATGTTGAATTTTACCACATTACCACCTTTATCACTCTATATTCACTATCCCTGGTGTGCGAAAAAATGTCCATATTGCGATTTTAATTCTCATACACTCTCTACCTCTCTTGGCTCATCCTTTGCGAGTGACCGGCAGCGTGATGAGATCTACATCGACGCCCTGCTCCATGATTTAGAGCAGGAATTACCTGCTATCTGGGGCAGAACCGTACAGAGTATTTTTATTGGCGGCGGCACTCCCAGTTTAATTCAACCTGAGGTATTGCACCACTTAATCAGTCAGATTACCGCTCTTGTTAAACTTTCGCCCATGGCAGAAATTACCATGGAAGCCAATCCCGGTACAGTCGATCAGGTAAAATTTGCCGAGTTTCACAGTGCCGGAATTAATCGTCTTTCAATGGGTATTCAAAGCTTCAATGATCGCCTGTTACAAAAAATCGGCCGTATACATAATAGTCCGCAAGCTCTTCAAGCTGTTGAGCGAGCCCAGTCAGCCGGATTTGACAATATTAATCTGGATCTGATGTATGCCCTGCCGGGTCAAACACTGGACGAAGCACTTCAGGATGTGCAGCAGGCTATTAGTTTACAGACTGCCCATTTATCTCATTATCAATTAACTCTGGAACCAAACACTCTGTTTGCCAGTCAACCACCTCAGCTGCCCGATGATGAACTCAGTTATGAGATGCAGATTCAATGTCAACAGGTACTGGCTGAAGCTGGATTTCAGCATTATGAAATTTCCGCCTATGCAAGACCCGGCAGGCAATGCCGACATAATCTCAATTACTGGCAGTTTGGTGATTATCTGGGCATCGGTGCCGGAGCACATGGAAAAATCAGTGATGCCGCACGGCAAACCATTAGCCGTCGCTGGAAAGAAAAGCATCCTCAGACGTATATGAATTTTTCGGGAAACTCTACAAAGGACACAAATTCATTTATGATTGCAGGAGAAGAGCAATTATCCAGTCATGATATTGGTTTTGAATTTATGCTTAATAGCAGTCGTTTGATTAATGGTTTCGCCAGCGAACTTTTTCCAAAACACACTGGACTGAGCATTCTTCAAATTGAAAAGGGACTCAAAAAAGCAGTCGAACTGGATTTAATTGAGTGGGATTTACACCATATCAAACCAACAGAACGGGGGCTTCGATATCTCAATGAATTACAAGCAATCTTCTTATAACAGCTCTGACAATAAGCCTGATAATAACTCTGCTGACAAAAATAACGGCTGCCGGAATACCGCCGCCCAGACAACTGAACGTTATAGCTATGTCAACTATTGCTATTCCAGTGAAACTGTTCGAAATCTGGATTATCTCATGGTTGAGCAAGGTATTATTGAAAACAGTTATCAACTGATGACTCGTGCTGCTCAGGCCCTGCTAGATTTCATTAATCTAAACTACCCTAAAATCGAACACCTTACAATTGTCTGCGGTGCGGGTAATAATGCCGGGGACGGTTATGTTTTAGCCCGTCTGGCAAAATCACAGAAAAAAGAACCTCCCTTAAAGGTACAGCTGATTTCTGTTTTTGATTTAAAGAGCAGCCCGGAAGGCCTTTCCGGTGACGCCCGCAGAGCTTATAAAGACTGGCTTGAATGTGGCGGCAGTATTGACAGCATGGCCGATGCCCACTTTTTATCCACTGATCTTATCGTTGATGCCTTAATTGGCACTGGCCTGAACAGAGCACTGGAAGATGAATGGTATGATGCGGTGGTCACCATCAATGCAAGTCCCAAACCGGTTTTATCTGTTGATATTCCTTCCGGACTGGATGCGAATACCGGTGCAACTCACGGCATTGCGGTAAATGCCAC
>Ga0209013_10001247_pt1 | contig 23470 bp, 23 predicted proteins | sample Cruoilmetagenom2_FD_187291 | JGI IMG/M metagenome (GOLD analysis project Ga0209013, IMG submission 187291) | Oil polluted marine microbial communities from Coal Oil Point, Santa Barbara, California, USA - Sample 2 (SPAdes) (version 2) | ecosystem: Environmental > Aquatic > Marine > Oil seeps ... | reverse complement strand
TTAATATATTGCATGGATATTATCCAGCATTTTCAACAAGGCCAAATATAGGACTGCTGCCCCATCCCAAAGATGACCCAGATCAGAATTGACGCAAAATATTCAGTATTTTCTGAATGTTATGCCACGCTGCCCAAAATCAGACAAGAACTCGAAACAAACCAGGTGTATTAAAAAAATATACAGACGAGACATCACCTTATCACGTTGAAAAACCGGGAAATTTTAAATTGCCCATCATCCGGAGTACATAAATAATATACTTCAGAGCCTGCTCTGGAAATCAAATCGCTCACCAGCCGGCTCCATCACCACTCGTAAACCTTTGAATTTTATTAGGTATTTTACCAACTCCCCGCCTGGCGTTGTTCTGGCACGTATGTTGCATCGTACTTAGTGAAACAACTAAGCGAGGTGGTCACATGAACGAGAAAGCCAACATCCTCATCGTAGATGATGAAGAGGTGGTACGCCGCAGCCATCTCAGGAGCCTGGCGAGCGCAGGTTGCAATGCACAGGCAGCCGGGGATGGCAATGAGGCGTTACGCGTCATGGAACAGAATCCCTTCGATGTCATTCTGCTTGACCTTCGCATGCCGGGCCTGGATGGCATGGATGTCCTCAAAACCATCAAGGAACGTTGGCCCGACAGCGAAGTGGTCGTGATCACGGGTTACCCGACGATCGAATCGGCCAAAGAATCGGTCAGGCTGGGGGCATTCAACTATCTCGCCAAGCCGGTGGGACCGGATGATGTCATCAAGGCGGCAAATGACGCTATTACACAAAAACGCTGGGCTTTGCGCAGCGACGGTGAATTTAAACGAGATCAGGAGGTAAATCATGAGCACTAAATTACAAGTACTGGTCATCGACGATGACGCGGTGGTCGGACGCAGTTTCGACCGGGTCCTCTCCGAGAAAGGTTATGAAGTAAGTACCGCTCTGAGTGGTGAGGAAGCACTGGATACCATCGAAAACACGGAGTTCGACGTCGTTTTCACCGATATCAAAATGCCGGGCATGGATGGCCTCGAAGTTGCAGAGCGCATCAAAGCCAGGTGCCCATGGACACCGGTAGTGGTGATCACGGGCTACGGCACGGCAGAAAACGAAGCCCGGGCCTCAGTGCTGGGCGTCAGTGGCTTTGTGCACAAACCGCTTACTCCGGAAATCATTGAGAGCGTTACGCTCAAAGCCCTCGACGAACCGGAAAAGGCTGAGATGGCTGTGGAATCCGAAGCTGAAGCCGAAGTCAAGCCGGTGGACGACAACGACGTACTGAGAAAAACAGGTAATTTCGCCAAAAACGTTGGCCTGTTCTTCGCGGCGCCTTTTATCGCACTGGCTTACATCATCGCGCTGCCGTTTGTCGGTTTCTACATGTTCGCAAAACTGGGCTACCAGGCCTGGACAAAGAATCACCCGTCCGCGTGACGGGCGCAAGAGACCAACACGACCGGGGCCTGTGACAATCGGGGCCCCCGGTTAAAGGTCAAGACGTCATACGAATGAGGAGATTTAACATGACGATCCAGAGCCTGATTGGCTGCACAACGAGTAATAAACGCGGAGCATTACCTGCTTCCGCTGCCTTGCTCGTATCTTTCGTAATACTTGGCGCAGTACTGCTGGTTACGCCCGCCGCGGCGAACATAGCCAGCGAACCGGGTGTTAAGAGCCAAAGCGCGAAAAGTGTTAAAAGCGACACCAAGTGCCTGAAATGCCACTCCCGAGATCGGGAAAAAAAGCTTGAGGACGGAGATGTGCTTTCTCTGCATGTTGCAAAGGCAGAATACGCCGACTCCGTGCACGGCGAAATCGGCTGCACCAGTTGCCATCAGGCGCTTGTCGGCAAAAAACATCCTTCCAGGGAGCCCATCGCCAGCCGGCGTGAACATTCCCTGGCCCTAAACCAGAGTTGCCGCAGTTGTCACGCCGAAAACTTCGAGCAATACGAGCACAGCATTCACGCCAGCCTGGTCGCTGAAGGCAATCAATCCGCACCCGTGTGTACGGATTGCCATAGTGCCCATGCGGTTGAGTCAATGGCGGTTTACCAGCCGGTGACCGGCCTGCCCTGCAAAAACTGCCACGAAAATATTTTCGACGCTTACGCACAGAGTGTGCATGGCGGGGCCAGGGTTAAGGGAAACGTCATCCGGGACAGCCATATCCAGGCGCCGATCTGCTCAGATTGTCACCAGGCACACGGTATTACCGCCGTTGCAGCCAGTGACTACCTGCAATCTACCTGCCTGGACTGCCATGAAGGCGCCACCGTGGCTCATAAAGAGTGGCTGCCCAATGCCGGCCTGCACCTGGACGTAATTACCTGCGCGGTTTGCCATGCACCGATGGCTGAACACAGGGTCAACCTGGTGCTTTATGACAATGTCGCCCGGCTTCCGGTTGGCCAGAATGAAAGCGATACCCTGTTCGAAGAACGATTGCGGGCGATTGATGAAGCGGGTGATGGCCTGGATCCGGTTGAATTATGGAAGCTGGTACGGGCGAATGACCGGGATGGGCAGGCAACAGACGTCACCTTGCGTGGACGGATGGAAGTCAGCACAGGCTCGGAAGCTCACCAGCTGTCGGTCAAAGCCTCGGCGGTCAGAAACTGCGATAGCTGCCATCAGAAAGGCTCCGATGCATTCGAGAATGTCACGGTATCAATCTCGCGCCCGGATGGCAGGAAGATACGTTTCGATGCCGACAAGGAAATCCTGAGCTCCATGGTTTCGGTGGACACGGTGGGCGAGTTCTACGTCCTTGGCGGGACCCGGATCAAGATACTGGACGCACTGCTGGTCTTAAGCCTGATCGGCGGTCTCGCCATTCCTGTGGGCCACATTGCCCTGGGCAAGATACTCAAAAATAAACCACAAGAAGGAGACCAGTGATGCAAACGATCCCTGCAGAACATTTCCGGCATGACGAAACATCCCGGCACGACGAAACATACATCAACCCCTTGCCGGTACGCATCTGGCACTGGGCCAACGCATTGGGATTCATATTGTTGATCCTGACCGGCTTTCAGATCAGGTACGTGGGCATACTCAACCTGCTGTCCTTCGAAACAGCCGTCAAGACGCACAATTGGGTCGGCTTCGCAGTCATCGCCAACTTCCTCATTTGGATTGTTTTCTATCTATTCACAGACAAAATCAAGGTGTACCACCCCGAGCTCGATGCAAAGAAATTTTTCCTCAACTTTTTCCAGCAGGCGCGATTTTACAGCTACGGTATTTTCAAAGGGGAAAAAAGCCCACATCATGTCCGGCCGCATGACAAGTTCAACCCGATGCAGAGTATGACCTACCAGATCCTGATGCTGATGGTCATACCCGTCCAGTTCTTCACGGGCATCCTGATGTGGGATGTGAAACGGTTTGAGGACGTGATTGAGATGGTGGGAGGTCTTCGCGTGGTGTCCACCATCCACATACTGGTATTCATCCTGTTCGTATTCTTTATCCTGGTCCACGCCTACATGGGCGCGCTCGGACACAAACCTTCAACACATTACAAGGAAATGTTTACCGGTTACGAAGAGGATTAAGCACCAGACAGACAACTGATTTGTAAGGGGCCAGCCTATTTATGCATTTGATCTGTTGGCTGGCTAGAAGGCTCCGGGCTCCTCACCGGAGCCTTCGTTTATTTCGCCCTGCTCAATACCGCGTATCCTGATATCGTACTTCTTCATCAGGGCCTGGAAATTACTCCTTTGCATCCCCGTTTCCTCGGCACTGCGGGTCACGTTCCAGTGATTTCTTTTCAATGCCCCCAACACAAAATGTTTTTCGACATTTTCCACTGACTTCTGCCGCGCAATCTTTTTGATTTGCTTGAGTTCCTCGCTGGTCCTTGGCACATCCAGGTCAATATGCGGCAGCATGTCGATGAGATTAATCAGGTGACCCTGGCGGATAACGTTGTCACTGGTGAGGATCACGGCGCGGTGCACAACATTTTCCAACTCTCTCACGTTTCCCGGCCAGTCATGATTCATCAGCAGATTCATCGCACCGGCGGAAAGCTCTTTGACGGTCTGTTCCATTTCCTTGCTGAACAGCTTGAGGAAATGGAAAGCCAGCGCCGGTATGTCGTCCCGGCGCTCACGCAGTGGTGGTATTTCGATGGGGAAAATATTGATGCGATAATAGAGATCCTCGCGAAAGTTCCCATCGGCAACCATGGTTTCCAGATCCTTGTTGGTTGCGGTAATCAGCCGGATATTGACTGTCCGGCTTCGTTCATCCCCCACCGCCTTAAATTCCCGCTGTTCGATGAAACGCAGTAATTTTGCCTGGGTGGACATGGAGATATTGCCGATTTCGTCCAGAAACAGCGTTCCGCCATCGGCCGATTCGAACAGCCCCTTCTTGTTGGACACAGCGCCGGTAAACGAACCTTTTACGTGACCGAACAGCTCGCTTTCGAGCAGATTCTCGCTCAGGGACGCGCAGTCAACCGTCACGAATGGCCTGTCTTTACGAAGACTGTTGTGGTGTATGGCCCGCGCGATCAGTTCCTTGCCGGTGCCGCTCTCACCACGCAACATAACGGTGCTGTTGGTGGGTGCGCAGCGCGCGACCAGCCGGTAGACCGCCTGCATCGGGGGGCTGGAGCCAATGATGTTCTCGAAGCGGTAGCGGGCGCTGACTTCGTGTTTCAGATTGACATTTTCCTGCAGCAATTGTCTGCGCTCGAATGCCCTCGTCACGACAATTTCGAGTTCCTCGGGGTCAAAAGGCTTGGGCAGGTAATCGAAGGCACCCAGTTTCATGGCCTTGACGGCGGTTTCGATTTGATTCAGGCCGGTAATCATGATCACGTCAATATCCGGGTGCGATTCCTTGACCCTTTGCAAGACCTCAATGCCGTTCATTTTCGGCATTTTGACATCGAGAATCAGCATGTCGTAATCATCCTGCTGAATCTTTTCAAGAGCCTCCAGGCCATTGTGAGCAGCATCGACCTGGAAATCTCCTGCAGCGAGAATACGCTGGCAACTCCTGATGACAATCTCCTCATCGTCAACAATCAGTATCCGCCCTTTCATTGTTCACTCCCGTTGTTACCGGCATCCGATCCTCCAATGGGAAGATAAACCCGGAATACCGTGCCTGCCCCTACTATACTATCCACTTCAATTTCGCCACCGTGCGCCGCCACGGTCCCGTGACTGACCGATAAGCCCAGGCCCGTGCCTTTACCGACCCCCTTGGTGGTAAAAAAGGGATCAAATATTCGCGGGAGATCAGCTTCCGCAATTCCGCAGCCGGTATCTCTCACGGAGATTTCAACCATTGGCACGCTCTCACCACCGGGTTCGGAATTTTTATACTCATCGTCCACCCGGGTTCTGATGGTGATGCTGCCCTCACCCTCAATCGCGTGCTGCGCGTTAACCAGGATGTTCATGATGACCTGTGAGATCAGGTCCTCGTCGATCCACACCGCTGGCAAGTGCTCATCGAGCTCCAGGATGATTTTAATATCGTCGACTTGTGCCGGCTGTTCGATCAGGCGGGCAGTTTCTTCGATCAACTTGTTGAGATCGGAGAAATTCTTTTCCGGCGTTTTTTCCCGTGCAAACTTCAGCAACCTCCTGATGATGGTTGCACACCGCTTGGTCTCGTGAATCACCAGATCGAGATCTTCGGCTTCGGGACTGCCGTCCGGCATTTGTTTCCGGACGAGATGGGAAAAAGTAAGAACGCCGGTCAGGGGATTGTTGAGTTCGTGTGCGATGCCGGCAGTGAGCAAACCGACCGAAGCCAGCTTCTCACTTCGGACAGTCTCGGCCTGGGCAATGTGCAGTTCGCGCATTGCCTCCTCCACTTTCTCCTCCAGGGTCCGTCCCCAATCCTGCAACTCCACATGCGATTTGCGTAAAGCCCTGGTCATGCTGTTGAAAGAAGCCGCCAACTGGCCGAATTCATCTGTACTGCGAACCGGAATCGGTTTTTCGAGATCACCTGTCGCCAGCCTCTTGGCTCCCTCATCCAGATCGCGCAAAGGCAGGTAAACCATGCGATTCACCAGGAAACTCACGAGGAATGCCGCCAAAATGACAAATCCCAGCGACAATCCTACGATCGTGAAGGTGTTGGAGCGCATGGTCTGATCGATTTTGTTCAGCGGGTAAATAATATCAAGCACACCAAGCACGGATTGGTCCTCCGCGTGTACGTGACAGCCACCGTTGGAACAGGAAGGCTCGTTTCGAATCACCGCCGTGCTGCCGAGCATTCGCCTGCCATCCTGGTCGGTAAAAAATCTCGGTCTTCCTATCAGGGGGCTTTCTTGCAGGGACTTTTCGTCCAGGTGACAGGCCAGGCATGATTCAGCTTCCTGGTCTACTTGCGAGCCAATTTCCTTTGTTTGTGAAGAATGAATGATGGTGCCATTCTTGCTTAGAATCCTGACTTTTTCGATGTCCTGCTGGGCGCCCACATCCTGGATGATTTTACTGACATGAGAAGGCTTATTCTGCAGCATGGCCAGGCGGGTGCTCTTGATAACCACATCGGCCAACTGGCCAGTGTGGCTTACGGCTTGCCGCAGCAGTTCATCCCGGTTGTGTTTGACAACCATGAGGGTGAACAGAAACACGGCGACCGTCAGCGCGATCACGATGTAAAACCCGACTTTGAATTTCAGGCTGGCTCTTATCATGGCGGCCCCTCCCCACCACTGGCCGAACCCGGTACCAGGGACTGCGCCGTTTTCCAGGCATTGACCACACAGTCATTCAGGCTGACCCCCCTGAACGCGTTTCCTGTCAGTACCAGGCCGGGATGTTTCTCAAGCACCCCATCGATGGTTTCCAGTCTCGCAGCATGTCCCACGACGTACTGGGGGATCGCTTTTTCATGGCGGAAAATCCTGGCGAATTCAGGCTCGGCCCTAAGGCCGGTGATGTCTTTCAGATCCGCCCTGACCCGGTCCAGAAGCTGCTCATCGGGCAGTTCGGCGAGCTGTGGCTTGCGGGCGCCGCCTACCATGGTACGAAACAGGGCATGACCTTCGGGCGCCCGCCCCGGAAACACGTTGGAATCTACGATGGTGCCGAGAATGGACCGCTGCTCCCCGGAGGGCACAAGAAAACCGAAGCCATCCAGGTACGGGGCAATGCGGTCTTCACGGTAGCCCAGGCACACCACGGAAAGGGCCGGGTACCCGATCCCGCTGAGCAGGCCGGCCAGTTCCGGCTCGTACTCTTTCAATATGCTTGCCTGGGCAAATGCCGGGATAGCCAGGATGAGTACGTCGGTTTCTTCATCCGTACCATCCGCCATGTGCAGCGTGTACAGCTTGTTATTGCGGGAAATGCCTGCGACCGGCGAGGCGGTGCGTATCCTGGGTCCGAGCATAACCGCCATTGTGTCGGTCAGGGCGCTCATGCCATGGCTGAAGGAAGTCAGCCTGCCCCCGGGACCGGGGCCCGGTGTGTTCTTACCCTCTTTGCGCGCCTTCATCTGCAGCTTGACCAGTCCACGGATCAGGCTGCCATATTCGGCTTCTACCTCGCAAATGCGGGGAAAACAGCTCTTCACACTCATTTTCGAGGCATCACCGGCGAATACACCCGAAGCCATGGGGTCGATCAGCCGCTCAAAAGCTTCACGGCCGAGTCGCCGGGTGCCGAATTCGGCCAGCGTTTCATCGGGATTGCCGGTACCGCCTGCAAAGATTTCATACATAACCCGCAGCCGTCCGGGCACACTCAACAAACGGGAAAACAGGAACTCAGGCGGCTTCTCCGGCAGCTTGTGCAACTCGCCGTGACTGAACACATAACGCTTTTCCGCAGCCGGGTCGGCTGAAACCGGGATTACGCCGACTTCTTCACACAGTTCCAGAGTCCTTGGGATTTTGTTGAGGAAACCATTGACACCACCCTCGCACAGGTAGCCCTCCGGGCTGATTTCAGTCCAGACTTTGCCGCCGACACGCTGATCAGCTTCATAAATTATGATGTCCGCATCCGGCTTCATGGCCAAAACCGCTTGTGCGGTGGCCAGCCCTGAAATTCCGGCTCCGACTATACTTATCTTCAAGAAACTCTTCCGCTACGATAAAACCAGCCCGTATGGTTAAAATCCATAATCATGCAGAATTTAACCTTTTCTCCGCACCATGTGCTTCAATACTCTCAATTAGTTGATGTGCGTCATTCGGGAAATAACAGCGACAGCGTAGTTTTATATCAAATTCAGGAGAAGCTCATGAAAATTTTCTACAGGACTGCTGGCAAGCTGATCACCGTTTGCCTGTTACCGCTGGTGCTAATTGGCTGTGGCGGTGAAAAAACGGTCAGCTTTTCCCAGGATGTGAGACCGGTGCTTGAGCAGAATTGCCTTGAGTGCCACAAGGCAGGTGGAAGAGGTATGAAAGCCAGCGGTTTCAACATGGAAACTTATGATGATTTGATGAAAGGCACAAAATTTGGGCCGATGATCATCGCCGGTGACGCCGAAGGCAGCAATATGCTCGTCCTGATGGAGGGCCGGGCCGATCCTTCCATAAGCATGCCTCACGGCCAGCAGGATCCGATTTCCCAACGGGATATTCAGATCATCAGCTTATGGATCGAGCAGGGAGCGAAAAATAACTAGCTCCTGTCATCAAATGGCAGAGGCCCCCTGGGCATTAAAAAAAGTGTGGGATACCTGTATCATTCCCAGGCAATGAGTCAGAACAATTATTCCGGCACGGAATACACAACAGAGTGAGCAGGGCCATGATTAATCACCCGGGTTACCCCATGCGAATTAAAACGTGGCGAATGAAAGGAACAGCCACCTTTCTGGCCTTGGTTTTCTGTCTGGCTTTTGCCGGCCCGACGCTGGCCGCCGGTGATGAGGAAACTGCGACAGGCGAATATTCCAAGGGTGTCAAACGTTGCATGACCTGTCACAAGGAAGGCAAGGACTTGCCGGCGCACGAGGTCTTCATGACCCCGATGGGAATCAGCGGAGACCCCGCTGCTCCTTTCGCTGAAGGAAACCACGATTGCGAAGCCTGCCACGGCCCCAGCAAATCCCATCTCAAGCGGGCGAAAGACGGCTCACGCCCATCACCTGCGATCACATTTGGCGAAAATACCCCGGTGGAAGAACAAAATGGAGCCTGCCTTGGCTGTCACGAAGGCGGTTCGAGGTTTCACTGGCCCGGCAGCGTACACGATATCGAAGCTATCGCCTGCGTGGATTGCCATGTTCTGCATAGGGAAAATGACCCTGTGCTGAGCCTGGAAACCCAACCGGCCGTTTGCTACAACTGCCACAAAGAACAACGCGCACAATTCCTGCGCCAGTCCCGGCATCCGGTCCAGGGCGCCACTTCGTCGATGTCACATACCGGCCTGCTGGCCTGCACGGACTGTCACCAGCCGCATGGCTCGACCGGACCGGGCGCACTGAAGCGCAATACGGTCAATGAACAGTGTTATGACTGCCATGCAGAGAAACGCGGGCCTTTCCTGTGGGAGCACGCTCCGGTTCAGGAGGACTGCAGCAACTGCCATACACCTCACGGATCAAACTACGAAAACCTGCTAACCGGCAGACCGCCCTTCCTGTGCCAGCAGTGCCATGTTGCCAGGCTACACTCCAGCGACGTTTACAGCGGCACCGGTATACCACCCGAGGGCGCAGACCCACGTTTGCTCGGTAAACAATGCCTCAATTGTCACGTGCAGGTTCATGGATCCAATCACCCTGGCGGAATAGGGTTAACACGATGAAAACCAAATATCACTTTGTGCTGGGTTTCACGGTTCTTGCGCTGCTTGCCCTGCCGGTCACTGCATGGGCGCAGGATGAGGACAAGAAAACAGACGACACGAAAAAGGAACAGGCGAGCGAAGAACCGGTTGTAAAGAAAGAGATTACCATCGGCGCCTATTACCTGACTGACGATTCCTATCGTTATGGCAAGTACAGCGGGCTACGCGATGACGGCTTATACGCCTTGTTCGATTTCAAGCTGGAAAAACGCCCCGACCCGAAAAGCGATGACACCACCCGCTGGCGTTTCCAGGGCTGGAGACTGGGGCTGGACTCCCGGCGAGTCGAGTTTGACTACCGTCAGCAAGGTACCCAACGCTTCAAAGTCGATTACCGTGAAATCCCCAATAACCGTTTCAGTGACGGCTTGACACCTTATCGCGAACAAGACTCTGGTACCTGGAATTTACCCGCCGGGTGGGAAGTCGATCAGCGCAGAAGCAATACCAGGGGCTTTCTGACCCTGCAGGAAAGCCTCGTTAACCTGAAGGTCGACACAAAAAGACGCAGGCTGGACCTGGCTTATGACCGCAAGCTGAGTTCCGCCTGGAAGCTCGAAATTGACTTCAGGCACGAGACCAGAAAGGGTGAACGGACCCTCGGCAGTATCTTCGGTTACAGTTCCGCCAACCCCCGTGGAGTGATCCTGCCGGCGCCTGTCGACCAGACCACTGACATAGTGGAAGCCATGTTCGCTTATGGAACCTCCCGGCTGCAATTCGGTTTCGGGATTTATGCCTCCTTCTTCAATAACCATGACGATACGCTGACCTTCCAGAATCCTTACAGCCACCTGACTTCATGGGACGACAGCGTCGCCTTTCCCGGCTCGATAGGACGCACCGCACTGGAGCCGGACAACAGTTACATCCAGTTCAAAGCCTACGGCGGCATGAATTTCAGTTCGACCACCCGCCTGTCGGCCGCTTTCAGCTATGGCAAGATGAAGCAGGACGACGACCTGTTACCCTACACGATCAACCCGGACCTGGTCGTTCACACCCCGGTTCCCCTGTCGTCCCTGGATGCGAAAATCAATACGATGATGTTCAATGTGAGGCTGACCAGCCAACTGGCCCGGCGCCTGGGACTGGCGATGAATTATCACTACGACGACCGGGACAACAAAACGCCGCGCGAAGTCTACCCCTATATCGGAGGCGATTCACAGGACCAGCGCAACCTCGAATTGGGACGGATCAATCTGCCTTACAGCTTCACCAGGCAAAAAGCGGATGCAATCCTGACCTACCGCCTGCCAAAGTCCGCCAGGATAAAGGCAGGTGTTGAATACCTGGATTACGATCGCGATTACCAGGAAGTGAAAGATTCCAATGAGCTCGCATGGCTGGCCGGTATTACGTTCCGGGGCTGGAGCCAGGCTTCCCTGAAGTTTGACTTCCGCAGTTCCGATCGCGATGTTTCAGAGTACATCGGAAACGTGCCGCTGATCGATTCCTATCTTCCCGGAGTAATCAGCGAAGATGAATGGGAAAATCACCCGCTGCTGCGAAAGTACTTTCTAACGGATCGCAACCGGGACGAGTACCGGGTCCGTGCAGACTTATTCCCCAGCAGTCAGTACAACTTCGGCTTTGCAGGCAGCTATCTCAAAGATGACTATGACGCGGGCTATTTCGGCCTGAATGAGGCCAAAATCAAGTCCTGGACTGTCGACGCCGGCTGGTACCCGCAGGAGCATATTGCTTTGACCGGCTTCTACACCCACGAGAGTTACGACGCTTCCCAGTCCAGCCGGTTCCTCCACAATTCCAACTCCACCGGAGAGGCGAGAAACAACTGGTTCGCCGATACCGAGGACCGTGTGGATACCTACAACATCGCCCTGACTTTCACGGAAGTCGGCGCCGACCGCGGTTGGGAAGGAGTCGGGTTCGGAATGGACTACACCTATTCCGACACGGTGAGCACGATCGACGTGGCCTCCGTATCCAGGGCTACAGCCCCTCTTCCCGACCTGCAAAGCAAGATGCAGACTTTCAGTATCTGGGGCAGCTTCGAGGTGGGTGACCGTTCCAGCATCCGGCTGACGGCTGAAAGCGCCAAACTCAAATCGAAGGACTGGGCGCTTGACAACGTGGATACCGACACGCTGGCCTGGGTATTGTTGCTGGGCCAAAACGCGGCCAATTATGACCTGTGGCTGATTTCAGCTTCCTGGTCTTACCGGTTTTGAGTAAGGGTCTTTAAACCAAGTGACGTACGTCATTCATTTCCCGCCGGTTTAACATTAGATTGTTCTGATTATCGGCACTGATTAGACAGAACAAGCATGCAAACCATTCAAACTGATATCGTTATTGTTGGAGCCGGTGGCGGCGGCCTTCGCGCCGCCATCGCCATTGCTGAAACAAATCCCGAACTGAGCATCGCGCTGATCTCCAAGGTCTACCCCATGCGCAGCCATACCTGTGCCGCCGAGGGCGGCGCGGCCGGGGTCAAGGGGGCCGATGATTCAGCGGAACTGCATTTCGACGACACCGTCAGCGGTGGCGACTGGTTATGCGACCAGAACGTGGTCGAGCATTTTATCGAGCAGGCCCCGCGTGAACTGGTTCAGCTGGAACACTGGGGCTGTCCCTGGAGCCGCGAAGACGACGGTTCGGTAGCGGTGCGTGCGTTTGGCGGCATGAAGAAAAAGCGCACCTGGTACGCGGCCGACAAGAGCGGTTTCCATATCCTGCACACCCTGTTTCAGACATCCCTGCAGTTCCCGTCCATCAAGCGCTTTGATGAATATTTTGCCCTCGAGCTGTTACATGAAGACGGCAAATGCCGCGGCGTGGTTGCCATGGAGATGCGCAGCGGACGCTTCTTCCAGTTCGCCTCACCGGTGGTCGTCATGGCCTCTGGCGGCGGCGGCCAGGTTTTTCCGTTCACCACCAATGGCGCAATCAAAACCGGTGACGGCATGGCCATGGCTTATCGCGCCGGCGTGCCCCTGAAAGACATGGAACTCGTTCAGTACCACCCGACGGGTTTACCCGGCACGGGAATCCTTTTAACGGAGGGCTGCCGCGGTGAAGGCGGCATCCTGGTCAACAAGGACGGCTATCGATACCTGCAGGACTATGGCATGGGTCCGGAAACCCCGGTCGGCGAGACGGTGCTGAAAACGATGGAACTCGGACCGCGCGACCGGCTGAGCCAGGCCTTCTGGCACGAGCAGAAGAAAGGCAATACCGTGGAAACCCCCTGGGGCGACTGCGTCATGCTCGATATGCGGCACCTGGGCGAGAAAAAAATTAACGAACGGCTGCCGCTGGTGCGCGAACTGGCCTCTTCCTACGTGGGCCATGACCCGGTGACGGACCTGGTCCCGGTGCGCCCTGTCATCCACTTCATGATGGGCGGCATCGATTGCAACATCAACGGCGAAACCCAAATGCCGGGCCTGTTCGCCCTTGGCGAGACAGCCTGCTCCGGCCTCCACGGCGCCAACCGCCTGGGTTCCAATTCCCTGACCGACCTGCTGGTATCCGGTAAAAAGACAGCCGAAGCGGCCTGTGCTTTCGCCAAAGCAGCTGGCGGAAGCACAGATGATCCCTCCATAACAGCCCAGGCGGAAAGCGTCGTGACAGGAATCCGTGAGTTGTTGCAACAAAGCGGTGGAGACGAATCCATTTCCGGCATCCGGCGGGAAATGAAAACTGCATTGGAAGAAGGCGCCGGTATTTACCGCGATGAAGAAGGCGCCGCCACCGCTTGCGAGAAAATCGCAGAGCTTCGTCAGCGCTACAGCGGCATCGAAGTGCATGACAAGAGCAATGTATTCAACACCGACCTCCAGCAGGCGCTCGAGCTACGAAACATGCTGGATGTGGCTGAAACAGTTGCGGAAGGATCCCTGGAACGCCGCGAATCCAGGGGTGCGCACCAGCGCCTGGACTATAAGGAACGCGATGACGTCAATTTCCTGAAACATTCACTGTGTTTCCGCCAGGCGGATGGCCGTCCGCGCGTTGATTGGATGGACGTGACCATTACGCGATCGCAGCCGGGCGTGCGTGATTATTCGGGGGGTAAAAAGAAATGAGCATCCGCCAAATGGAACTGGAGGTCATGCGCTATGACCCCGAGAAAGACAAAGAGCCCTGGTTCCAGAGTTACTCAGTACCCTGCGAAGATGACTGGGCCATCCTGGACGCGATCAACTACGTGAAAGACAACATCGACACCACGCTGAGTTATCGCTGGTCATGCCACATGATGGTCTGCGGAAGCTGCGGCATGATGGTGAACGGCGAGCCCAGCCTGACCTGCAAAACCTTCATCCGCAACCTGCCGGACAAGGTGCGCATCGAGCCACTGGAAAACTTCCCCATCGAGCGCGACCTGGTGGTGGTGCTCGATGACGTGATGCAGAAACTGCACAAGGTACAGCCTTACATCATCCGCAAAGACGATCCGCCGGAAGGCAAGGAATATCAGCAATCACGCGGCGCCCTGGCGAAATTCAAGCAATACACCATGTGCATCAACTGCATGTGCTGCTATTCCGCCTGCCCCCAGTACGGGCTGAACAACGATTTTATCGGTCCGGCTGCGCTGGCTCTGGCGCATCGTTACAACCTCGACTCACGCGACCAGGGCAAATCACAGCGGCTGAATATCCTGGCCGATCATGACGGTGTCTGGGATTGCTCCTTCGTGGGCGCCTGTTCGGAAGTCTGCCCCAAGCACGTCGATCCGGCCGCCGCCATCCAGCAGATGAAAATCGACGGCGCGATGGAATTCTGGAAACAAAAGATGGGCTTCCCGGGAGGTGATTCATGAGCCGCCAGCCCTATGTCCGGCCGTTTTCAAAAACCACATGGTACATGCGCAACGGGCGCTACAAGGTCTATATGCTGCGGGAAATGACCTGCCTGCTGGTGGGGTTTTACGCTTTTCTCACGATTTTCGCCCTGGCAGCGCTTGCCGCAGGCGCAGACCAGTGGAATAACTTTCTCGCCTCGCAGCAAAACACGGCGATGATCGCATTCCACGCCTTCGCACTGCTCTACTTTCTTTTCTACCAGACTTTCGCCTGGTTCAAGCTGGCGCCTAAAGCCATGCCGCTTCAGCTGGGAGAGAAGATATTACCCGGCAGCATCATCGTGATCGGTCATTATGTGGCCTGGGCGGTGCTCAGCGCCGTTATTTTCTGGCTGGCAGGAGTGATCTAATGGCCATTGCAAAAAAATCTGTTGTCTGGGTGCTGTTCGCAGCCGGGGGAACCATATCGTCATTCTTATTTCCCGCCCTGATCACCCTGTTCCTGTTAATCGCCCTGGGTTTTACCCCGGATGGCCTTCAATATGAACAATTTCACACTTTTGCGGCGAGTTTGCTTGGCAAAGCATGCCTGTTCGTCGTACTCTTCCTCTCACTCTGGCATGCAGCCCATCGCCTGCGGGTCGTGTTTCACGATTTCGGGGTGAGAAAAGACCGGCTGATTGCCAACGCCGTCTACCTGGTGGCCACTGTGGGCACCGTGATGACGGCTTTTTATTTGTACATGATATAGGCAGCGATGAGCGACGACTCGAGAGCAGTAGCAGAAAATTTTGATCACGCCGCCAGAGGACTTTCCACTCCGGAATCCACCCTGGCCGCTGTAAAATCTGCCCCGGAAATCCCGGATTACCTGCAAGATACCTACTGGTGGGCCTATCTCCATCCGAAGTCATTCTATTTCTTTGAGCGGAAATGGGTCGTCAATCTGATCCTGTGGGGCAATATGAAACGGCTCACTGAAATGGTGCTCGAAGAATTGCCCGTTGAACCACAGAGCAGGATCCTGCAGATTGCCTGCGTCTATGGAGAATTCTCCAGCAAGGTGGCAGACCACCTCGGCAAGACCGATTCCCGACTTGAAATAGTCGACGTGGCGCCTATTCAGCTCGAAAATGTCGAAAAGAAACTTATCGGCAAGCAAAATATCGGGCTCCACCACCTGGATTCCACTTCGATGACGTTCCCCGACGCCAGTTTCGACCAGACGGTGGTTTTCTTCCTGCTGCACGAGCAACCCGAATACGCGCGCCGCGAGACCGTCGAAGAGGCGATTCGCGTCACCCGCCCCGGCGGCAAAGTCATTTTCGTGGATTACCACGGACCCAAACGCGGCAATCCCATGCGTTACGTGATGAAACCCATCCTCTCATGGCTGGAGCCCTACGCAATGGACCTGTGGCGCGAAGAACTGCCGGCGTTTTTCCCCGAAAGCGTCAAGCCTGAACAAATCGAGTCCGAATTCTACTTTGGCGACCTGTACCAGAAAATCGTAGTCACCCTGTAAGAGGTCGCTTGCGGCCGACCGCTTCAACAACAGCTCGCGCCTGACCACTACTGTAAGAGGTCGCTTGCGGCCGACAGGCTCTGAGATGGTCGCGCCCAAGGACGCTCTCACAGAAATAGCCAAAAAAAGCCGCCCCATGGCCGGCTTTTTCATGGATCTAACCAGTTTTTTGGATTACTGGCTCTGCTCTTCCAGCATCTTCAAGTTCTTTTGCTTCTGCCTCCAGGCAGCGCCCATGCTGTCTTTCAAGTTGGCAGGCAATTGCTCCAACGGAACGACAAGGTCACTGTCCACAGGCCAGAATTCAAGCAATTCAGGAGTATATTCCTTTGGATAGTAGAGCTCAGGATCAAGCTGCTGCTCACGTACAAACGGCTCCTGGATATCTTCTCGAGCTTGTGGCGGGTGAGGGACAACCAACTGGCCATTGGTGAAATCAAACTGAGGTGCACGGTTGTTGGGGAAATCAGGAAGAACTCCCTCTCTTACCCAAATGGCATCTTTGGTCATATTCACGACAATCCCATCAGGCGCACCAAAATGATACGGACCCTTCCAGTGATAACGAACTTCTGCCACGGTCTCTTCAGCAACATAAGGGTCATACGACATATGGGTGGTCATAAACATTCTTGGCTGGATCTGATTCGCCAGGTAACCCGAAGCGTATGCTGGGGTATGGTGTGTATCGATGGTGTAACGACCCAGGAACGGCGGTACGCCCTGCACACCTGAACTGATTTCTACGACTTCCTGCTGAAGTTCGGTGACATAGAGATCGCAACCTTTGGCGTACTTGATATCAAGTTTGCTGGGACGGCCATCGCCGGTCCAGACAAAGCACATATCATTCCAGTCCAGGCGATAAGCGGACGCACCGTCCTTGGCATGGGAACGCTGCCAGTGAGTTACTTTGACACCGTTCTCTTCATAGACGACGCCACCATTGTCACGAAAATCAAATTCATTAACCTGGATATCCCAGCCCTTGCCCACCGGGAATACACTGAAGGCATCGACATGCCAACCCAACATCATCTTCATGCCCTCGACCATCGTTTTGGTACCGTATTCAGGCGTACGGCCTGAGGGGCCGTGAACGGTAAGGGCTTCATGCCAGCCTCCGGCCCAGGTCCCAAACATCCATAGATAAGGAAGTGCACCAAAATGGTCCACATGCAAGTGGGTGATAAAAACATGCTTAAGTTGATTGAGCGCAACACGTGCTGCTACATAGTTGGCTATTGAACCTTCACCAATGTCGAAAATAAAGTTGTCACCATTGCCCAACTCTACAAAAATAGATGTATTCGCCTGTCCTGGGCGGATCGAAGGTGAAGTGCCCATAAAGGTCACACGCATCTCCTCAGGCTGAACCTCCTCTGTGCCGGGAAACCAGTTGGCGGCACTTTGCAGCCATGGCATCGGTTTGATGCCTTCGAACATCAATCCTTCTTTCCAGCGTCCCATGGGTACGCCACCAGATAGTGCGGCCTTGACATCTGCTTCACTAGAAGGATCCTGAACAGGCGGCGGCTCCGCAAAAGCACTGCCTGCCATAAAAAAGCAAGCCGAGAAAATTGATGTAACCAAAAACTTGTAATATTTCAAAATAACTCTCCTACACAACGATTGGTGATTTGGTAACCAGGGGTTAATTCGGTAAAAAAGGGGGTAGATGATACAGCACTTCAATGACCGTAACAGCCATGTGAAAAGATTTTTTGTCGTTTGGAGACAATATGTATGCAGTGCCCTTGCAGGCGCTGTTTGTTTAGCCCAATGTGACGGTTAGGCCTGAGATAGAAGATTTGTTCTTGTGAGCCGTTCTTGTGATGACTATCACAATGCTTACTCAGGCATGGTCAGCAACTCGTCCCAGTCCGTTCGCTCCATCATGGCGTCGATTAAATCCGGCCTGATATAGTTGTTCCCTTCCCTCAACTGCCAGCCACCGCCCAGCGCCTTGTAGGTGGCGACCAGGTTGGAGACCACCTGCCCCCGCGCGGAAGTGAGCTGATCCTGCTGCAGCAGCAGGGAAGTTTGAGTGTTGAGTACACGCGTATAGTCAGCAGCACCCTGGAGGTATTGTTCCAGGGCCAGTTCGACAGCCCGGTCGGATGCCGTGACTGCTTTTTGCAGGTACCCGACTTCTTCCTGGGTGCGCAGGAAACCTTGCAGACCGTCCTGTACTTCCCTGGCCGCAGCCAGCGCCGTGTTCTGGTATGAGGTTACAGCCTGTTCAAAACGGGCGTCCTGGACCCGGACATTGTTCTTGATCCTTCCGTAATTGAAAATGTTCCACTTGAAGAATGGTGTGATGAACCCGGTCGTTGCACCAGAGTCGAACAGGTCGGAGAATCCGGCCCCGGCCAGACCGATGGACCCTGCCAGGACAAAGCTGGGATACAGGTCCGCCTGACTGATACCGATGCTTGCACTCTGCGCCGCTGCTGCCATCTCGGCCGCCCGCACATCCGGCCTGCGACGTAGCAGATCGGCGGGAATTCCTACCGCAACGGATTCCGGGGCTCCCGGTATTTTTCTGGATGTTCCCAACAGGGTTTCCAGGTTACTGGGCGGCATACCGAGTAGAAAGCTCAGTGTATTCTGAGTTCGTTCGAGGTTGAGCGTAAAAACGGGGATCAGTGCTTGCGTGTTGTACAGAAGCCCCTTGGCCTGCTGAACATCCAGCTCCGAGGTAGCGCCGAGTTTGAATCGTGTATTGGCCAGATCAAGCGCGTGTTGCTGCAATTTCACATTGGAGAGAGTGTAATCAAGTCGTTCTTCCAAAGTACGAATGGTTACATACAGCGCCGCGACATCACCAGTCAAGGTGACCAGTACTGCGTCGTAATTGAGCATGCTGGCAGCGAGATTGGCATCAGCCGCTTCCACTCCACGCCGGAATTTTCCCCAGATATCTGCTTCCCATCCTGCATCAAAGCTGGCGCTCCAGACACCGCTGGTTCGATCCACGCCCGCCAGTACATCGCCCGGAAGATTGGAAAGTGGCGGGGCATTGATACTGCTGCGGGCGTAGGCATAACCACCACCAACGCTTTGCGATTGAGGATATTTCAGGCCAGTGGCGATACCCAATTGGGCCCGTGCTTCCATCACGCGCAGACCGGCAACCTGCAGGCTCAGATTTTGCTGGTACGCAGTATCAATCAGGCCCGAAAGCGCCGGGTCTTCAAACACTTCCCACCAGTCCTGGTAGGCCGCAGATGCGGTATCCACTTTTTCGTTTTCGGCGTCAAGCCAGGTGTCCGCGGTTGGGACATCGGGCTTTTCGAAATCCGGGCCAACGGTTTTGCACCCACTGACCAGCAACAGGCCGGCCAGTGCCAGCGCTCCGGTTCCGATGAGTTTGCTGATGTTAGTTGAGTGCATTTTCTTCCCCTGCTTTATGGTGAAGTCAGGTATCCCATCCAGGCATTCATACGCATCACCACCTTGCTGATGATGTGGACTGGTTTACCTTTTTCAGTGTAGACAGCGATAATCGATGCGCCAGCGCTCTGGGGTATCATTTCGGCTTCTGCCGGATCGTCGAAATCTATTACGACAGCCCATCGGCTGTTTTCCGGCTGGCCGGTCATGGTAATCATCTGGCCACTCGCTGACAATTGCGCCGAACCGGAGCCCCGGACAATACGGGAGATTTTTCCTGCATATACTATACCGGGCCTGCCCCGGAACACCATTTCGGCCTCATCGCCGACACTGATGTAGCGAATGGCGCTCTGACTGAAGGATGCCAACATAGTGTTGATCTCGGTGGATACGAACGACATGGAGGATGCCACAGGAACGGAAGTCACAAAGTTTCCGGGCCGTAACTGCAGATTGAAAACAAAGCCCTCGTAAGGGGCTCGCACAACAGTTTCATCAAGCTGCCATTGAGCGCTACCCAGCTGTGCGCTGAGGCTTGCGATCGAAGCCTGCGCGACGGCCAACTCAGCATTCCACTGGTCCAATTGGGACTGCGCACCTGCCGAGGCCCTGACCAATCCGGTAGCGCGCTCGACTTGTATTTCCGCCAGTTGCTTCTGCGCCACGGCCTGGTCGATGGACGCATTCAGTTGATCGACCGTGAATTGATAAGGCGTTGGATCAATCCTGAACAATACATCCCCTTTATTAACTACCTGGGTTCCTGTGATGGGGACTTCGACAACCACGCCTTTGACGTTGGGAACGATGGGGATGACGTACTGGAACATCCGTCCATCTATGGTTGTCGGCGCAAACGTCCACCAGGCATAAACTATGGCGCCGATCAAGACTACACCGATACCAACGAAAATGGATATGTTCCTGACGCTCTCCGCAAAAAGTTTGAGCTTCTTGAAGAACAGGAGATAAAACGATCCGTAAATAAGGCTGAGCAGTGCAATCATGACTCGCCCCCTCCCGCTTGTAACTGCTGTAGCTGATTTTCGAGATCCTTAACTCGTTGCTGAAGATCAGAATCTGCGGCATCCGGGCTGTCCGGTATGTAATAAGCCCAGACCATGGCAATAAACCAGCCGATACCCATGGTGATCAGCCCAATCCAGCCCAGCGCCGTGATAGCCGCTACCTGTGGGTGATTGCGTTTCCTGGCAATATCACCAGGCATATTGCCCAGCAGGACAACCAACCATATAACGACCGCAATCAACAAAGTGATGACGATCAGCGCGAAAATATCAAGGATCATAATTTTTACCCGGTTTTGTGCCAGCGAGATTCAGTTTCATACGTTTTAAACCACATCATATCTCAAAATTTTTTTCCAATTTAAGAATTGATTTCTCAAAGGTCTCTTCAAGAGTTACCAGGGGAGCGAATCCATTACGATGATCCTTAAACAGGCGCTCCACAATTTGGTTCCGATCCTGATAAACCCTTGGTTCGGCACCTAATGTTGGTTTCCAGACACCCTCCCTGTTTTTTAAAAGCGAAGCGCGGTTCCGAAATATGGCTAGATAACAGTACTTCCCCGCACCCAGACCCGCGCCAATCCCAGGATGCTGAATTTGGCGGTACAGGTAAATATTTTCATGAAGATCTCCTATAAATGGTTTTGCATCCAAACTACATCAAACTGAAGTGATTTCACGGTTTGGATTTTACTGGACTGGCGATAACAGGCGTGATTTGCAGGCGGAAATTCCAGGTAGAACCAAAGTCATCAGGTGAAATGATGGAATAATGGACCTCCGCCCTCAATTTGACAGGTATTTTACCCCACCGTGTCGTTTTGGTAATACCCAGCCCTATCGGAAAGGTCAGGCGATTATCGCTATCTTCCTTCCAATCAATACTGATGGTCGGCCCCATACCGATTGACATGGCGCCGGGAATCGAACGCCTGATGACGTACTGGATATCGGTCTGGCTGACAGAATCACGAAAATCATCACCCGCAAATGAGCTCCAGTGTTGTGCCAATACCCCGAGTGTCCATGGTTTACCCATGTGGAAAAGCATGGCTGCGGGTCCGGCCTGATACTTGCCTCGACCCAGGTTATCGTCAGAAGCGGTCGGGAACTTGAATGTGGCCCCTGCCCCCCAAACCAGTCCTTTGCCATCATTGGGGCCCGCCAGTAGCAGTAGCTGGATATCACCCAGTCCGGTCACGTGTTCGTAAGATTCTCGCGGCTCAGCAGCATCAAATACCGGTTGGGTCACCAGCGGGAATACCGGACGCAATGTGAACATTGCCTGTTTTTTTGCACCCACCTCAAAAGGCATGAACGGCTGGAAAAATAAATTGTTCGAGTACTCAGTGCCATCAATGGCATCGCCTTCAAATACAGAAGTATTATTTTGAAAGGTCAATGACCACAAACTTGTTAACGGGTTGTTCAACCGTCGGTCAATTTCAGCCAGATCGGCAGTCGCCAACCCCTCGCCTGGTTCTGTCTGAGCAAAAACCGGACCAAAACCCAAAAGCAGTATCAGGATGGAGAATAAATACTTCAAAGCCGTGCCTTTAACAAATCGCCCCCCGGACTGTGGTGGTAATGATTTTCTCGATAAGCTGAACATATCTTCTAGTTATTCAAACTCGGATCCAAAGCACGGTCAAAAGGCAGCTCGTCCAGATGCTCAACATACTCGAGCGGGTCGAAAGGCAACTGACCAGAGCCTATTCTGGGTTTGGCCAATTCCTTGATTTCCGGTGAAGCATTGGCAAGACCAGTCCAGGGTATGCTTGATGGTCTTGTCTTCAGCGGCCCATTTTTCACCGTTCTGGGCTTCAAGGACATAATATTCAGCGTCATGGACGATGTCTTTAGCGGCGGCTGTAGCTGTGAAACCGACAAGCAGCGATATTGCCACAAGTGATTTAATAAGGTGCTTTAAGATCATGATATCTCCGAAATGTGTGGTGATTGGGTAAATGAATTCAGAAGGCTATTGCAGAGGCTAATAAAAGCCATGGTTTGTTGCCAAACCAATAGTTGATGTACTGAATTTTGCTACACACTACAGAATGATGCGTTAAAATAAAATCAAATATGCGCAAAACTGAAAAAAACTGCCCCGGAACTAATCGCACTTGCAGGTCAATTTGGCGAATTGCCCTCAGAGACAGTGAAATTCGCCTGATTCCAAACATTTTTGTATTTTTGTCCTATCCTTAAAGATGAGGCGACTACGTCTCTACACCGACGAATGTACTGTTCGCGTTTTTTTGTGCGTAAGTCAAATTCGCATATAGAAATATCATCCACTGAGGAGAAACAAAATGAAACACATGTTAATCAATAGCTGTGCGGCCCTGTGCCTGCTTGCAGCGGGAACAGCCATGGCCGGTGACAAGGCAGCCATGATCGCCAGTGCCATGAGTGCAGGCCCGGCATCCGTTACCGACGATGCAACCGTGAAAGACCATGAAGGCAATGTTCTGAAACAGGGCAGCAACGGCTACACCTGTTTCCCGGCAGCGCCAACCATGGGCGCAGCTTGCAACCAGGGGCAATGGAATGAACTAATCGGCGCGATGATGGCCAAGGAAGATTTCACGGCCAAGCAAATCAGCTTTTCCTACATGCTGGCCGGCGAGGGAGATGGTGCGGGCACGAGCAACAGCGACCCCTACCAGACCGACCCCAACGCCGTGGACGACTGGGTCAAGGAAGGCCCCCACATGATGATCATCGTTCCCAGGGAAATGCTCAAAGGCATGTCACACGATCCGAAAGATCCCATCTACGTGATGTGGGGCGATACACCTTACGCCCATATCATGGTTCGGATTGCAGAAGAGGAATAAGCGCCTATTCTCTATACAACAAACCCTCCACCGCCAGTTGATCGTCCATCTGCTCTCCATGCCACAACGTTTGCGTGGTCTCGG
>Ga0209013_10001246_pt1 | contig 23540 bp, 20 predicted proteins | sample Cruoilmetagenom2_FD_187291 | JGI IMG/M metagenome (GOLD analysis project Ga0209013, IMG submission 187291) | Oil polluted marine microbial communities from Coal Oil Point, Santa Barbara, California, USA - Sample 2 (SPAdes) (version 2) | ecosystem: Environmental > Aquatic > Marine > Oil seeps ... | reverse complement strand
ATTATCCCCATCTTCATTTCATGTGCTTTATCGATTAAAATAGCAAATTCTTCCTCGGTCCCAAAATGACGTTCCAATGTGGAGTAGTCCAGGACCTGTTTGCCGTCATAGGTCTCTGTGGAAAAAATCGGTCCTAAAGAAATCAACGTAAAGCCCATTTTTTGAATATGGCTCAACTTTTCTGCCACTCCCATGAAATCTCCACCTGCAAACGCACTTGGAATTCTCGTATCCACTTCAAAATCGTTTTCAATTGTTTTATTGAAATAACGATCCACCAATAAATCATATATACTTTCGTCCAGTATCGTTTGTTCTGTAGCCGCTTGTGGAGAAAGCGGAGCTATCAATCCAATAGTTAAAGTTGCTATAACGGTCATTACTAACCAATTTCCTATCTTCACGTGAGGTCCTCCTCTAACGAATCTTCATTCGTCATTTTACCAAACGGGACGCAGCCTCGCCATGAATAACAAGGATATTACTTTTATATACGTCGAAACTGTGAATTTGACGTATGAAGTGAAAATGAACAAATAAAAAAACCAGTTATTTGAGTAAATGATTTACTCAACAAATGGTTTGAATTATTCTAAAGGCTTGGAAACCTGGTTCTTCTCGGCGTGAAGTATATCAATGGTCTGACGCAATTCTTTCTTGGTCAAGGCATTGTTATGAGGTTTTTGAGATTTGAGGAAGTTTGAGAATGCAAATAAAATAATCAATAATATGATGAATATCAGTAAAACGAATCCAAACATAACTTATCTTCTGCTCCTTTCGTACTAAAAACAATCTGTATAATCTAAACTATCATACTATTCGGATGAAAGAAAGCGGGAAGCTAAAAGAAAAAACCACCTGACCCAAACACAGGCCAAGTGGTTAATTATTGGAATCATATTACTTCCATTAAGCTAGGAAGTTTATGCCCATTGGTAATTTAAAGCCCAGGAACATGGTAATGAACAAGAACACCAAAAATAAAATCCAGAACGTCGTCGTCGGTTTCTGTTTTTTCTTGCGTACCAAGATCATTTCCATCATTCCGATGATCAATATGCCACCAAGGAACTTAAGTCCGTAAAGCATCGCATTGACGTCCATATATTCAATGAATAATGCTACCCCGGTAATAATGATCAATACGTAAAATAATCGCAATACCATATGTGTAATTTTTTGACCTTTGCTGCCGTTTGTCATAGTAGCTGCTACAAAGAACAAGATCAGTCCAATTACCCAAGTTGTAATGTGTACATGTGTGGCGTTAGTTAAAAAATCCAAAGTCATCACCTCTTCTAATTACTTAATCTTAACTATCGTATCATACCTTGCTTTCTTGTAAGCTATCTTTTTGAACATCCTATTGAAAACTTCTTGACTATTCCTTGGACATGTCATTCAAATCGATTGACCAGTGTGCCAATTCCTTCGATTGCAACTTTCACAGTATCTCCCGCTTTCAGGAATTTAGGCGGATTGAATCCTTTTCCTACCCCTGACGGAGTTCCCGTCAAAATCACATCTCCAGATTCGAGTGTCACAATTGCGGATATTTGCTCAATTAAATCCTCAACGGTGAAAATCATGTCGCTCGTAGAGCCATTTTGTCGTATTTCACCATTAACTTTTGTGACAATTGTTAAATTTTGCGGATCAGGCAGCTCATCTTTCGTGACAAGATATGGTCCCATTGGGCATGAGCCTTTCAAGCTCTTACCAAGGAAAAACTGCTGATGCTTCGATTGTAAATCACGTGCCGTCAGGTCATTGGCTATTGTATAGCCAAATACATGATCATAGGCTAGTTTCTTTGGAATATTGTCTCCTTTTTTACTAATGACAACCGCCAATTCACCTTCATAATCATAAGAGGAAGTGACATGTCCATGAATCGGTAAAGTTTCTTCATCCGCAGCAATGGTTGTTGGTGATTTTGTGAAAATCATCATATTTTCCGGTGCATTTTGAGAACCCATTTCCTTGGCATGATCCTCGTAATTTTTCCCGACCGCCAGAATATTTTTCGGTGTTCGTGGAATCGGCGACAACCATTCTATAGTTGAAAATGGGAGCTTGAACTGGTCTGGACTATCGGAATTCGAAGCTGATTCCGTCAACTTACGCATTTGTTCGACAAAATCCATTCCGTTTTCAATTCCTTCAATAATCGTCTGGGGAAAGCTAGGTAACAATTGGAGCGCCTCTTGTATCGCCAGAACGTCCCACACTGCTTCTTCTTTTTTGACCTTTGGACCAAAACGAACTTGACCTTCATAGCGATAAGACACGATTTTCATACTTCGACACTCCTTCTAGAATTTGAAATTTGTTTTATTCAGTCTACTTTACTTTGACATACTTTTCATCCGTTTTTTACATTTTGTTTTCCATAAGTTGCTTGTTTCCATAATGATTCAACTGGCCCTTGTTTAAATTTGGTAAACCATATTTCAGCGAATATGATCTGGATAATGAATACCCCCACCGCCAACCAAGTTCCAGTCACCAAATCCATTTTTCCGTACAAGCCTAACCCGTAGGAATAAAAAATCGTCGTTGCCACAATTGACTGTGTTAAATACGTCGTCATGGACATCCTGCCGACTTTTGCCACGGGATTGAATACTTTACGGAAAATAGTAAGCTGACTCAACAGGGCAATCAAACCGGCATAACCAATTGCAACCAATGGTCCTCCAAAAATATCTTGGACAAACATATAGAAGAAATCCGCTTCGACTGAAAACGGCAACACTTTGATTGCATAGCCAACTGCCAATGCAAGTATAGTCAGCACAATCCAAAAAACCTTCTTATTCGAAGTCCGTTCAATCAACCTACCCTTGGCTGCGGCAGCCCCGAGGAGCATATAGGGCAATATCGTGATCCCTACTAAAAACACCGAGCCTGATTCAATATTTGCGTAGCTCCAATCGGCAGCCCTTTGTACAAAAATCTCTCTCCAGGAACCGGTTCCAAAAGCCACGATGGATGATTCAATTTCCTGTACCGCTGCATAGTAGCCTTCTCCCATTCGGGCGACCACATAGGAAAGAAATGCCAGACCCAGGTTCGGCAGGAGGTAGAGCACCAGGGCTATGCTGATTAACCATGCTCGTGAAAGACGCAATAGCCATATTAATATGAATCCACTAAGGGCATAAGTGATCAAGATATCCCCCGACCATATAAGAAAAGCATGAAGGATTCCTAAAATCAGCAGGACGGTCAGTCTACGTACGGCCATCTTTGTAAAAGATGCGACCCGTTCAACCGACTTTGCAAATTGCATGGTCAATCCATATCCGAACAGCATGGAAAATAACGGGTAGACACTCCCCTGTAACGCGATATCAATCCACTGAAATGTATCCGCATCACTTGGGTTCGTATACCATGTATATGGATTGACATAGTAGTACGGAGAATGGAAAGCAAGCATATTGACAATGAATATTCCCAGAAGTGAGAAGCCGCGCATCATGTCCAGCGCGACCACTCGTTCATTTAATGCGGTAGGTCCTACATTCACCATTAATCCTCCAATACGATTGTCTGATTCGCATCAAACAAATACAATATTTTCTCTTTTATTTTAATCGATAAGATCTCTTCAATTGCTTGTTGGTAAAGTGAAAGCTGCATAGCATAGCGATGTTGCATTTCACGTATAACCGAAGATTCCGTAACGAAAACGCCTTTGATCCGGTCTGTTTTGTAATCAAGGAGCACCCAGTCTCCATCCTCTTCCTGGAAAAGGCAGTCCGCAATACCTTGGAGGATCTGGACATCCCCATCCTCGTCCTTCATGCCATAAGTAAACGGCACTTCCCTCAGCATTTGTGATGCAAGGCGCAGCCTAATGGCGATGGATGATTCCAAAAACGTCCTGATATCCTCCGGTTTTATGGACCTTGCTTCATTTGAAGTAAGGAGCTGTCGGTCTTCAAGTCCGCTTATAAACCGATCAATGGTCTCTTTTTTGTGTTCTAAATGGATGTCCAGGTGCTGCATGGCTGTATGCATCGCCGTTCCAATTTCAGCAGAAGTCAACTTTCGGTCATCAAGTTTCAGGAAGGATGGACGTTTATAGGCGGTTGTCATCGCCTGTTTAACTTGCGCCGGCCTGAAGAATTCAGGCTCTTCTTCTTTACGCAGTTGATCCAATCTTTTAAGTTCACTTACCGATTGTTTCGTTCGTTTCGAAACAGATCGTTCATATGGATAAACTGTATTGAATCGTCGTTCCACTTCTAAATAGACTTCCTTGGAAAAAGTCCTTTTCTCATCAGTGACAAGCGACAGTGAATCTGTAATGGCAACTGATTCTTGAAGCAATTGTTCAGCATGAATGGTTTGGAACGACCATTTGGATGGATCGGGAATCCGTACATGGTCCGGGATTCCCTGCCATAGTGCAAAGTCTGGATGTCTCGCAATTGCAGGTCCGATCCAATCCAGAAAACCTTTCGCCCGGGAACGGACGTATTCTGGCAACATTTCTTCAGCGGAGTTCGCGATATCCTGCCATTTGCTGATGGATTTCTTGACGTCTTTCACCGTAGCCACCAACATGAGCTTTTCTTTTGCACGTGTCATGGCTACATATAGTACACGCATTTCTTCCGATTTCAATTCCAGCTGTTTCTTTTCCTTCATGGCTAGGAAAGGAAGTGATGTATATGATATTCGCTTTTCCGGATCCACTGCTTTTACCGCCAACCCGAATGTCTGATCAAACAGATACAATTCATTGAAATCCATCTGATTGAAATCCCTTCCGAGTCCGGCAATGAATACATAAGGGAATTCAAGCCCCTTGGACGAGTGGATAGTCATGAGACGGACGACATTTTCTTTTTCGCTCATTGCGCGTGCAGTGCCCAGGTCATCGCCACGCTTTTTCATCCTGTCGATAAAACGCAAGAACCTAAACAGGCCGCGGAATGATGATTTTTCATAAGACAGCGAACGGTCATGCAATGCCCGTAAGTTCGCTTGTCGCTGCTTGCCATTCGGCATAGCCCCGACCATTTCATAATAGTGAGTATCCATGTAGATCCGCCAAATTAAATCCGGCAATGAACCCCTGCGCGCAAGGTTTCTCCAATCTTCGAAATGTAGAATGAAGCGCTGCAATTTTTCCGCAGTTTCCGGTGCAATTCCGCTTCCTCCGAGATAGACAAAGTTCTTCATCGCTTCATAAAAGGGCTCTTTCGGTGCCGATAAACGGATATGGGACAGCTCGGCTTCCGTTAATCCAACAAATGGCGCTCTCAATACGGACGCCAACGGGATATCCTGATACGGATTGTCGACAATCCGAAGTGTATTCAACATGATCATCACTTCGAGTGCATCGAAATATCCTTTTGACAAGTTGGCGTATAGTGGGATGCCCGCTTGCTTGAATTCCTCAGTCAAATCCGCGGACCAAGTCATCGATCGCATCAAAATCACGATGTCCCGATATTCAAGTGGACGTTCTTTTTGAGTCCAAGGGTCCACCACTAGTGTATTAGCATCCATTAGGGATTGGATTTTCTTGATGATAAATCGTGCTTCCCATTGTGATTTCTTCAATTCTTCCATCTCACGAATTTCTTCGTTCACTTCTCCTTCTTCACTTTCAATCTCTTCCTTCTCTTGCTGTGTCAGGAGAGTCAGCTCGACTGGTACAGGTTCATCAGGATATGGTGCTCCGGGTTTCAATGCAGCCGCTTTATCGTATTCGATTTCCCCTACCCGTCTGCCCATGATCTGGGAAAAAATAAAATTCGTGGCATTCAATACTTCCGGTCGGCTTCTGAAATTGGCATTCAAATCAATTTTGACCCCGGTATTTTCCGCTTCGGTTGTAAAACCAAGGTATTTATTCAAGAAAAGCATCGGTTCTGCCAAACGGAAACGATAGATCGATTGTTTGACATCCCCTACCATGAACATGTTTCCGTTAGCTTCCGTTCCGGATTTCACGATTTGCAGGATGGTTTCCTGCAGACGGTTCGTATCTTGATATTCATCCACAAGCACTTCTTTGTATTGTGCCATGATATCTTCAGCTATGTTCGAGCGTTCAAGATTCCCATTTTTATCGACCGTCAGGATTTGGAGCGCAAAATGCTCAAGATCTGAAAAATCCACCAGACCGCGTTCATTTTTAGCCAAGCGGTATTGCTCGCCGAACGTCAGGGTAAGTTCCACCAGCGTTTTCAAAGTCGGATGCATGAGTCTCATTTCTTCAAGCAATCTTGCCGGAGACCGTGTGAAATAGGATTCTTTCACGCCATTCACACGCTTTTTAAGCTGGTCGCGTTTCTCTTTCGCTTTTTGTATCAGTTCTTCGTCAAACGTATCTTTCGGTATGCGCGCAGCAGTTGCGAATTTCAACGTTTGGAAGTATTCAAAAGCAGATTGCCAAGTTTCCGTTGATATCCGTCGTATGCCTTCAGCAATCAATTGTTGATCTTGCTCCACCGTTTTCCCATAAGGAGCGGGACCGGCTGGTTGCAGGGCATATTGGCGCATCTCTTCCGTCATCGCATATGCTTCTTCAAGTGTATGTTGAATCGTCAATTTAAGGGCACCGGTAAAAGGTAAGTCATCTATTTCCATATCGCCAGGGACGTCATAAATCTCAGGGATTTCCAACAACCAATGTGTCGGGTTAGGATGCACACTCGCCGCATCGTACAATTTGTCGATCAGCGTTTCAATCATTTGATCATCTCTGTCAGTAGTAAAACTGTCAGCAAGGCGATACATCGCTTCCGGATTATCTGCTTTATACGCCGTTTCCAGTATTTCCGCCAAGACATCATCTCGAATTAGTGCGGTTTCAGCTTCATTCGCGAGCCTGAACCCGGGATCAATATCGAGAACATATGCATACTGTTTGACGATGGATAGGCAGAAGGAGTGAAGAGTAGAGATTTGCGCCTTATTCAGCAAACTCAACTGCCTGCGTAAATGATTCGACGACGGATCTTTTATCAGTGCTTTTTCCAGAGCCTCAGCCATACGGTGACGCATTTCCGCTGCAGACGCGTTCGTGAACGTCACGACCAAAAGTTCATCTACATCGATCGGGTTATTTTCCCGTGTGATTTTTTGTATCAGTCGCTCGATCAATACAGCTGTTTTTCCTGAGCCGGCTGCAGCAGAAACGAGAACGTCGCGTCCTTCTGCAAAAATGGCCCGCCACTGCGCATCTGTCCAGGTGACGTCTTGTGGTTTAGTCGGTATCAGCATGCGGCGTGACCTCCTCTTGAATTCTTTGCGTGATTTCCTCTGGTGTCCCGACCGCCAGTTTGCGGTATTGTTGATCGGGGTCGGTCGGGTCGAACTGGCATACACTGCGGTAACTGCAATAATCGCATGCTGTCTTATCTTTTATCTGATACGGCAACACACGCGTATCGCCTGCAAGCATCCCATCACCCGCTTGCTGATGCTTTTGCCTTACAAACGTCCGGATGTTTTCCATATCCTGAGGGGAAACGACTTTCGAAAAGGATTTTGAAATGGAACCATCCTTGTTGATTCGGGCTGGAATGACTTTAGAAGTCCCAGTCAATTCGGTATCCATTTCATTCAATACGTCCGCGTCATCAATCAATAAGCCCCGCATTTTGAATTTCTTGAATACTTCTTCTTCGATATCCATTTCCGATACTTCTTTAGCTAATTTCAGCATGGGATTATGAACGTGGACATACAGCACTCCAGCAGGGTCTGCCTCTTCCCCAAGCAATATTGCGGAGTTTGTTACCGCAACATCCAAATAGGTCAGCATCTGCAAGGATATACCGTAATACACATTGTTCAGATCAAGCCCTTTGGCGGAAGATTTATAATCGATGATACGTACGTACTGTTTCCCTCCAATTTGCGCTGAATCCACTCGGTCGATTCTTCCCCGCATTTTCATGGCATGGCCATTTTTCAATGGAATCTCAAGGGAAGGCAACTGTTCCCCGGGACCAAATCCCGCTTCAATGGCAATCGGTGCGAATGTCGAAACACTTGCATGATCCCTCAGCGTCGTCATCGTGCGTTGCAGGATTTGGACGAGCTTGCGCTGAATGTACTGATACCTTCTGGAGCTCAATAAGATTTGATGGACGAAAAAGGGTGAAATTTCGTCGACTGCCTGTTTCGCCAATGCCCAAGCCTGTTTGGTCGATAATTGCGCCCAGGATAAATTCAGCCGCTTCGTTTCATCCGAAATCCATTTCAATGCCGCATGGAATAAATCTCCGATGGCAGGTGCCTCGAGCCGGTATTCGCCGCGTTCTTCCAGACGCAATCCATAAGTGGCAAAATGGGCAAAAGGACAACTATAATACTTTTCAACCCGAGAAACACTGGATGTAAATGAATCGCCATACAGTGCATGGGTCGTCTCAGGATCCAGCCGCCTTGCCTGGACCGGTTTGTGTATTGGCCGGATGACACGCTCAAATACGCTTTTCCAAAATGGATCATTTTCATAATAGGTTGAAACCGCGAACCATTCTTCCTCAAGCTTCCCTTCAGAAAAATCTTGTTTTAATTTAGTAGCCATATAAGGCAAAGTAGCCCGTGGATGCTGAATGTAATCGAAGGATGAACGTTCCTTCAGCACCGATGGATCGATGACAGATAGTTCTCTGTCGATATTGGGAAACAATTGTTCCAATCGTTTGATGTAGGTAGATGGCAGTAGGGCTTTTCCTTCTTCATCGGCAACGGCAAACGATACAAAAAGTTTATCGGAGGCCGTGGTAACTGCACGGTACGCCATATATGACTCATCCATCAGTCGCATTTTTGAAGTCGGTGCAAGTTCGAACCCAATCTGCATGAACCATTCCCGTTCCGTATCCGAAAGCAGACCATCTTGCTCCACACGTTTAGGGAATACCCCGTCATTCACGCCAACCACAAAAGCCGCACGTATGTTAGACAATCTGGATAAATCAACAGTCGCAACCGTCACCTGATCCAATGAAGGCGGTATGCGTGAAAACTCAAGCGTGTCGAAACCTTCCTCGAGCAATCGCAGACCTTCCTTTGGTGTCAGCTTCTCTTCACCGAACATCAGGACGAATTGATCCAATACATCGACCCATTGTGACCATGCCTGGTCATGTTCTGTAGCGAGCAGTAAATGACCATGTTCATTTTCTTCGTCTTTCAATAACTGAAGCTTTTCAAAAACATGCAACTCTTCCATCAGTTCAAATAATGCCTGGGCAATCTCGCTGCCTGTAGCACTATTCTCCAATTTGCCACTAAAGTTGATAAGGGGATCGAGCACTAGGTCCCGGACAGATGTGATATCTTCCTGAATAGCCCTCTCCTCATCCGTTTGCACTTTCGAATGAAACTCAAGTCCCCTGTATTTTTTCACTATCCAGCGTCTCTCATCGAACCATCGTTCCCCGTAAATCCCTTGCGCAAGTACAAAATTCTCCAATCGGTCCGCGCGTTCTCGCCAGATCGGTTTGGTCGCTTGGACAGGGAAGAACAAATCGGTTTTTATCGCCCTGAACATCGGTTCGTACTGATAGTCACTCAGGACCGCTTCAAAAATCGATCGACTGAATTCCACCAAGGGATGATGAAGCATCGCTTTTTTTCGGTTGATGAAAACCGGAATATCGTATTGTGCAAATGTCGTTTCAATTAATTCGTCATATACTTCCGGTTGACGATAGAGGATAGCGATATCTTGGTAACGCATATGTTCATCACGCATCAGACGCCTGATATGCCTAGCCACTGCATGGATTTCCGCTCTACGGCTGTCAGACTCGATGATATGTATATGTTCATGATCCTCAATTGTTGGAGCTGGATAGGTATTCAAGAACCTTTCAATGTGCTGCAGCTCGTTTGTATTGAAACGCTTGTTTTCATCCAGGTGAACTGATGGTTCGATGTCGATGCTGGCTTCCCGTGCCATTTCTTTTAATCTATCGGCAGTTTTGGCGGCATTATGGAATAAGGACTGATCGTCCATCAAATCCTGGCCTTCATTATCGAGAGGCAACGCGATGGTGACTCTTTTAGCGTGTTTCATCAACTCACCAAGTATTTCATATTCCCGCGTCGTCAAACTGACAAAGCCATCGACGTAAATATCCGATTCTTCAATTAGATGAGACTGCGGAATCTGATAGGACAGCAAGGCGTAATACCCTTCGCTGTCTATATAGACGGTACCAAGACGTTCCTCCAGCGCATTCAGCAGTACGGACAAGTCGTGCGCCTTATCTTGCAATGTACGCGGGGCATCCACTTGTTTAAGAGATTCTTCCAGTGAATGCAACGTATCACAATCCAGGCAGTAACGAGTGAATTCTTTCAGGAGCATTTCCATCTGGTCCGTGAAACCGCGTTTGTTCGCAGCTTGGTTGAAGAGCGTGAATTGTTCTTTGTGTTCCTCGAGTAAGCGGCGAATCAACATGCGGTAGCCGAATCCACTGATTTCCTGACGGCTGATTCCGCCGGTTTCCTGCAGGACGCGCCACGCAAGTCGTTTGAACGTCGTTACTTGAGCTCTGATAATTCCTTTTAAATGATCAGTCTTTGATAAAGCATATTCAGTTGAAAATGACATTTGGTCAGGCACGATAAAGAATATCGGTGCTCCGAGCGGACTGGCCGTCGAGAGTTCCGCTACTTCCTGTCTCATGAATTCGGACTTCCCTACCCCTGCTCGTCCTGTTATCAATCGAAGTGACATATCTATCCCCCCTTGAAAAATATGTTGAACCTATCTTCTTTTTCCATAATTAAAAAACCCGAAAACTTCTACCTCTATTGTACCTAACTACAGCTAGAGGAGGAAATTATTCGGGTTTATTGCCATTGAAATTCATTGTTATAGAATCAAGTGGCCAGTACCTCGCCACCACTTCCCCAACGATATCATCTTCTTCAACAAACTGAAAATATCGGCTGTCCAGACTTTGCCTGCGATTATCACCAAGCACAAAATATGAACCCTCCGGAACACGGCTTTGCCCAGTTATGGTCTCAAGCGTAAAGTCTTCTGTAAAGCGGTCATTTGGATTTTGAAAGATTTCATATGACTGTAAAAAGGGTTCTTCCACACGCTTGTTGTTGATGAACAGCCTATCATTTTCGTACTTGATGACATCGCCTGGTACTCCGATGACACGCTTGACATAATCTTCATTTCCGTCAGCATGAAAGACCAGCACGTCCAATCGATCGATTTCCCCGATTGTATAGGAAACTTTGCTGACCAATAGCTTATCCTTGTTCTGGAGTGTAGGCATCATCGAGCTTCCGGAAACGACATAATTGGTCACAAAAAAAGACCGAATGATGACGATGACAAGTATTCCGATGATGATTGCTTTTGTCCATTCCCAAGCTTCTTGTTTCAATGAACTCAAACCGTGGGCCCCTTCCCTTCTTGTCTTTCTTTCTGGACCATTCTGAAATTGGCTTCAACTCGCATATTCAACCGTCGTTCAATTTGTTTACCGATAAACCATAATAGTACAATGACGAGCAAAACGATGGCCGTCCGAAGTGGTTTTGTTATCAGTTCCTTCAGATCGTACCCAATAAAACTAATCGTAAAAATCATGACAAACTTCCCTGCCAATAAAGTCCAGAGATAGTTTTTCTTTTTCATATCCGATAAACCTGCCACAAGATTGACCAATGCGGAAGGTGTGAATGGAAAACATAACAGCAGGAATAATGGACCGAAACCATGTGTTTCAACCCAATGGATCAATTTTTGGATTCGTTCATATTTCGTCATGAAACGCATGAATCGTGCACGACCGTATTTGCGGACAATCAAAAAGACCACATAGGAACCAACGACGGCTCCCGCCCATGATAATAAAAACCCTATCCATAAACCATATGCGGAAGCATTCGCAATAACGAATGCAAACAGTGGTAAAAACGGTAAAAAAGCTTCCAAAAAAGGTAACAGAAAGCCGATGAGAGGTCCAAGCGAACGATAGTTATGTGTCAGTTCCAAAATATTATCTGTAGTTAGCCAATCGAACATGTTCCTCATCCTTAATAAATTTAGTGGTTATCCCCCAGTTTTCCCTAGTCATGTGCGTATCAAACATGCTGGTAATGAATGATCAGATGCAATACCGCCATATTATCATTAGTATTCATGTATTGGTGGATTTGGTTACCTGAAAACACCACGGTTTCCCCTACTTCCAAGTCCACCTCCTGGTTTTCCAGTACGATTTTCAAATTTCCTTCAACAAGCGTCAATGTTTCTTCCACCCCGTCCATATGGGGTGCACTTTCATATGAACATGAAGAATCCAGCTCCAATCTGTAGAACTCCCAGCCACGCTCCGGATCGTAAGGAATGATGGAAAACACCCGATAACGTCCCTCGTCTTCTGTTAAGTATGGGACATTTGAAGGGATGATTTTTTTTGCCAAGGATCTTGGAGGCTGTAACAAAGATGAAAAACTTATTTTAAGCCCATCCGCAATCTTCCAAATTGTTGACACCGTCGGATTGGACTCACCTTTTTCCATCTGCGCGAGCTGCCCTTTGCTGACGTCGGTCAGTTTAGAAATTTCATCCAGGCTCATTCCTCTTTGTTGGCGCAATTTTTTTAATTGCTGTCCCAAATTACGTCTCATTTCTTCCATTTCTCCACCTCTTGTTGTTTATTTTAACATACAGATGTATAATCTATTAAACTTTAGCTAGGAAAGGGTGTACGAATAGAATGACATTTATGAATGGCATCCGAGCCGGTTCCAGTATTGCCATCGGATACTTTCCGATTGCCCTGACATTCGGCTTATTGGCGAAGACCACAGGCTTGTCCATGTGGGAGGCAACAGCTATGAGCATTTTTGTTTTTGCCGGTGCTGCACAATACATATCGTTGACATTGATTTCTAAAGGGGTCGATCCCATCCTGATTGTCCTGAACACATTTGTGGTAAATATCCGGCACTTCTTAATGACGGCATCACTCAATGAAAAGATGCAGCCAGATGCAGCTTGGAAAAAAGCCATCTATGCTTTTGGCGTAACGGATGAAACATTTTCCGTTTTGGCAACGCGCAAAGAAGAAAATATCCGGACACCATTTGCGGCCGGTGTCATTTTGATTTCCTACGGAAGTTGGATCGTATTCACTGCATTGGGGCATGTGATTGGTGCAAACCTGCCCGCCTTCCTTCAAGCTGCTATGTCGATTGCCTTATACGCCATGTTCGTAGGATTGCTCGTGCCATCCATGAAAGGCAATCGGAAAGTTGTCTTTCTCGCATTGTTCGGTGCCATCATTCATTCGGTCCTTTTCTGGACAGGATTACTGTCAACGGGCTGGGCGATATTAGTGGCAACGCTCGGTTCAGCTATATTGGTCGAAATTTTGTATGCACGTATTGGAAAAGGAAGTGAAGCATAATGGAAAGCTGGTATTGGTGGATGTTACTGGGCATGGCGATTGTCACTTATATCCCACGTGCATTCCCTTTGACGTTTTTGGAAGGCCGTGAACTGCCCCCAATCGTTAGTGGCGTATTGCGAAACATTCCTTATGCAGTTCTGGGTGCCCTTATTTTCCCCGCTATTTTGTATATACAAGAGGGGAATCTCCTATTTGGATTCATTGGCGCAATCGCTGCTTTTGCAATCGCATTTGCCGGTGCGAATGTAATTGTGGTCGTGATGGGATCCATCGCCGTCCTGGCGATTTATAGTTTGTTGTTTGGCTAGAATTTGAGAAGGCAAGCGATGAGGAGGATTTGACCCACCCACGGAAAGTACAGGTGTTTTGCGGAAAATCAATAGTAAAATTTAACATTGCTAAATTTTAAAAAGACCATATGCATCAACAGTTCATGTCTTACATACAATTATCAGAATAGTTTTATTTTTAAAATTCTATTGACGAATTATTTCGTAAAGCGTAAAGTCATAATCAATTCTTGCAACAATATAATAGCTTTACATCACTTTCTTATCTAGAGAGACCGAGGGACAGGCCCTTAGACGTCTCGGCAGCGGGTTCAACTTAATTGTTGGACACTGTGCCAATTCCTGCAAGCGAAATATCGCTTGGAAGATGAGAACGAGATGGTTTTCCGTAAATTCGGGGAGCCTTCTTTTTCTTGCTTATGAGAAAAAGAAGGCTCCCTTTTTTTCGTTCAGGTACAGAAAGTTGATGCGCTATCCCTTGCTTGCGGAATCGAGTGTTTGGTCAATCAGTGAGATCCCCTTCTCCTAAATGACCATATGCTCAGAAAAAAATTTTAGGAGGAACAGCCATGATTGAATTTACACAGGCCACGAAATCTTTTCGGACGGCCAAACGGGAGGTGCATGCGGTCCAGGATGTATCACTGACAATTGAACAGGGTGATATTTTCGGCATCATCGGGTTCAGTGGTGCAGGAAAAAGTACTTTGCTCCGACTTGTGAATCTATTGGAAAAGCCAAGCTCGGGGACAATTAAAGTACAGGGTACGGACATTACATCATTATCGCCAAAAGAATTAAGAAAACTTCGACGCCGTATCGGGATGATTTTTCAAAACTTCAACTTGTTTACTTCCCGTACAGTCGCTGGAAATGTAGCCTATCCGTTGAAACTTGCGGGCACTCCTAGACAGGAAGTGCAACGCCGAGTAGCTGAACTTCTCCAGTTCGTCGGCTTATCGGATAAAGCAAATGATTACCCAGAGCAGCTGTCAGGTGGCCAGAAACAGCGAGTTGGAATTGCCAGGGCACTCGCAACTTCACCGGATATACTGATTTGCGATGAAGCGACCTCCGCATTGGATCCGGAGACGACGGCTGACATTTTGCGGCTGTTGAAAAAGGTCAACGCTGAATTCGGCATCACGGTTTTATTAATCACTCATGAAATGCATGTCATTCAAACGATTTGCAATAAAGTGGCGATCATGGAGAACGGACGGGTCCTTGAAAAAGGTTCTGTGTTCGATACATTTACCGATCCACAGCACAAGACTACACAGAAATTCATACAGTCAGTCCAGCAAGATCGTCCATCTGAAACCATTTTGGAAAAGTGGCGAACAGCTGGCGGAACCAAATTGTACCGAATTGTTTTCAAAGGTGATATTGCGGGGGCCCCCCTCCTATCTCGAATTACTCGCAAACATGGAACGGATTTCAATATTGTATACGGTACGGTTCGTGAACTACAGGAGCAGCTTTACGGTAATCTTCTTGTTTCTTTTGACGGTCCCGAATCGGCAATCCAACAAGTCATCTCGGAACTCTCCGAACTAACTGAAATCAAGGAGGTACAGACAGATGCAAGTTGATTGGCAGACTTTTTGGCCACGCATAGTGGAAGCTACCGGTGAAACGATATTCATGGTAATTGCTACCCTTATTTTAGGCTCAATCCTTGGTATATCCATTGGTTTACTATTGTTTGTTACACGAAAAGGAAATATTTTGGAAAACCAGCTCGTTTCGATGTTGCTGAATCTACTGATCAATTTTATTCGCCCGATTCCATTCATTATTTTCCTTGTCGCAATTAGTCCACTGACCCGTGCACTGATCGGTACGACAATCGGAACATGGGCAGCCGTCTTTCCCATGACCATTGCCGCTTCTTTCGGAATTGCAAGAGTCGTCGAAAACAATTTGATCAGTATCGATCCAGGAGTAATTGAAGCGGCAAAAGCTATGGGTGCAAGTCCATTCCAAATCATTTTCACGGTATTGATCCCAGAAGCACTGGGGCCACTGATTTTAGGTCTGACATTCATTACCGTTAGCCTGATCGATTTCTCGGCAATGGCGGGTACAGTTGGGGGCGGCGGTCTTGGTCACGTTGCCATGACATATGGGTATCAACGCTTTGACGGAAGCGTCATGATTGTGACCGTGGTATTACTGATTCTCCTTGTCCAATTAGCACAGTGGCTTGGTAATACACTCTCCAGGAAATTCTTGAGACGTTGAACATGGGATACAGAACTTACATCCGCTAGCTAAACGATTGTAGTTGAACATCAATGAGGGATTAAAAAATATTAAATATAAAGGAGAATGGATTCATGAAAAAATTACAGGTTTTATTACTTGCGGTCCTGAGCGTATTGGTTCTTGCTGCATGCTCAGGTAATGCGGCAGGCAAAGACGGAAAGACAGTAAAAGTCGGGGTTACCGGAACGGATGGTCAAGTGTGGGATATCGTCGTGAAGTTAGCGAAAGAAGAAGGCATTGATGTAGAGCTTGTCGAGTTTCAAGATTACACGTTGCCAAACCAAGCCTTGGCGAACGGTGAAATCGATCTGAATTCCTTCCAACATATCGCATTTTTGAGTGAATTCACGAAACAAGGTGGTTTGGATTTGGTTCCGATCGGTGCAACAGTAATTGCCCCAATGGGTGTATATTCCGAGAAATATGAAAACATTGCCGATATTCCGGATGGTTCAAAGATTGCGATTCCTGATGATCCATCAAACCAGGCACGTGCATTAAGACTACTTGAAACGGCAGGACTTATTGAACTAGCAGACGATTTCGGACTGTTCGGCGATCCAAGCAAAATTACGTCTAATCCTAAAAACTTGGATATCTATGCGATTGTAGCTCAGCAAACACCACGCGTACTTCCTGACGTAGCCGCTTCGGTCATCAACAATGGAGTTGCCGGCCAGGCAGGGTTCGACACTGCGAACGACCCAATTTACCTGGAAGATGCGAATGATGAAAGTGTGCGACCATACATCAACGTCTTTGCGGCACGTGCCGAGGACGCAGCAAATGAAACCTATCTGAAACTGGTGGAAATCTATCACCATAAGGATGTCATTGCAGCGGTTAAAGAAGACACAAACGGCGGCTCTCTTGTAGTGGATCTAACGCAGGATGAAATATTGCAAGCATACAAGGAATTGGGGGAATAAAACATGACAACCATTATCGATCTGAAATCACATATCCAAGACGTAATTGACAGCCATGCTGAACGCGTGATTGGGCTCGCGAAAGAAATTCATGCAAATCCCGAAATTGGAAATGAAGAAGTTTTTGCAAGCGGCCTCCTATCTGGGTATTTAAAAGAATTCGGCTTTGAAGTGACACTTGGTGTGGCCGGTCATGAAACTGCTTTTTACGCAGTAAAGGATTCCGGGGTAGAAGGCCCGACTATTGCCTTCCTGGCAGAATATGATGCTTTGCCAGGCCTGGGTCATGCATGTGGCCACAATATTATTGGAACAACCAGTGTTACGGCAGGAATTGCGCTTTCCGAAGCCTTGGCCGATACTGGTGGTAAAGTTGTCGTGCTCGGAACCCCTGCAGAAGAAGGCGGACCGAACGGAAGTGCAAAAGGAAGTTTTGTACGGCATGGCTTCCTGGAAAATGTCGATGTTGCTTTAATGATTCACCCTTCCGGACGCACAAGCTTAACTGGACCGACATTGGCTGTAGACCCTCTTGATTTTCATTTTTACGGACAGGCGGCACATGCATCGGGATCACCGGAAAAAGGCATCAATGCATTGGATTCAGTCATTCAGCTTTTTAATGGAATCAATGCACTGCGTCAGCATGTAACGAGTGATGTCCGCATTCACGGAATCATTACACATGGCGGAGATGCACCCAATATCGTGCCAGACTACGCATCGGCCAGATTCTATATTCGTGCGGAGAGTTGGGCAAAAGCCGAAGCGGTCAGTACACGCATCCGGGCAATAGCGGAAGGTGCGGCACTGACCACTGGTGCCACCGTAAAAGTGGAACGGTTCCAAAACGAAGTGCAGGACTTTGTGTTAAATGAAGTATTGGACAGTATCCTGCATGAAGAATTGGAGTCGCATGGTGAGGTCGTATACACTGAGCGCGGACGTGGGTTGGGATCAACGGATGCCGGTAACATCAGCTATGCAGTTCCTACTGCACATCCACATATTAAAATCGGACCTGACGATCTAGTAGCTCATACGAATGAATTCCGTGATGCAGCAAACTCTGAACTGGGCTATAAAGGTTTGGTAACAGGTGCAAAAGCTCTTGCAGGAGCGGGATATCGGTTACTGAGTGAACCGGAATTGCTTCACCAGGTGCGCAAGGCTTACGAAGAGTCGCTAGCGGCGAAGAAAGTGGAATAGACGAATTCTGTACGAGCGGCTTATTGTCCGCTCGTTTTTCATTATTGGAGTTTCCATTTTAAAGAGTGTTCCCTCATCTATTTCGTATCCCTTTTCAAAAAAAACGTCCTTCCACCGAAGTGGAAAGACGTCAATCTACGATTCTTTTCTTTTCCCGCGATTCATCATTCCCGTTGCATACCAGAAACCTGCAGTCAGTGAAAATGCATCTATCACGTAGAGTAACCACGTATGCGTATACCCCGCATAAACAGAAGCTGTAATGAGCGCTACCGTCAATATAAGCGCAACGATATGTGAAAATGTAATCCTAGTAAATAATACAACAAGTAACCCAGGTAGAAATAAAGCTAAAAGTATTTTTGTGAACATAGATTCCATTCGTGTTCTCCTATCTAACGACCAATAAACCAAGGCGATGATGATCATGATGATAAATTACGTGTTGTCTTAATCGCACTTCACCCTGATGGTCGAGCACTTCAAGCCGGCAGTGAGCCGCATTGATTTGAATTGCTTCGTACAATTCCCGTTCGTTTGTAACCGTTTGTCCGTTTACTTTGCGAATGCACTCACCGATTTGCAGCCCCATTTTCTCGGCTGGTGATTCAGGAAGAATACCTGCAATCATGACACCAGAATCTTGTGGTGCAACTGAATAACTGCCTCTTCTCTCCATGAAATCAAAATAGAGCCAAGCACCCAATCGTGCAGTCGCACCTACTGCAAGACTGATCGCCGCAAAAAACGGCAACCAGATTGCCCCTGCTGCTAGAACCATCGTGGCGATTCCAACAATAATGACCGCATTCCCGACTTTTGGGTAAAAATAGACTGGAAGCGTACTTCGAGCCTTTTGCTGGAAAGCGATGACAACCGGAAACAAGACAAGTCCGAATGTATCATGTCCTAATGTAAATTGCGGCCAAAAAGGAAGAAAATCAGGTATAACATTCCCCGGTACGATAACCAATACAGGCAGCATCCACAATCGCTTCGATAAATAACCCGCCGCTGTCAAACCACGGGATGATTGCTCCAGGATAGGAGAGGCTGATTCCGCACCGTTTTTCCGAATAAGCAAACCTTCAACAATTACAGCCGCACCCATCAGCAAGGCGACCGGTAAAGCCAGCTCCAGCCAATTTCGTTCTCCGGCCCATTCAAATGAAAGTATCTCAAAAGTCACCCCATTTTGATAGCCAATCCACATAGCAACGATAGCCAGTGTAGATGCAATAATCGGTGAGCCGATTTGAAAAACAAACAAAAGTACCAGGACACAGCTAATGATACAAAATGTCACAATCCAATCGGTTGTCAGTGTCAGTCCAATACCTACACTGACGACCGATAGAATCAGAGCATAGATCCAGCTGTCCTGTACCATGCGTTTGGTTTCAGTCCATCCCCATAGAATGCGGGTCCGAAAAAAGCGGCGTTCCCTTTTCACCCGCACATATCCAAGTACTATTGCGAACAGTATCGCCACGTATAATAATGGATTGATGAAAAACTTTCCAATTCCTTTTAATAACTCTATTCCAATTTCTGTCCACATAATCCGAAACACCACCCAATCAACGGTTCGTGTATTTCTCTCCATTGTAACAAACCATTGGTGGATTGCGTATAGGTTTTTTCTACCTTTGAATCGTATGGAATAAATAACCTAAAGATTTTTGCAGTTGATCGTCTTTTGACTTGCTTGATTTATTTGCTAGAACCGTTTCTCTGACTGATTGGTAGAAACCGGCATCCATGGTTGCATTGGCTTCCACTTTCTTGTCTTTCTTGAAAGAAAGGACAGCATTTGCAGTATCTTCATCAAAATAACCATCCATGCGTGTCACTGCATATCCCAATGCTTTCAATACCTTTTGTCCGTAAATGATATCTTCATTGAAGTCACCCACTTGATACGACCCGCTAATCGGGAGTGCGTCAAGCTGGAAAAGTTCGCTAGCATGTACTTTATAATCAGCTTCGATTCCAATTCCATGAATCCATTGTTGTTGCGGTGTCAACCATTTGTGAGAAGACAATTTCATTTCCCCGCCATTGGTCAGTTCCCAAGTTTCCTGGACAGTGCCCTTGCCGAAACTCGTCACCCCTGCAATCGTCGCGCGTTTAGTGGCTTTTAGAGCACCGCTTAAAACTTCACTGGCCGATGCACTGCCTTCATTTTGAAGGAGGACAATCGGTAACTTCTTCATTGTTTTTGTATACTCATCTTCCTTCACCGCTTTTACCGGCAATGGTTCAAGTACGCCTTTTGAATCTTGCATATAGGCGTAGACTTCTCCGGTTTTCAACATGGTTCCGATGATTTGCTCAACACTATGTAAATATCCTCCTGGATTGCCTCGAACATCAATCAGTAATCCATCAACACCTTGTTTTACTAGTGTGCGCGTTTGTTCTTCCCATTCTTCTGCTGTTTTTTCCCCAAATAATGAAATGGAGACATAGCCAATTGATTGGTCATCTTGTTTCATGAGTTCACTTGTTACCGTATGGATTTGCAATGCTGATCTCTTCATGCTCAATTCCAGGTGCCGATCTTCGGTTTCCCGGTAAACCGTCAAGGAAACATTTGTCCCTTTCTCGCCTTTTATCGCTGACAGCAAATCTGAAAGACTTTTCCCTTCCAACCGCTTGCCATCCACACGGACAATTTCATCGTATGGCTTCACACCTGCTTTTTCAGCCGGAGACTCTTTCATCGGTGTCACCACAATAAAATGACCTTTATTCTCGACAATTTCCAGACCGATTCCAACGCGCTCGTCCGAAAGAGATTCACGATGTGATTTCGCTTCATCTGCTGTCATGTACTTGCTGTAAGGATCACCAAGTGTTTCTGCCATGCCACGTAAAGCCCCTTCAATCAGAAGTTTTCCCTCGACTGGATGGACCGAACTGGCCAAAATACGCTCATAAGCCTCATTAATCGGTGAAAATTGACTGATGGTACTGCTGTTGGTACTAGGCTTATCCTTTTTAAACGGGCCCCAAAAAATCAGCAATAAAAGAACCAGAACCACTAAAAATGCGAACAAAAAAACCCGGCTTCTTCTCAATTAAAATCGCCCCCCACTTTCTTCGTTTCAGTTTATGAACGAATAGGCGGCGATACGACAAGAAGTAGCCAGATTTATTATTATTCTATATCAGAAAGTAAATCGAACAGCATTTGGTCGTCCATAGGTCCCTGAATTTTATTTTGGATATTTCCTGAAGAGTCAATAATATATGAGGAGGGAATAGTAATGACTTCATACATTTCGCCGGTACTACCTTCTTCATCCATTGGAATCGGGAATGTTAATCCATAGTCATTCACAAACTCTTCAACTTTACTCACAGTGTCGCCATTGGTTAAATTGACAGCTAGTATTTCAACATTTTCTTCCTGAGCAAAATCTTCATAGTAGTTTTGCATATGTGGCATCTCAGCTCGACATGGATGACACCAAGTGGCCCAAAAATTAAGGACAACTTTTTTCCCTCGATAGTCTGAAAGCTTAACCTGTTCACCCTCAAGAGTGGTTAATATGAAGTCAGGTGCCAAGTCCCCTTTATCTAGACCTTCCTTAGCAGTAACTCCAGTCAAATCAACTCCTAATTGTTCGTTGTCCATGGACTTTGCTTGGTCAACATTGTTTTTCACCATGTTCCCGATAACAATGGCCACAAGGACCGCAAGCAAGACCAACCCAAATATTTTTTTCTTCATATGTGTTCCTCCATATGTCCATGGTTCTTCATGGAATTTAGTAAGTTAATTGTACCATGCTCCTTGCATATTAAATGGTGACGAACTTTTGTCGAGTAAAAGCTTGTCTGGATTATTAGTATTCCCGTAAATGTAAATAAAAGGACGAATTTTGGAAAAAGATTTCCGAAGTCTTGATATTCAACTTTCAATTTATGAAATCGTTACCCTATCATAAAATAAAAAAAGCTCACTCTCCTTAAAAAGAAGAATGAGCAAAATAGTTAACTATTATAATGATACGTAACGAAGTGGATTCACGGAATTGGTTGATTTACCATTCCATGGACCAACGTGAATCTCAAAGTGCAAATGTGTTCCAGTTGAATTCCCTGTGTTACCCATTCTACCGATAGCTTGTCCTTTTGAAACTGATCTTCCAGAAGAAACATCAATCCCACTTAGATGTGCATAGACAGTCGTGAAAATCTGCCCATCAATTGAATGGGTGATCATGATAACATTACCAAAACCATTCATGCTTCCCGCATAGGATACAATCCCGTCTGCAGCTGCAACGATTTGAGTTCCATGTGCATTTGCAAGGTCAATCCCATGATGGAATTTCGCTCCGAAACCAACGTCTCCTCGATTTTTATAACCAGATGTGAAAGTACCTACCGCAGGGCGGGTCCACGTACCGGATGAAACGACAGGAAGGCTGCCGCCACTGTTATTTTTACCTGAATTGGCCTGCGCTTTTGCTCTCTCTGCCGCTTCTTTTTTCTTGCGTGCGATTTCAGCTTGGCGTGCTAATTCTATTAATCTAGCTTGTTCTTTAACAATTTTATTTTCTAACTCTTTGCTGACATTATGTGCATGATCGTATTCTTTTTCAAGCACGCTCTTTTCTTGAACCAATTTTGCTTGTTCTGCTTCAAGTTGATCGATCAATTTATTTTTGGAAGCTTTTTGTGAATCCAGATTCGCTTTAAGCCCAACTAATTTCTCTTTACGCTGTTCTTGTTGAGCTAGTTTATCTTCCACTGAAGTTTTTTGTTCTTCCAGCGATTTTTTATCATCCGCTTGTTCCTGAAGAATCTTTCTATCTGCATCCATCAGTGTACTGACAGCAGAAAAACGGTCGATGAAATCGGCAAAACTGCTTGATCCCAAAAGGACATCCAAATAATTAACGGATCCACCGCTTTCTTGCACTGCACGCAAGCGTTCCTTAATCAATTCATCGCGTTCAGCGATCTTCTTTTTCAATACGAGGATTGAATCCTGCAATTTTTCTATTTCAAGGTTCGTTCGTTTGATATCACCCAAAACACGATCAATCTCGCTGTCCGTTTCAATGATTTTGCTATCAAGTGATTGAATTTGAGAAAGTATTTTCTCTTGAGTTGATTGATTTTCTGAAATGTCGCCTTTTTTATCGATAATTGTGGAATTCAATTGGTTCTTTTTCTGTTCCAATTGTTTTTGTTCATTTTTCATGTCTTTTAATGTGTCCGCCATTGCTTCAGGTTGTGTCATGAATACAGAAGTGCCCAATACCGTTGCAATGGTCAGCAACATCCACTTAGATTGTCTTTTTCTCATGTTCGGCCCCTTTCAAGCTCGCGTTTACACGCGTAAAAACTTACGTACTGACATAAAGCTTCCCCATACT
>Ga0209013_10001245_pt1 | contig 23546 bp, 25 predicted proteins | sample Cruoilmetagenom2_FD_187291 | JGI IMG/M metagenome (GOLD analysis project Ga0209013, IMG submission 187291) | Oil polluted marine microbial communities from Coal Oil Point, Santa Barbara, California, USA - Sample 2 (SPAdes) (version 2) | ecosystem: Environmental > Aquatic > Marine > Oil seeps ... | reverse complement strand
ATAGAGATCGCTGGCGAAGTGACCGGCGAGGCGGTCGCGCAGGCCGAACGCTGGCTTGGCGATCCTCAGGAGTCCGCAGAGGCGATTGAACGCAACTATGAGATCGGCCTTGAGCACTACTCGTATCGCAAGGTCCGTGAGGTGTTCGGCGAGGCATTCGGGTCGATCACAGAGCTCTGAGCTTTGGGCCCTGAGCCGTCCGAGTCTTGCTCATGGCTCACAACTCATGGCTGGTCCACTGCTCTACTGCTCTACTGTGTGAACCATGAAAACTATCGGACTTCTAGGCGGGATGAGTTGGGAATCGTCGATCGAGTACGAACGGATCATCAACACAGAGGTTCGGAGACGACTCGGAGGGATGCACTCGGCTGATCTCCTGATCCGGTCCTACGACTTCGAAGTGATCGAAGCGTTGCAGCAAGCCGGTGACTGGGACGCAGCGGGCATGCTCCTCGCCGACGACGCTGTGCGACTCGAAGAGGCCGGTGCCGACGTGATCGTCCTCGCAACGAACACAATGCACAAGGTGGCCCGGCAGATCCAGGATGCCGTCAGGATCCCGTTCCTCCATATCGCCGACGCCACGGCCGATGCCGTCGAAGCGGAGGGGATCGAAGCGGTCGCTCTCCTCGGAACGCGGTACACGATGGAGCAAGACTTCTATCGGGGACGGCTCACTGCTCACGGTCTCGAGGTCCTCGTCCCCAACGCAGGTGACCGTACGTTCGTCAACGATGTGATTTTCAACGAGCTCGTCCAAGGGCGTACCGTCGAGGAATCGAAGCAGCGATATCTGGAGATCATCGACCGCCTCGTTGAGAGAGGGGCCGAAGGCGTGATCGCTGGGTGCACGGAGATCGAGCTGCTCGTGACCCCCAACGATGTGGAGAAGCCGTACTTCCCGACAGCACGCATTCACGCGATGGCTGCGGTCGATTTCGCGATGGAATAGCAGGCGACGGGCAACAGGCCGAGAATCCCCTCGACCGCGCAAGCCCTACCATGCCGGAGCGATGGATCGCATCCCTGTTCGCCGTGCTCTGATCTCTGTCTCGGACAAGACGGGACTGATCGAGTTCGCTCACCGTCTTCACGCGGTGGGCGTCGAGATCGTGTCTTCCGGGGGTACGGGACGCGCCCTCATTGACGCTGACATTCCGGTGACTGCAGTCGCCGACATCACCGGCGCACCCGAGATGCTCGGCGGGCGCGTCAAGACCCTGCATCCGACTGTCCACGGCGCGATCCTCGCCGACCTCGGCGATCGGGTCCACCGTTCGGATCTCGAGGAGCGTGATATTGAGTCGTTCGAACTCGTCGTTGTGAATCTGTACCCGTTCGAGGAAACCGTTGCCGGCGAGTCGTCCGTCGAGGAGGCGGTCGAGCAGATTGACATCGGCGGGCCAGCGATGATTCGCTCTGCGGCGAAGAACCATGCATGGGTAGCCGTCGTCGTATCACCCGATCGCTACGACGGCATCGCAGACGCGGTTGAACAGGGCGGCACCACAAGAGATCTTCGCATCGAACTCGCCAGGGAGGCATTCTTCCGCACCGCGACATACGACGCCGCGATCGTCAACTGGCTCGAGCGGGATGGCGCAGAGCGCCTCGTCTTGCCGATGGAGCAGGTCGCCTCGCTCAGATACGGAGAGAACCCGCACCAGCCTGCCGCCATGTACGCGGCACAGGGATCAGACGGTTGGTGGGCACGGGCGGAGCAACTCCAGGGCAAGGAGATGTCGTTCAACAACTATGCAGACGCCGATGCGGCTTGGCGCCTTGCCAACGATCTCCCGACCGGATCGGTCGCGATCCTCAAGCACATGAACGCGTGCGGCGCCGCGACGGGCAGCACGATGGCCGACGCGTTCGAGCGAGCCTGGGATTGTGACCCGTTGTCCGCCTTCGGGAGCGTGGTAGCCCTCAACGGCACGCTCGACGAGGACACCGCGGTGGCGATCAGCCGGTTCTTTGTCGAAGTTGTGCTCGCGCCGGAGATCACCGATGGTGCGAAGACCGTCCTTCAACACAAGAAGAATCTACGCGTCTTGATCGCGACACCACCGTCGTCGTTCGATCTGGACATGAGGGCGATCGACGACGGATATCTCGTCCAGAATAGAGACGTCGTGACCGTCGATGCCACAGCATGGGAGTCGAAGACACGTCACCCGACGCCGTCCGAGATCCAGGACATGGAGATGGCATGGGTGATCGCAGCTCACACGAAGTCAAACGCCATCGTGCTTGTGAGCAACGGTGCAGCGGTTGGCGTCGGTGCCGGCGATCAGAGCCGTGTTGGAGCGGCCGGGCGGGCGCTCGCCAAGGCCGGCGACCGTTCCCGGGGTGCGGCGTGCGCGTCTGATGCGTTCTTCCCGTTTCGTGACGGGCCCGACACGCTCGCAGATGCCGGCGTCGTGGCCATCGTCGAACCGGGGGGTTCCGTGCGAGACGACGAGGTGATCGAGTCTGCAAACGAACATGGTGTCGCACTCATGTTCACAGGAGAAAGGCATTTTCGACATTGAGCGCACTCATTCTCTCCGGTAAGGACGTGTCCGCCGTCGTGCGGTCTGAAGTCGCCGAACGCGTTGCCACTCTGAACCGGCAAGGACGGTCCGTCGGCCTGGCGACCGTGCTGGTTGGTGACGATTCCGCGTCGAAGGTTTATGTCCGGAACAAGCATCGCGCAGCCGAAGCGGCGGGGATGCTTTCGTTCGATCGACATCTTCGCGCGACGGCATCGCAGGCAGAAGTTGAAGCTGCCGTTACAGAGCTCAACGCTGACGAGCGCGTCGACGGGATGATCGTGCAGCTGCCGTTGCCTGGAGGTCTCAACGGCGAAGCGGCTGTCGAGTTGGTCGACCCCCGCAAGGACGCCGACGGCCTCCATCCTTTCAACCTTGGCCAACTCATGTTGTCCCGATCCGGACCCCTTCCTGCGACACCGGGCGGCATCATGAGGATGCTCGATCACTACGGAGTCGAGACGTCCGGAGCGACCGCTGTGATCGTGGGGCGGTCGTTCCTCGTCGGGCGTCCCCTTGCCCTGCTGCTGGGAGAGAAGGGCGTCGACGCCACCGTTATCCAGGCGCACTCGCGAACGCCCGACCTGGCTGGGGTGTGTCGCAGGGCCGATATCCTGGTGACAGCCGTGGGCCGACCGAACATGTTCGATGAACGCTTCGTGAAGCCCGGCGCCACGATCATCGATGTTGGAATCAACCGAACCGATGACGGACTCGTGGGCGACGTCGACTTCGACGCCGTCGTCGATGTTGCAGGGGCGATCACTCCTGTGCCCGGCGGCGTGGGTCCGATGACGATCGCCACACTTTTGGCCAACACGGTGGCGCTGGCCGAAGCGAAGGACAATTGAGAAGAGGCGGAACGATCCGCCGACGAAAGGTGCAACGACATGGGTGCAATGATCACGATGACCGACTCGGGGCTGAATGTCCCGAACGATCCGATCGTCCCGTTCATCGAGGGAGACGGTATTGGACCAGACATCTGGGCCGCGGCCGTGCGCGTTCTCGATGCCGCTGTAGAGAAGGCATACGACGGCGAGCGAAAGATCGAGTGGAAAGAGGTCCTCGCAGGCCAGAAGGCATTCGACGAGACCGGTGAGTGGCTGCCGGAAGCAACGACCGACGCGTTCCGCGAGCACATCGTTGGGATCAAGGGTCCGCTCACGACACCCGTCGGTGGCGGTATCCGCAGCCTGAACGTTGCCCTGCGCCAGATCCTCGATCTCTACGTCTGCCTCCGGCCGGTGCGTTGGTACGCGGGCGTTCCCTCCCCGGTCAAGAAGCCCGAACTCATCGACATGGTGATCTTCCGCGAGAACACCGAAGACGTGTACGCCGGCAAGGAACTCGAAGCAGGATCCGAGGACGTGGCGAAACTCCTCGCCTTCATGGCCGATGAGTACGACTGGGACATCCGTACCGACAGCGGTATCGGCATCAAGCCGATTTCCGAGACGGGAACGAAGCGCCTGGTCCGTGCGGCGATCCAGTACGCGGTCGACAACAACCGCTCTTCGGTGACGCTGGTCCACAAGGGCAACATCATGAAGTTCACTGAGGGTGCGTTCCGCACCTGGGGATACGAGGTCGTTCGGGACGAGTTCTCCGACGTTGCGGTTGGCTGGGATGACTGTGGTGGAGACCCCGGTGACAAGATTCTCGTGAAGGATGTCATTGCCGATGCGTTCCTTCAGCAGATCCTGACCCGCCCCGCCGAGTACGACGTTATTGCAACGATGAACCTCAACGGCGACTTCATCTCCGATGCCCTTGCCGCCCAGGTCGGCGGGATCGGCATCGCTCCCGGTGGGAACATCAACTACGTCAACGGCTACGCCGTGTTCGAGGCAACGCATGGAACGGCGCCCAAGTACACCGGTATGGACAAGGTCAACCCCGGATCGGTCATCCTCTCTGGTGAGTTGATGCTCCGCTACATGGGGTGGGGAGAGGCCGCCGATCTCATCGTGAAAGGCATGGAGGCGTCGATCGGTGACAAGATCGTCACCTACGACTTCGCCCGCCTCATGGACGGTGCGACAGAAGTGAAGACCAGCGAATTCGCGAACGCGATGATTGAGAGGATGTGACCGCTGCGCGGTCACATCCGGTACTGAGTGCTGGGTACTGGGTACCAGAGAGGGGCGGTCCCGTGAGGAACCGCCCCTCTCGTCTTGTTCGTAGCTCGCAGATGTCGGCTCGAAGGCGGGTATTCGGCCCCTACGGTCGTTCCGAACGAATCCGTGGGTCTTGCCGCTCACTAGCCTTGGATGGTTCCGCTCACAGAAGGAGTCGCGATGAGCAAGGTCACCGTTGTAGGGGCCGGTAAGTACGGATCCACGACCGTCCAGCGTCTGGCCGAAGCCGATGTCATCGACGAGGTCGTGATGATCGACATCGTCGATGGGTTGCCTCAGGGCCTCGCACTCGACATGAACCAGTCTCGCCCGGTACTTGGATACCGCACTCTCGTGACGGGCACGAATGACTACGCCGATACGGCAAACAGTGATGTCGTCGTTATCACGGCTGGTCTGCCGCGCAAGCCCGGCATGAGCCGTATGGATCTGCTCGGCGTGAACGCCAAGATCGTCAAGACCGTCACTGAGGAGATCGCCAAGTACTCCCCGAATTGCGTGATCATCGTCGTCACGAATCCGCTGGATCAGATGACGACGCTGGCCGCGGATGTCTCCGGTTTCCCGAAAGAGCGGGTCATCGGTCAAGCGGGAATGCTCGATTCGGCCCGTCTGGCCCACTTCATCTCAGAGAAGGCCAACGTCGACGTTCTGTCGGTGAAGGCTGTCACGCTCGGGAGCCATGGTCCGACGATGGTGCCGGTTCCCTCGCTCTGCGAGGTCGACGGTAAGCCGCTGGCCGATGTGCTCGATGCGGACACGATTGACGAGTTGGTCGACCGGACTCGCGGCGGCGGAGCCGAGATCGTGGCGTTCCTCAAGACCGGTTCGGCCTATTACGCCCCTTCGGCTGCTGCCGCTGCGATGGTTGAGGCCGTCATCACGGACAGCGGTGCTGAGATGCCGGTGTGCGCTTGGATGACCGGCGAGTACGGCATCGACAGCGTCTATCTCGGCGTTCTGGCAAAGCTGGGCGCCGGTGGAGTGACCGAAGTGACCGAAGTCGCACTGACCGCAGAGGAGGCCGCCGGTCTGGTCGAGGCGGCAGTGGCCGTCAAGGCCAAGGTCGCGGATCTCGACGAGATTGATTACTAGGAGGTAGTGGGTACCAAGTACTGAGTACGAAGAGAAGGGCCCGGGCATCGCAGCCCGGGCCCTTCTCTATACGTTCTCATTGGGGCGTGTCAGGCTTGAGGAGTTGACGGGGCTGCGGCCGCTGCGGCCTTCTCACGTTCGTACTGCTCGTACGACTCGCGAATCTCTTTCGCACTCTTCTCTGCTGCGGCCCGCTGTTCCCTGGCTCGGGATCGAGCGATGATCAAGTCCCGTCGGGTTGCCCAGAGGGCGACAGAACCGACGAAGAGAATCATGATGCCGGTCAGAGCGATGAACCATCCCATGCCTACCTGCACGTCTTTGTATTGAGCGGATACACCGATTGCTGCGACCTGAGCTTCCTGGAGGGTCGTCCGGAGCGAGCCACCTGACATGCCGATGGCGGCACCGCCGAGGACTGACGCGTAGATGAGCATCCGATTCGATGCAAGGCCGTGCGGCGGGGTTGAGAGAGCGAAGAGACTGAGGAGGCCGACTGCCACGAACACGGCAAGTCCAGGACTCGTTTCGATGCTGGATCCTCCCAGCGAAAGGGAGAGAGCAACGGAGAACGCCAGAAGCGTACCAATGCCGATGCCCACACGAATGACGAATCGGTCGAGAGCCGGAACACGAGAGAGCACAAGGCTCTTGAAGGAGCGGTAGGCAACCAAGGTCAGGATCAGGCTGAGAACGGCGACGATCAAGCCGCTGAAAGTGACCGAAACCGTCTCGGATCCGTAGACGACAGCGAGAACGGTCGCCGCGACGGTAGCGAAGGCGACGAATGCCACTGAGTACGGAACCTCGACGGCTCTCTTGGGCATGACGGCGAGGCCCATCAGCAGGAGCACGACCCCGATTGCGAGGTACGTCCATCCCTGGTCCATCTCGTAGCCCTTGAGCGCCCAGGGCTCGACGAGGAAGTTGTAAGCGGGGTTCGTCCTCGCCAATTCCCAGACAATCGAGACCATGACGATCGCAGGGCCGAGGGCGATCGCGATCTTGCTCCAATTCTGTTTCAACTCTGTCTCCTTGTCGGCGACACTCTAATGGATTCCACGTTCAGCCGGAGTCGTTGCCCTGCAAGAGTTCTTGCCCACGAGCAGGCGCACCGTTAGGGTTACACCGCTGTGATTTACCTCAGCGTCAACGACCAACTAGGGAGGTCTCTGTGAACAAGGGAGAGCTTATCGAAGCTGTCGCTCGCAATACCGGCGAGTCCAAGGCAACTGCTGCCAAGATCATTGATGAAACCCTCGATGTCATCGTGTCCGGCGTCGTGAGCCAGGGAAAGGTCCAGATCACTGGATTCGGAACCTTCGAAGCACGCGACCGTAAGGCGCGTGTGGCTCGCAACCCCCAGACGGGTGCAGAAGTGAAGGTCGCGGCAACCCGCGTCCCTGCGTTCAAGGCGGGCAAGGCCTTCAAGGATCAAGTCAAGCCCGGCTGATCCAAGAAGCGAAGCCAAACAAAGAAGGAGGGCACCCACCGGGTGCCCTCCTTCTTTGTAGTACTGGGTACTGGCCTTGCCTAGAACTCCAGATCGAGTGTGCTCGATACCCGGGCGAACTCGTTGATGAGTGCCTGATACATCATGACCTTGGCCATGTTTCCGCCGACTTTGATCTTGCCGGTCATGAACGCCATCTGGACATTGAGTTCGCCCTTGGCAATCGCTGCGGCCGTCTCGTAGTCGCTGCCGACCGAGGCATCTGCCTCGTCGAGTGTGCCGAGCGCCAGCGTTGCGGCGCCATCACCGACGCTGAGGTAGTAGGCGAGTGGTCCGGTAGGGGCATCGGTGACTTCGAACTGGAGTCCAAGGTCGACGCCCGTCATCGCCCCCTGAAAACCGGCGTCGCCGTTCAACGCCTCGGTACCCATCGTCATGTGCTCTTCGCTGAGGAACGTGGCCAAGGTGGATCCTTTCGTCGGTCTCGTGTCTCGGATGTTAGTAGCCAATTTTGAGCGATCGGTCAAGATCGTCGCTTCGCTCCGAGTAGCGAATACCCCATACTCAGGACCGGCACGAAGCGCCCTACTGCTGACCCTGCTTCCTGAGGTTCTTCCACTGGGCTGCAACGTAGTCGCGGTTCATCCATGCGATAACGTCGATCGAGATGCTCTTCGGACAGGCCGTCTCGCACTCGCCGTAGTTGCGGCACGAGCCGAAGAACGACTCCATCGTCTCCACCATCGCAACCGTGCGGAGATACCTCTCGGGCGAACCCTGCGGAAGCAGATTCAGGTGAGCGATCTTCGCTCCGGTGAACAAGTTCGCCGCACTGTTCGGGCACGCTGCAACACATGCGGCACAGCCGATGCACGAGGCGGCATCCATGGAGGACTCCGCCGCGGGTTGGGGGACCAGGATGATGTTGGAATCAGGGGCTGCACCGATGTTCGCCGAGATGAAGCCACCCGCTTGGATGATTTCGTCGAACGGCTGACGATCGACGATGAGGTCACGGAGAACGGGGAACGCCACGGCGCGCCACGGCTCGATCGTGATCGTGTCACCATCGCTGAACTTCCGCATGTGGAGCTGGCACGACGCCGTAGCGCTCTGGGGCCCATGGGGATGTCCGTCCACCATCACGCCGCAGGTTCCACAGATGCCTTCCCTGCAGTCGCTGTCGAACGCGATCGGCTCCACGCCCTCGTCGTTGAGTGACTCGTTGACTTCGTCGAGCATCTCGAAGAACGACGCCTCGGGGCTGATGTCCTTGGCTTCGTATGTCTCGAAACCGCCTTCGACATCGGGTCCTGCTTGCCGCCACACGCGGAGGGTGATGTCCATCATTTGTAGCTCCTCTGCGTCAGGGCCACGTACTCGAACTCCAACTCCTCCTTGTGAAGGGTGGGTGGTGAATCCTCTCCACGCCACTCCCATGCGGACACGTACGCGAAGTTGTCGTCGTCGCGCTTGGCCTCCCCGTCCTCGGTCTGGTGCTCGACCCGGTAGTGGCCACCACACGATTCCTCGCGCTGGAGGGCGTCGCGGACCATCAACTCGGCCAGTTCGAAGAAGTCGGCGACCCGGCCGGCACGCTCGAGCGATTGATTCAACGACTCGTTCGTGCCAAGGACCTTGACGTCACTCCAGAACTCGGCCTTGATCTTCGGGATCTCCTCGAGCGCCCATTCGAGGCCCTCGCGGTCGCGAGACATGCCGCACTTCGCGATCATGATCTTGCCAAGGCGCCGGTGGAAGTAGTCGACCGAGTGGGTTCCGTTGGTCGAAAGGAGTCTCTCGATCTGGTCCCTCACCGACTGTTCGGCGTCAGCGAACGCTTCGTCATCGGTGGGCACCGGATCCACATTGAGCCAGTTCGCCAGATACCCGGAGATCGTGGCAGGGAGGACGAAGTAGCCGTCCGCCACGCCCTGCATGAGCGCCGAAGCCCCCAGTCGGTTCGCTCCATGATCCGAGAAGTTCGCCTCGCCAGAAGCGAAGAGTCCGGGGATCGTCGTTTCGAGGTTGTAGTCAACCCAGAGTCCGCCCATCGTGTAGTGGGGAGCCGGGTAGATCCGCATCGGTACTTCGTATGGGTTCTCATCGGTGATGCGCTCGTACATCTCGAAGAGGTTCCCGTAGCGGTCCTCGATCACCCGGCGACCCAAACGACTGATGGCGTCTGCGAAGTCGAGGTACACGCCGTTCTTGAGCGGACCAACACCCTTGTCATCCTCGACCATCCGCATCGCTGCGCGAGATGCAACGTCGCGCGGAACGAGGTTGCCGAAGGCCGGGTACTGACGCTCGAGGTAGTAATCCCGCTCGTCCTCGGGGATATCGTTCGCTGCGCGGTCGTCGTTGGGGGTCTTCGATACCCAGATCCGTCCATCGTTACGGAGGGACTCCGACATGAGCGTCAACTTCGACTGGTGCTCGTCACTTGCAGGGATGCACGTTGGATGGATCTGTGTGAACGACGGATTCGCGAACAGTGCTCCCTTTCGGTGGGCCCTCCACACGGCCGTCCCGTTGCAGTTCATTGCATTGGTCGACAGGAAGTAGGCGTTCGAGTAGCCGCCGGTAGCGAGCACAACGGCATGGGCCGAGTGGCTCTCGATCGCTCCGGTAACGAGATCGCGGGTCACGATGCCGACGGCTCGACCGTCCTTCATCACGAGCTCCACCATCTCGGTTCGTGTGAACAACTCAACCGTTCCGAGTCCGACCTGGCGTGCCAGGGCCTGATATGCCGTCAGGAGGAGCTGCTGGCCGGTCTGTCCGCGTGCATAGAACGTTCTGGAGACCTGAGCGCCTCCGAATGAGCGGTTGTCGAGCATGCCACCGTACTCACGGCCGTATGGGGCGCCTTGTGCGACCGTCTGATCGATAATCGCGTCGGACACTTCGGCGAGTCGGTAGACGTTCGCCTCCCGGGAGCGGTAGTCCCCTCCCTTGACGGTGTCGTAGAACAGCCGGAAGACGCTGTCATTGTCGTTCGGATAGTTCTTCGTCGCGTTGATGCCGCCCTGGGCAGCGATCGAGTGCGCCCGACGAGATGAGTCGTTGTAGGTGAAGGCTTTAACGTTGTAGCCGAGTTCTCCGAGCGCTGCCGCTGAGCCCGCTCCCGCGAGGCCGGTGCCCACCACGATGATGTCGTACTTGCGGCGATTGGAGGGATTCACCAGCTTCACGTCGAATTTGCGTTTCGTCCATTTGCCCTCGAGTGGTCCGTCCGGAATCTTTGCGTCGAGGATGCGATTGTGTTCTGTTGTCACGATGATGCCCTTTCTCAGCCGGAGACCGTGAGGAGACCGAACTGCACAGCGATCGGGATCGAGGAGTTCCCGATGAGGATCGCGAGTGCGAAGGCCACAGCGAACCATCGGCGCCAGTCGTTGTATCGGGGATTGGAGAGACCGAGGCTCTGGAAGACGCTCCATGCCCCGTGATAGATGTGGAAGGCAAGGGCGATCTGGGCGATGACGTAGAAGAGCGCTACGTACCAGCGCTGGAAGCTGTAGATCACGTTGTTGTAGACCGAGCCGTGTACGTACTCAGAGTTGAGATTTCCAGTCGTCAGGTCTCCGACGTGGAAGATCACGAAGAGCAGGATGATGACGCCGCCCCAGAGCATTGTTCGGTTCGCGTAGTTAACCGCCGCGTACTGGGGGCTTGCTTCGTACTTGATCGGCCCGCGCGCCCTCCGGTTCCTCAGAGCAAGCACGATGGCCGACCAGATGTGGATGCCGAACATCGCCAGGAGACCGAGGCGGAAGAGCCAGAGCACACTGGTCTCAGGAACGATCGGGTAGAGGAGGGTTCGCAGCGCCTCCGCGTAGTGGTCCAGATCCTCCGCGCCCAGGAAGATCTTCATGTTGCCGATCATGTGGACCAGAACGTAGGCGAGTAGCCCGGCGCCGGTCAGTGCCATCATCCACTTCATCCCGATGTCGGAAGTGAAGAATGGTCCGAGCCAGGAGCGCCAGCCGGATCGCCGGTTGACCTCGAGGCGACGTGTTTTCGTCGTCACTGTATGTTCCTCCGATGGTTCGACAGAGTGATTATGGCGTTCTCAACTTGGTCTGTCGAAACGACCGCGAACGTTGCATGACAAGGCGCGCGTTGAGATTCAGGTTGACAAGCGCGCGCGGTGTTGGGAGAATCCCACTGTTGTAATTACACCTCCCCGGGAGTTCTGATGTTTGGCGAGTTCATTGAAGCCCTTCAAGCCGAGGGTTTCGACATGTCCTGGCAGGATTTCGCCAACTGTCGCGGAGCCGATCCCGACCTGTTCTTCCCGGAACGAGGAGCTTCGACCCGTACGGCCAAAGGCATCTGTCGTGAGTGCACCGTTCTCGATGAGTGCCTCGAGTTCGCCATCGTGTCGAGTGAGAAGTTCGGAATTTGGGGTGCGATGTCCGAGCGCGAGCGCCGCAAGATCCGCAAAGAGCGCCAGATCGCGGCAACCCGCCGCAAGGCGGTGTGAGAGCACTTCGTGCTCGGTAGTCGGTCATCGGTATCCGGTACTCGGTATCAAGCACAGATCTTGTAGTCGTTGGCCTACGTCGCTCGCCGGGCCTTACCGACTACCGATTACCGATTACCGAATACCGGCTGCCCCGCCACGGCGTAGAATCACGGTGACACCACGCGAAGCATTGCACCACACGAAGGAGCCACTCGGTTGAGTCCCACCGTCACCGCCATCATTGTCGTTGTCATCGGCGTGGTCCTTCTTGGGATCATCTGGGCGGTCACGTCGATCATGAGGAGCGCTCCCTCAGCAGTTAGCTCTGCTTCCCGCCCCGCTCGCGTCGCACGAGACCAACTCAGGCCGATCGTCACCGACTTCCATGTCCGAGGCGATATCGCGGAGATCTACTACGCGGTGCCTCTGCCTGAGGACGAAGTCGATGACCATCTGCGAGATCTGCTGTGTCATGACGCGTCTCTGGTACTGCACGAGAAGAAGGCTCATGGTCTGCCGATTGAGCAGGTCACCAAAGCGACGGTATTTGGACATCGGGGTGAAGAGGCCGTTGAAATCGGAGTTATTGAACTCGAAGCGCCGGGTGAGATCCCCGAGATTGCTGCTCCCGAACTCATTCCCCATGCGTCGGTCGCCGGCTTTGACCCACTTGCGCATCTCGGCGAGAAGGAGTTCGAGTTCCAACCCGGCGTTGCCGATCGCAAGCCGGAAGAAGGTCTACCGCCGTTCCTCGACGAGATCGTTGTCGCCAAGTCCGTCGAAGCACGGCTTCGCGCTACCGGAGTCGACCCGGCCAACGTGTCTCTTCAGGACCTGTCGATGTCGCTGCTCAAGACCGCCGGCTACGAGATTGAACTCGAGAGAGCGGGCTTCTCGACGGTAGAGAGCGGGAGTGCAGAGGTGTACCGGGCACGCAAGGCAGGCGTTGATGTGCTCGTCATCATCGTTCCCCACGCCGACGGCGAACACCCAGAGCTTCTCGAACGCATGGTCAACACGTTCACGATTCAGGTCGCACAGACCAACCCCCAACGCGCTCTCCTCATCACCGACAAGTACGGGCCGTACCTCGCGTACGAGAAGGAGCGAGCCGATCCCCGTTGCCGCTTCATCACCAGAGAACGCCTGCAGGCGTTCGTCGACGGTTTCGCGGTGCAGTGATCCGGCTCCGCCGGACGTACTGGGTACGCAGTACCCAGTTACTCAGTACCCAGAACAAGTCAGGACGGCGCACCGTCACCCGAGTCCCGTCGCTCCTCTAGACTGGTTCTCACTGAAAGGAACTCTGTGCTTTTTGCTTTCATCAAGAACATCGGTGGGCCTGAACTGCTGATCATTCTGGTGGTTGTCCTCCTGCTCTTCGGCGCTTCCAAACTCCCCGGCCTGGCCCGATCGATCGGTGCCTCGACCAAGGAGTTCAAGAAGGGTGTTGAAGAAGGCGTCGAGGACGATGACGCCAAGTCCGAATCCAAAGAAGGCTGACTTCCGATCAAGGATTCGGGAACCGGATCGGTCTATCGGGCGTTTCTCCCACGGTAGTGGGGAGACATGACTGAAGAACTAACACCGACCTGGGAAGACGTTGCGCATCGCTATGGGCGCAAGATCTACAACTTCGCCTATCGGCTCACCGGCAATCCGGACGATGCCGCCGACCTTGTCCAAGAGGTTCTTCTTCGCGTGCGCAAGGGGCTGTCGTCGTACCAGCCCGGATCGTTCGACGGTTGGCTCTGGCGAATCACGCGAAATGCGTTCCTCGACGGCATCAGGAAGAAGAAGCGCCGCCCGGAGTCGGCGCTACCGGAAGGCGATCACCACGACCTTGGTTCGAGCCCTTCACCCGACGAGGTACTTGCCTCGATCCGCCTCTCTGACGACGTGCAGTCGGCGCTGCTCAAGCTCCCCTACGAATTCCGCGAAGCAGTTGTCCTCTGCGATGTCGTCGGTCTTGCCTACGACGAGATCGCCGAAGCGACTGATGTCCCGGTCGGTACGGTGCGGAGCCGGATTCATCGCGGCCGCAAGCTTCTCAGAGGGATGCTGACATGGCCGATCTGATCTTCGACCCCGATGTACACGGCGAACTGTTCTCCGCCTACCTCGACGGCCAACTGACACCAGCGGAGGTCATCGTTGTGAGTGAGCTGCTCGATGGCAGTGGAGAAGCGATTCAGGAATTCCTTGCACTGCGCCGTGTCCGCACGTCACTCAGGCTGCTGCCCGAATTTGAGGTTCCAGCAGCGCTCCTGCCCGATGGGCACCTCGGCGATCGACTCTCCGCCTATCTGGACGGGGAGTTGGTCACAATAGAGCACCGGCGAGTCACGAAGCATCTTGTCGACTGCTCCGACTGCCGGGCCGAGCTGCAGGAACTCGATCGAGCCCGAATCGCGGTCCGTTCACTCCCAGGCGTCGACACGACGGTGACGGAAGAGATCGCAGCAACGCCGCCCCTTCACCATGGACGCCGACGCATCGTCGCAGGTGGCCTCGGTGCCGCGGCCGCCGCTGCACTCCTCGTCGGCCTTGCAGTTGGCGGCGGGAGCGACCCGGCGTTCGTTCTCGAAGATCTGGCGACCCATCACGTAGCCAGGGCTTCGGCGGAGCCCGGCTTCGCCGTCCTTCCGGCTGCGTTCGAGGTGTCGGCACCATGATCATTCGTCGCGTATTCGTGATCGGCGGCCTCGTTGCCATGATCGGTGTGATTGGGACGGTTCCCGCTCTCGCCGACGACCTTGCCGACTATCTCGCCGATGCCGGCGAGGCGGTCTACTCGGGACGAAGGGTCGTCGGCACGACCTGGGATGGATTCGAGAGCATCGGCGTCGTTGAGATCCAACACCTTGAAGGTATGGCCACCGTGGGCTCCGGATCGTCGCTCGCCACGATCGGCGGCGGTCGGATGCGCTTCGACGACCCGAGCGGGGCCGCTCTCTCCTATGTCGGTGCAGCGCAGGTCGATCTCGAGGAGCGCTACGGCGTGTCGCCGGGAGGGCCAACGGAGCATCTCGGACGGTCCGCCCATGTCCTCGACGTCACGGAGGCGGGATTCCTGCGAATGAGGATCGTCGTTGACGAATCGAGTTCCGCACCGGTAGCGACCGAGGTCTACGCACTGGATGGAAGCGTGTTTCGGTACTCATCGATGATCGAATTCTCAGTATCGGTCGGTCCAGAGATGGCGATGACGGACGAGCACCCTTACGAGATGATGCTCTCGGTGGGAGCGGCCGGTCTCCCGATCGATGCGGCCGGATACCAACTCGTTGATGTCTACGCCGAACCTCAAGGCGCCAATCAGGCGTTCTACTCCGACGGCCTGTTCTCGTTCTCGGTATTCACAGCGACCGGTCACATGGACTGGCAAGCTGCAATCGACGGCGAACTTCCTTATGCCGTCGACGGGCAGTCCTACTGGAGGGTCATCAACCCGGCGAGCCTCTGGGTGATGTGGAACGCTCCTGGTACGACCTTCGCTCTCGTCGGCGATCTACCCCCCGACCATCTCGAGGCGGTACTCGACGAGTTTCCGAAACCAGGTATCGACGGCTGGATGAAACGCATGTGGAACCGGTTGTTCGGATAGGCACTCGCTGCAGCCGATTGCCGACCCGGTCGATCAGTAGCGAGTAGACCAATACTGGTCCACTGATCTACTCACCTGCCGATCTCTCTTCTCGCGATGACCATCTGATGGACCTCGTCCGGACCGTCTGCGATCTGGAGGGTTCTCGCCGCGGCCCACAAGCGAGCGAGGGGGGTGTCGTTGGACACACCGGCGGCGCCGTGGACCTGGATGGCCTTGTCGAGCACCCACAACGTCATGCGTGGAACGACGACCTTGATCTCCGAGATCTCCCTACGAGCCTCGCGGTTACCGACCGTGTCGAGTTTCCATGCCGTGTACAGCACGAGGAGGCGTGCCTGGTTGATGCGCCACCGGGCTTCTGCGATCCAGTCCTGTACAACACCCTGGCGTGCGATCGGGCCGCCGAACGCGTCCCGGTCTTTGGCACGAGCCACCATCAATTCCAAGCCGCGCTCGGCCATGCCGATCGCCCTCATCGTGTGATGAACCCGGCCCGGGCCGAGTCGCGCCTGGGCGATCATGTATCCGGCGCCTTCGCCGGCGATCAGGTTTGACGCGGGGACACGCACGTTGTTGTAGCGGATCTCGGCATGCCCTCCCCGATCGTGATACCCGAACACGGGGACGTCTCTGAGTACCTCAACACCGGGAGTGTCGCTGGGTACGAGGATCATCGAATAGCGATCCCGGGGCGATGCCTCCGTACTCGTGATCCCCATGACGATGGCGATCTTGCAGTCCGTCGAGTTGCCGCCGGTCGACCACCATTTCGTTCCGTTGACGATGTAGTCGTCCCCATCTCGAACGACCGTTGTCTTGAGATTGCGCGGGTCGGAGGACGCGACGGCCGGTTCGGTCATGGAGAAACAGGATCGGATCTCACCGTTGAGGAGCGGGAGAAGCCAGCGCTCCTTCTGCTCCTCGGTACCGAAGTGGTAGATCACTTCCATGTTTCCGGTATCGGGTGCCGACGAGTTGACCGCCTCCGGCGCGAGTTCGAGGCTGCGACCCGTCATCTCGGCGAGTGGTGCGTACTCGATGTTCTTGAGCCCGGGTCCGAACTCGGGGTCGGGGAGGAAGAGGTTCCAGAGTCCGCGGGACCGAGCCTCTGTCTTCAACTCCTGGAGGATCGGTGTCGCCTCGACCCGGTTTCCTTGGACCGCGACCTGTTCCTCTTGGATCTCCTCGGCGGGATAGATCCGTTCCTCCATGAACGACTGAAGACGTTCGAGATACTCGGTGGTCCTTGCGTTGTGGGAGAAATCCATACCAGAACGCTAGCGCCCGGGATCTGGCCTCCAGCCGCTCTACTCCCGGTCGTCCTTCGCTTCGTCGTAGTAGTCGAGTCGATCGACGGGCAGAACCATCGACGTCAGGAAGTTCATGACGTGAGCGGTGATGCGTTTCAGGAATCGGTAGTACAGCGCTCGAGAGACGGCATCTCCTGGTGTGCCGGTCGATCGATACGCAGCCTTGACGTGGTCGTCGTACTCATCGAGAAACGCGTCGGCCTTCGCTATCAGCTCTCGAGCACGATCTGCGTCGCGCTCCTCGAATGTTGCGGCGGCGTCGCCGAGGAGCGACGAAACGCGGTCGCGGTAGCCGGCGAGTTCCTCGTGATCGGGAGCGTTCTCGAAGTCCGCCCCGTACTTCACGAGATCGTAGAAGTTCTTCGAATAGTCACCGATCCGCTCGACGTCTTTGACGGTGCTCATGTAGGCGAGCACGAGGGGGAGATCGACCGTGTCACGCACCGACGCGTGGATCATCAGCTCGCGCCGCACATCGCGCTGAGCGACGTTGATACCGCGATCGGTTGACTTGATTTCCTTCTTCGTCTCCTTCGATTTGCCGCCTCCAAACAGCGCCTCCATGGCAGTGTCGAAGACGTCACGACCATCGAGCACCATCTGCACGAGCGTGGTCTCGACTTCGTCGATCGTCGAGTCGCCACCCTTGAAGAACTGGAACACCATGTCGACCTCCCTATGCGATCAAGATAATCAGAATTGGCAATGCGACGAACGCACCCGCCACGTAGACCACGGCCAGCCACTTCCTGTCCATGGCGATTCGGGCGAGTCCACCGGCCAGGGTGATCGGGATGACGCGAATCTTCGGAATCGGGTAGAGGATCAGAATCCCGAGCAGGTTGAAGAGCAGGTGGACGAGGGCGATCGTGAGGCCGCTCACCGTCCCTGCTGCAAAGGCTGCCAAGAGCGCCGTGATCGTTGTACCAACGTTCGCTCCCAGGGTGATGGGATACGCATTGCCGACGACCAGCAGCCCGGACGCCACCAGTGGAATCAGGATCGACGTGGTGATGCTGGACGACTGCACAGCCATCGTGATCAGCATTCCGACGGTCATTCCGATGACGCCACTCTTGGCGAGCGCGGCATTGAGAGATCGTTCGATCCTCGCCGCGATGAGGACTTTCATGTTCTTCGTGATGAACGTCAGTGTGAAGAAGATGACGGCGAGGCCCACGATGAGGAGGAGAACACCGAGGCCCTTCTCACTGTCGGTGATGAATTCGAGCACCGATTCGATGTGGCCGGCGCCCCACTTGACGGCACCCTTGATGGGGCTGTTGAACTTCCCTCCGCCGACTTCCCCCGCAAAGGCCTCTGCGATAGCGGCTGCGGGCTTTGAGAGGATCCCGAAGAGCAACTCGAGGGGGAGAATGATGGCGACGGCGAGCACGTTGAAGAAATCGTGCATCGTCGCTGCTGTGAAGGCGAGACGGAACTCGTCCGACCGTCTGGCATGGCCCAGCGAGACGAGCGTGTTGGTGACGGTCGTACCGATGTTCGCGCCCATGATCATCGGCACCGCGGCTTCCATGGGGAGGCTCCCGGCCGCGACCAGGGCAACGATCGTCGCCGTCGTGACCGATGACGACTGGACGAGAACGGTGGCCAGGACGCCCACGGCGAGTGCTGCGAGTGGATTCGTGATGCCCTCGAAGAGGCTCTCGCTGGCGCCACCGGTGACGCCTTTGATGCCGCCTTCGAGCAGGCGAACCCCGACGAGGAAGAGGTAGAGCAGGCCGAGGACGAGGAGCAGACGGGCCCACGGAGGCAGTCGGCGTCGGCGGGCCTCCGCTATCTCTTCAGGTGTCTGATCGAATTCGTGCTCAGATGTCAATGGTTGTGTCCGGGTCCCGGGCAGGTGTGAGCGCGGGATGCTACTCGGGTAGACGGGAGCGTGCTTGGGCTAGGAGATCTGTGGTGGAGGAGCGGAGGAGCACAGACACCTCACCGACTACCGACTACCGGCTACCTGTCTACGCCACCACCACGCACCGAACCCAACGGTCAGCATCACGAAGCCAACGATGGCACTGAGGCGGACGTAGCCGTCGAGGAGGGCGGTCCATACGGCATCTGCTGCAGCCCGGTTGATGTCGCTCTCGATGGTGCGTCCCGCGGCATTCACGGCAGTGCGAAGAATGGCGAGACTGGCCAGGATTGCGATGCCAGACGCGAAGCCGAACCACTGGACCGGTTGGAAACGATCGCGATCGACGACAATGGCGATCCCCAAGAGAACGAGTGCCGCAATGGGGAAGACCCACACGGCCGTGTGGAACACGCCGATGATCGAGCGCGGTGCTGCGAGAAGATCGGTTTGAATCAGGACGATCTCACCGAGTGATGCTTCAACATCGGCGAACAGGTCGATTCCGCGTTCCTCCAGACCGTCGACGATGAGACCGCCTGCACCATCCAGTTCGATCCCGACGTGTCCACTCTCGGTTGAGGTCGTGTCACCTTCGAGAACGCCGATGAACGTCTTGTGCGTCGCTCTGAGACTGGCGGTCCATATTGTCGTGAATGCATCAGATTCGATGAGTTGCTTCGTCGTGTCGAAGACGAACTCCTGGGTGAACTCAACGAACTTCGGCGTGAGGAACGCGAGTTGATCCGGGAGCGCTTCAGCGACCCGTTGCTCAACAGTGGCTCCTTCGTCGAATGCTCCGGCGGCCCGCACGGCGATGGCCGTTGAGATGGCCGGATCCTTAGGGAGGGGAGCGAGGCTCTCGACGAAGTGTTCCGTGTCGAATATCCGGTCCTGCAGCCAGTACGTGTCGACGGAGATCGACACGAGGATGCCGGCTATCACAGCGAGCAAGATCCCGATGACGACCGGGACTCTCCTTCGCTCTTCAGGTTGTTCTGAGAGATTCTCATTCATAGGGGTCCCCCGATGACGGTGCTACTCGATCTCTCCAAGAGCGGTGACGTACGCCTCGAACTCGCGTGCCGTCCCGAGAGACCCGCTGTCAATGATGGAGTGAACAATGCCGTCGGCGTCGAGAACGAACGTCATCCGATTCGCTCCGCCAACGGCTTCGTTGAACGCACCGTACTGAGTGGCAACGAGCCCGTGTGGCCAGAAATCGGAAAGGACGGGGAACGTGAAGCCGTTCTCGTCTGACCACTTCTTGGTCACCGGCAGGGCATGGCAGGTGATGACGACGACGTTGGCATCGAGATCACTCAGCGTTGCGAGGCCGTCCCGGATGGCGCAACTCTCGTCGTCGCAGATCCCCGTGAATGGGAACGGAATGAAGACGACCAGGCTCTTCTTGCCCGATAGATCGTCGAGGGCGACCGTATTCCTGTCCTGGTCGGTGAGCGAGAACTTCGGAGCGAGCGAACCGATGCTGGCAGACATGGGGGTCTCCTTGGGTGTCTGAAGCTGAATCTAGCGGCGTTGCAGAAGCCGAGGAACGGAGCGGGGGACATCTGCTTCGGCGGTGAGTAGGAGTGCTCGGCTACTCAGCTCCTTTGAGCTCTCAAATCTCGAAGGTGTCCATCATCACACGGACCGCCCAACCGACCGGGTCCGTCAATTCGGCCAGATTCGGGAGGTTGTCGGGTTCTTCCCACACACGGTCGAGTGCAGTCTCGCCCCACCGCTCCTCGACCTCGACACAGAACGCTGCGGCGTCATCGGCGCGGTGTCGCTGCAACTCGAGACCGACAACCTGCTGCAGCGACTGCTCCGTCTGATCCGGTTCGGATCGGCGACGTGTGTTGGCCGTCTCGATCTGCGTGAGGTCCGGTAGCAACTCGACTCCGGCCTTGCGGACCAGATAGTCGCCGTATCCCTCGATGTAGGCAGTGACCGACTGGATGGCGGCGAGGCGGTCCGGATCGGATGTGCCCTTGAGGAGAGCGGGAGCTGAGGAACCCTCTTCTCCGAGTAGTTCGCGGATCTGGTCCGGATCTTCGAGTGCACCGATCTGCCCCATGACGTCGGAGAGGTCGAGCTCGACGGTTTCGTAGAAGGCTTCGACCACGGACACGAAGTGGCCCCGGAGCCACTCGATCTCCATGAGTCGCTGGAAGAGCATCTCGTGAAGGGCGGCCCAGAGGCGGACCTGGCGGGGATCGACCTCCGCTTCGAACGCGAAGGTTTCAACGTTCGGCACGATCAAGTACGGCTTGTCTTGTTCGGTGGCCGGAATCCCGGTGTCGAACTGACCCAGCACCCGGTGTGCCATGAATCCCACCATCGTGCCCGCCTGCATACCGAGAAGTGCCGGACCGAGGGGCTGGAGCATCGGACCCATCTGGCCGAGCGACTCAACGCCTGGGAGTCCACCGAAGCCGCCGGTGAGCTTGTCACCGAGGGGTTCGATGAGGATGCGGAATGTCTGCTCGTTCTCCAATGCCCAGGTTGCACGGTCCGTTGGATTGAGCTCTCCGGGGGACGGCGACGGCAAGGTGGCGGTGGCCTGGATTCGCAACTCGGCCACGTGAGCGAGTTCGCGGTACTCCTCTGCGATGTCGGGTTCGATCGGTTCGCGTTCGCCGGCCAGGTTCTTGGTCAGCTCGCGTGCAAGTTTCCAGTTGACCGGACCAGACGATTGGAACATGCGGAACATCTGGGCGAAGAGATCGTCGCCGTCGCCGCTGAATGGAAGGTCACTCGTCACCGGACGTCTCTTCCTCGACGATCGGTGCTGGGTCCTCTGGTCGTTCGTCGAGGGTCAGGGATGCGGTGAATGGCTCGCCGTCGCGTAGAACGGTCATCTCGATCTCATCCCCGACGTGGTGAAGCCGCAACTCGATGACGAGGTCCTCCATTGAGGTGATGTCAGCGCCCTCGACGAGGACGATCACGTCACCCGCCTCGAACCCGGCTCGTCCCGCGGCGGACCCTTCCTCTCCATCCCAGAGCTCTGCGATCTCGGCGCCGCCGGGAACGAGGCCACCGTCGTCAGCGGTCTCGATGTAGTCGGTTCCGTAGATGCCGATGAAACCGTGGAGCACTGTTCCGGTTTCGATGATCTCGTCGGTGATGCGTTGGACGAGCTCGACGGGAATGGCATATCCGATGCCTTCGGCGCCGCCACGACCCACACCGATGGCCGACGTGATCCCGATGAGGCTCCCCTCGGAGTCCACGAGAGCGCCGCCGCTCGATCCCGACGTGATCGGGGCGTCGGTCTGGAGCATGCCGTACAGGGGCGATTCGTCTCCGACCTCGACTGTTCTGGACAGTGCCGAGATGACTCCGGTGGTGAGGGACGCGCCACCGTCCTGGCCGAGCGGGTTTCCGACGGCAACGGCGAACTGCCCGATGATCACGTCATCGGTGGATCCGAACTCGATCGAGCGAAGACCTTCGATGTCGATCTTGAGCACGGCGAGATCCGAATATGCATCGGAGCCGATGACCTCGGTGTCGTAGATTCGCCCGTCCTGGAGAACGACCCGCGTGACGGTCGCGTCTTCGATGACGTGGTGGTTGGTGACGATGAACCCATCGTCCATGATGACGCCGGAACCGCTGCCGTTGAGCGTGAGGACGTTGTCTGCGAGGTCGCCGACTTCGACGGTGACGACCGAGGGAACGACCTTGATGGCGACGGCTTCGGCGACCTTGTCATCTCCACCGTTCGTGATGATCTCGTTGACGATCTGCTGAACCACGGTGGTGACCGGAGAGTTGGTTTCTTCTGCGGGAGCCGCTATCGCCTCTGGGGTGTCGGTTGAGAAGAGACCGAGGGCAGCGAGAATGCCGACGACGGCAATGGCACCTATCACGGCGGAGACAAATGCCACCACGCCGGTCGAAATGTGCCCACGAGGTTTTGGCTCGGGTGCCTGACGCTCGGGGATCGTCGTAGCCGGTGGTGCGGCGACCGGCGGCTCATTCCACGGGGTTAGGTACGAACCCGATTGTGGGTCTTCCGGTCGCGATTCCGGCGACTCTGGCGTGTTGCCATGGGTAATGTCGTCCACGGAGTCGATTGTATGCCCTCACACCACCTATCCGAGCAGTCAGATCTGGTCGCCGTATCACCCGATCCGGTCGATCCGTCGACGATTGTCGCTGCGGTGTCTGCCCCCGAGGCTGGCGCCGTTGTGTTGTTCGTCGGAACCGTGCGCGACCACTCGCCCGGACGAACCGGCGTGACCCACCTCGAGTACGAGGCCTATGACGAACAGGTTGTCGACAAGATCACCGAAGTCGTCGCCGAAGTGCGGGAGCGTTGGCCGGTCCGGCAAGTGGCTGCGATCCATCGCATCGGTGAACTGGGAGTGGGCGAGATCTCGATCGCAGTTGCCGTCTCTTCACCACACCGGAGCGATGCGTTCGAAGCTGGCAGGTATCTGATCGACGAGGTCAAGGCCAGGGCACCGATCTGGAAGAAGGAACACTGGCCGGGTGGCGCCGAGTGGGTGAGGGAGGACCTCCATCACTCGTGACGCCACGCCGGATGTCGATCGCCACGCTCTGGTCCGGTTGCTCGACGATCCGCTCCCGTTCCTGAGTCACGCAGACGCAGCGGTCCGTCGACTCGCGATCTCCGTTTGCGTCGCATCCGGTCTGGGCACCGAATCGATCGCCGCGTTCTGTCGGATCGTTACCGATGACGAGGATGGGGGGGTTCGCGCGATGGCAGCCGAGGCTCTCGGTGGCGCCGGTGAAGGATGCGACGAAGCATTGACACGCGCTCGTGACGACGACGACCCGCGCGTCGTCGAAGCGATCGCGACTGCCTATGGAGAGTTGGCCGACCCTGCGGCCGTTCCGTGGCTCATCGACCTGGCATCGACCGACGGCGACCGAGCAAGCAGGGAGGCGGCAGTCGCTGCACTCGGAGCGATCGGAGACGCCTCGGCGTTGCCGACGCTGCTTGAGCTTGTGGCTGCCGCTCCGCCGCAGGTCAGGCGGCGGGCGGTGGTAGCTCTGACCGTGTTCGACGACCCGGCTA
>Ga0209013_10001244_pt1 | contig 23560 bp, 19 predicted proteins | sample Cruoilmetagenom2_FD_187291 | JGI IMG/M metagenome (GOLD analysis project Ga0209013, IMG submission 187291) | Oil polluted marine microbial communities from Coal Oil Point, Santa Barbara, California, USA - Sample 2 (SPAdes) (version 2) | ecosystem: Environmental > Aquatic > Marine > Oil seeps ... | reverse complement strand
CGCCCTTGCTTGTCGATGCGCAAATCGAAGACCGGCTTCTGCAGAATAAAGCGGTCGATGACCACCTTGCGCGACAGCAGCGGCAGGAGCTTCACCTGCACCGTCATCTGCTTCATGCTCGCCAAGGCAGCTCCGCCCATGGCAGCAGGTGCCGACAGGCTGACGTCCCCCATCGAAAAGCCGAGCGCCGGATAGAAAGTCAGACCGGCATCCCCTTTGATGGTGAGGTCGCGTCCGGTGTTGGCCTTAACCTGGGCCACCAGCTGATCGCGGATGAAGTCGGTCGGTGGCGCCACGAGCAGGAATGCGATGGCCGCCCCCACCAACGCCACCACACCAACGCCGAGAACTAGCAAGATGGTACCGAAACCGCTGGAACGCTTGCGTATCGCCTTTTTGGGTCCGCCTGATCGGCGTCGCGGTGGTCCTGGCGTTGGCTGCGCCTGGTGCGCGCCTGGCGGTTCTGCTTGCTGGGCTCCAGGACGGAAGTCTTGAAAACCCGGGGGAGGTCTTTGGTTGGTCATGGGGCATCCCAAACTTGTCAGCCATGGCTGGCGGCCTGGCCTTTGATCCGCTCTGATCGCTCACTGCTAAGCTGGAATTATGTCAGGTCCGTGCAAAGGTAGCGCGACCGGGAACTGTGCACACGCATAAATCAGCCCAAGTCGATCGGATAGCAGGGCGTCGCATTCGCGATCGGTGCGCTTGCCGGATGCCATCCCAGGTTGCATGACGGCAAGCGGTCGAGTTTAGTGATCCGCCGTCCTGTCAAGCGAGTATAAAACTCAGGAAAGTAATAAAACGGACATCCGTTTTCGGACTGATTGTGCAGTGTGCAACCTATGAGTATGTTCAATTGGAGGTGGCTGGCCGGACCGCGGGCGGCGATTGCGCTCGTCTTTGGCTTTATTGCTGCTCAAACGGTTTCCATGAGCAGTGTTGCGGCCGGTCCCGAACAGGGGTGGCCGGACGCGCGGCGGGCCATTGTTTCGGGCATCTCCCGGGTCGTTGAAGGAGATACCCTCGATGTCGGGGGACGGCGTGTCCGGCTCGCAGGCATTCGCGGTGGGTTGGCGGGCAATCAGGATGCGTTAACGACCTTATTTACCACTCTGCACGCATGATAATGCAGGCGAGCTTGTTGCCGAGGAAAAATGTATGCAAAATACTCCCCACCAATTTGGGCTGATAAAGGTCACGGGTGGATTAATGGGCTACAGAGCACTGGGATTGATGGTCGTAAGTGCGGTGGCGCTTGGGGCTTCGGCGGCGTCAGCATTTGCAGGCGCAACTTGGGACAGCCTCAAGCAGGACATTTTCGGCGACCGTGCGATCCACGACGGCCGCGGCATCATTCAGTTCTCGGCGCCGGCTCGCCCAACGGATCAAAGCAACGTTCCAGTTTCCATGAAGGCTCGTTTCAACGACGGACGCACGCTGAAATCGGTCACCTTCATTGTCGATGAAAACCCCTCGCCGGTGGCCGCCGCTTTCCAACTTGGCGAAGGCCGCACGGAAATCTCGCTGGCGACCATGTTGCGCTTCAATTCCGCGACCGATGTGCGTGCCGTGGTGGAAGCCAGCGACGGCCAGCTCTACATGGTCTCGAAACACACCAAGTTTGCCGGCGGACAATCAGCTTGTTCAGCTCCGCCGCAGGGAGACCCTGCCGTCATAGCCGCCAATACGGGTCGCACGAGCTTGGCTCACACGGACAACTCGAAGACCATGACCCAGCTGCGCCCGAAAGCCAGCTTGACCCTGTCGCACCCCAATTATACCGGCATGGTGCTCGATCAGCTTACGCTGCTCTACATTCCGCTGAATATGGTCAGCAACATCGAGGTTCGGCAGGGTGACGACCTGGTTTTCGCCATGACTGGCTCTATCACGCTGTCGCAGGATCCAACGATCGACTTCGATTACCGGGTCAATGGTGCAACCAGCCTGAACGTGACCTCCCGCGACACCGACGGTGGCGAGTGGGCGAAGTCGTTCCCCATAGGACACGGCAGCTGATCAAGCTAAGTCACTACGCAGGAAGGAAAGGTTTTTGCGTCGTTTGACGCACCTTTCCAAGCGCCGTGCTGCTCGTGAGGTTGATAACGCCGCATGGCGGGACATGGCCAGATCGCAAACCAATTCCGCCCACGCACTACATGCGTTGGGCGCCGGCATCACACCCCGAAAATACTCCGCCCGGACACTCAGAACTGCCGAATTGTATACTTGCACCGCTTTTGTAAATTTTGCATATTAGCTGCCAAATAAGAAAGAAATGGTGCAGTTTGCAGGATTTTGCAGGAGCGTTCCGTTTGGCCTTCGGACTCGTCCTCGAGGGCAATCGTGATCTCGTTGAGATCATTGCTCTATCGTTGCGGGTCAGCCTATCGGCGTTGCTGATCTCTTGTATCTTCGGATTTGCGCTCGGGACCTTGGTCGCCGTGACCAGATTCCCAGGGCGTGGCTTGGCCATTGTCAGCTTCAATACGCTGATGGGTTTGCCGCCGGTCGTTGTCGGCCTGCTTGTCTATTTGTCGTTGTCACGAGCTGGCCCGCTCGGGACGCTCGGGTTGCTCTACACGCCAACGGCAATGATCATTGCCCAGGCAATACTTATTACGCCGATCATCGCGGCGTTGTCTCGTCAGATCATCGAAGACCTGTTTTTGGAGTACGATGAGCTGTTTCGCTCGCTCGGCCTGACGGTGCCAGCGATGATGAGCGCCCTGCTCTGGGACGCCCGTTACAGCCTCATCACTGTGGCTCTGGCCGGCTTCGGGCGCGCCATCGCCGAAGTTGGCGCCGTGATGATCGTGGGCGGCAACATCGATCATCTAACCCGGGTTATGACAACCGCCATCGCGCTCGAGACTTCAAAGGGTGATCTTGCCCTTGCGCTCGCGCTTGGCATTGTCCTGCTGACCATCTCCATGTTGGTCAACGCGATGGCATTGTCGTTCCGCGCGACGGCGGCAAGGCAGGCCCATGCCTGATTTCACTTTGCAGATGCCGCGCGGCGTCGTGTCCCGCGCCGATGACGGAACAGGTTCGAAATCGACCCCATTGTTTCCGCTCGAGGTCACCGGGCTCACCTTCGAAGCCGGAAACAGGCGGCCGATCGACAAGCTTGATTTTAAGCTATCCGCCGAGGGTGTCACCATAGTGATGGGGCCGAACGGAGCCGGCAAATCGCTTCTCTTGCGGCTCCTACACGGGCTCATCTCGCCGTCGGAAGGCACCATCTCCTGGGCCGGGCAGCAGCCGCACCGCGACGTTCAAAGGCGGCAGGCCCTGGTTTTCCAGAAGCCTATTCTGTTGCGGCGTTCGGTGGCCGAGAACATCGATTTTGTTTTGCGCCTGCATGGTTCTGCTGATGTGGTTGAGCGCAGTCAGCTACTCGCCCGTGTGGGGCTAAATGCACTGTCCCGTCAGCCGGCGCGTCGCCTGTCAGGAGGCGAACAGCAACGCCTAGCACTGGCGAGGGCGCTTGCCGTGCGGCCCGAGGTGTTGCTGCTCGACGAGCCAACCTCCAGCCTTGATCCCGCATCCGTTCAAATGATCGAGCAGATCGTCAGCGAGGCTGCACGAAGTGGCGTCAAAATCATTTTTGTAACGCACGACATTGGTCAGGCGCGGCGCCTCGCCAGCGACGTCGTGTTCTTGCACCGCGGCAGTGTGGCCGAGCACGCGCCGGCGACTGATTTCTTTGCAAACCCGACGGGTCAAGCGGCACGCGACTTTCTCGCCGGGAAGATCGTTCTATGAAGTGAGTAAAGTGAAACTAAGAGGGTTTGAAATGCGCAAGCTGCTTTTTGCTGCCACCGCGATCGCTGTCGCCGGCTTGGCCAGCACATCGGCACAATCGGAGGATGAATCCATTATCGTCCAGTCGACGACGTCGACGGCGAACTCGGGCCTCTATGACTATCTGCTGCCGAAGTTTAAAGAGGTAAGCGGGATTACCGTGCGCGTCGTCGCGGTCGGGACCGGTCAGGCCATCAAGAACGCGAAGAACTGTGATGGCGACGTTCTGCTCGTCCATGCAAAGCCGGCGGAGCAAAAGTTCATAGACGAGGGTTACGGCGCGAAGCGCTTTGACCTGATGTACAATGACTTCATTTTTGTTGGGCCGCCATCCGATCCGGCCGGCATCGCCGGCACCAAGGATGTTGCGGCCGCGCTCAAGAAGATCGCCGAGAAGCGCGCGGTGTTCGCCTCTCGCGGAGATGACTCCGGTACGCACAAGAAGGAAAAAGCGCTCTGGAAATCCGCGGGTGTTGATCCTCAAGCGGGTTCCGGCATGTGGTACCGCGAAACCGGGTCTGGGATGGGCGCGACTCTGAATGCCGGCGTCGGCATGGGCGCCTACGTGATGACAGATCGGGCGACCTGGATCAGGTTCAAGAACAAGGGCGACTTCAAGATTGCCGTACAGGGCGATAAGTCGCTGTTCAACCAGTACGGCGTCACCGTCGTCAACAAGGACAAGTGCGACAACGTCAAGAGCCGTCTTGGTCAGTCATTCGTCCATTGGCTGCTGTCGCCTGAAGGCCAGAACACGATCTCGACTTACAAGCGTGACGGACAACAGCTGTTCTTCCCCAACGCGCAGCCACTCGGTTGAACAAGTCCACGATAAGTTCGTTTCAATGGCCCGTCAGTTGCCGTTGAAACGAACCGTGCCTAGCCCGCTCACATCGTAACCGGCGAGCTCGGCAGCCTTGTCTTTAAAGGCCTTTGTTTGCGTAAATGAAAACAGCGCCTGTAGGGGCGGTTCGAAATAGTTGCGCCGGTCGATCAGAAGGTCGAAGCGCTCGTCTGTAACCGGCAAGAATGCCAGCCGATACTGAGCGGCAAGCGCGCCAAGCCCGAACGCCGCATCGGCTTTCCCTTCCTGGACGGCCAGAGCCGCATCGGCTTCGGAAAGAGCGGCGGCGGTGAACACGACATCATCCAAAAACCCATGTGCGGTTAAATGCTGCTCCAACAGAAGTTGGCTGCCGGCCGAAGGCTGACGGGGGACGATGCGGTGGCCCCGGAGGTCCGACAGAGTGTGTATCTTAAGAGGGTTGCCCGCACCAACGATAAGGCCGCGTTGGCGCCAGGCCCACTCAACCAAAACCACCGGCTGCTGTGTTAGGATTTCCTCCACGCAGGGCACGTTCCATTTGCCGGATTGGGCGTCAAATAAATGCAGTCCTGTGGCCAAGCCTTCGCGGCCGGCGAAGCGTGTCAGGCCATCCCGGCTGCTGTCGAAATAAGTGGCGAGACCGGAGCCCGATTCTCTCAAGGCCCATTCGAGCAGCGGATCGTGACTGCCGAGCACGACGCCAGGACGCTCAGTGACTAACGCGATACCGCCTCGGACGGTATTTTGTTCGAGCCAGGCTGAGACGGCTTCTAATGGGAACAACAACTTGCCCGTCGCCCGTGTGCACGGCACCTCACCTGCGGCCGCCAAGTCGTAAACCTTGCGCTCCTTGAGACGCAAAAGATCGGCCAGCTCTTTGGTCGTGAGGTACTTTTCCATGCAGAGTGTTTCAGCTCTTCCCTTGTATACAACATATGACAGAATCTTGCTGAATTCTGCAAGGTGGACGCTAGCGGATAGATAATGCGTTCCGCGCGTAGGACAACAGCAAAGCGAGAGCGGGTAACGGTCAACTGCACGTTATCTCATGCGGACCGATGCTCGGCGGCGTCTCGGGCAACAGGATTTCAAAACAGGTCCCGCTGCCACTGCTGGCAAAAGACATCTGCCCCTTCATCTCATTGACGAGGTTGGAGACCACGGCCAACCCGAGCCCCGTTCCCTTGCCCGGCGGTTTGGTCGTGAAGAAGGGTTCGAAAATCTTGTCCCTGCACTCTTGAGGAATACCCGGGCCGCTATCGCTCACTCGGATGCGTACCGATCCATAGCGCTGGGTGCCATTTGCATCGAGCTTCGTCTCTCCAAGCTGCGAGGCGCCCGGCGCGGCCTTACGGTCGACCGCGATCTTGATTTCACCAGCTTCGGTACCGAGCGCCTCTGCGGAATTCGCGCACAGGTTCATGAGAACTTGATGCAAGCGAGTTGGGTCGGCACGCACAGAGAGCGTTTCATCCTCGGACGCGCAGGACAGCACAATGTTCTTTGGAAGCGACGCTCGCATCAGCTGGCAAACTTCTTTGATCACCGTACCGACGCGCAGATTAAAGGCGAGGCCGGGCTGGCGCCGGGCAAACGTTAGGATCTCGCGGACCATGTTTCGGGCTCGTTTGGCGGCGATATCGATTTGTTCAAGCTCGTCAATAACCGGTTCGTTGTTCTCGGCGCCCAGCTGCGCGAGATGAACATTGCCGAGGATCGTCGTCAGCACGTTATTGAAATCGTGGGCGACGCCGCTGGCCAGCATTCCCACGGCCTCCATCTTCTGAGCTCTTTGGATCTGCTCCCGGGCAAGCTCCTTTTCTGTAACGTCCTCCCCGATACCGATGAAATGGGAGATGCTGCCTTCACGGTCGCGAAGCGACAAGATTGCCGTCTCGGCAACGTAGGTCTGGCCCGACTTCTTGCAGTTGCGAAAGACGCCGCGCCACTCTTCGCCACGGGTTATGCGGCGGCGCAAATCGAGATAGGCGCTTTCCGTTTCTTCTCCCGATTGCAGAAAACGCGGCGTGCGCCCCATGACCTCGTCGGCCTGGTAGCCTGTGATCTCGCAGAACTTTTGGTTGACGTATTCGATCTTACCGTCGGTACCGGTGATGATAATCGTCGCCGGACTTTGTTCAACGGCGCGATCCTTGCCAGCTCTTTGGCAAAAGAACGCCATTTGGTGAGTGCAAACTTCATCCCCGCGCCGAGGGCTCAAAGACGTAATTTGGCATAGCTCACAACCAGCTTGCGCTGCCGGCTGGTATTTCTGGGGTCAATCTCGGCGACACGCTATCGGGTGGTGAGGGCGGACTCATAGCTTTCGAGTGCCCCCGCTGATTTTCTGGGATTTGAATGATTGCAACTCGGCCACTTGATCTTGCGAGGTAGTGGCAAGCTGATGCGAAAAAGCAATGACACGCCGGCATGAAACTCTAGTGTCAACGGCCACTGACCAACGATTTTCCGCCCCAACATTACTCGCCCGCCGCTGTGGGGGCCGAGGGCGGTCGGAATGCGCGACACTGGGCAGGATCCGTTTCGAGTCGATAGCCGCCCATAAGATCGATGCAGTAGGGAATGGCAGGGAAGACGGCACCGAGGCAGGTACGGATCGAGCTTGGCCGACCAGGTAGATTGACGAACAGCGTCGAGCCACGCGACCCCGCCAATTGGCGCGACAGAATCGCCGTAGGAACCTCTTTGAGGCTCACTTCCCTCATGAGTTCACCGAAACCCGGCAGCAGGCGCTCGCAAACCGCTTCTGTGGCCTCCGGCGTGACATCGCGCGGTGCCGGGCCGGTGCCGCCGGTCGTCAGAACAAGACAACAGCCTTCTTGATTAGCCAGCTCCTTCAGCGCTGCCTCGATCTCATGCTTTTCGTCGGGCACGATACGTACGACGGGACGCCAGGGTATCACAAGGAAATCATTTAGCACTGCAATGATCCCCGGACCGCCCTCATCTTTATAGGTTCCCTTGGAGGCGCGGTCGGACACAGTCACGATTCCAATCGGCAGCCCATCGCTGCTGTCAGTTTTCATATGCCAATTCGCCTCGTCTTCTGTTGATGCACTACATGTCTTTGCAAGTGATTCAGGGCCAGACTGAATGCGCTAGACCAAAGATTCTCTTGGCTACCACACTAAAACGTCCAGTTAGCATTGACCGCGTCCAGCCCTAGCCCCAGTCGATGAGTATGTGCGCGTAGCTTCTATCTCATCGTCAAAATTTCTGCGCGTGCCAGCGGCGAGTTGAGCTTTGATCTTCGCGCCAGCAGCTTCGGCCGTAGCCAGGCAGTTGGCTACTGACACGCCATGCAGATAGTTCCCGATCATAAACAGGCCGTTGACCCGCTCATTCGAACTCTCGATGACGCGCACACGCTCAGGGTGGCCGACCGTGTACTGGGGAAGACCACGCGACCAATGGTGCGATCGCTGGACGACAGGCTCGCCTTTGAGCCCCAGCAATCCATTCAGGTCCTCGCGAACCAGCGCGAGGAGTTCAGGTTCCGGCACCAGTGCCAATTCGGGATTGCGGGCACCGCCGACATAACTGGCGATCGAGACGTGTCCGGGCGGCGCGCGGTCAGGAAACATCGTGGAGCAGAACTGCGCGCCTGTAACAACGTTTGCCTTATCCCGCACACTTAGAAAGCCGAGACTGTCAAGCGGGTGGGCGACCTGGGATCTTTGCATTCCAAGAAACACAACACTGATGGGCGGCGCGGCGATGTCGCCAGCCGCGACAGCAGCTTCCGAATCGAGGTCTTCAAGCAACATGGCGGCGACATGGGGCTGAACGGCCAAGACGACAGACTTCGCACGGACTGACCCAGCAGACGTTCCAACCTCGAAACCATCCTGCAACCGGACCAGGCGCTTTACGGTGATGGCTGTTTTGATGCGACTGCCAAGACTGGCTGCAAGCGCGCGGGGCAAAGTGCTAATGCCCTCACGCCAAGAAAACAGACGCTTGCCAGGCTGCTTGCCGTGGCGTGCGTTGATCACAGCGCGCGTCACCGATCCATAATGCTGTTCGAACTCAACTAGCTTAGGGAACACGGCGGCAACGGAGAGGCGGCGTGAGTCGCCGGCGAACAATCCGGCCACCAATGGCTCCATGACCTTGTCTGCGAATTCGCGGCCAAACCGGCGCGAAACAAATTCGTGAACCGTTTCTTCGTTGTCCACTTCGTTTCGCCGGCGGACCAACTCTCCCATGATGGAGATACGCGCGGCCATGGAAAGGTATGGCGAAGTCAGAAAACCGAAGGCGTGAATAGGAATTCCGTGCAGATCGCCAGCATCGCGAATGTAGCGCTTGCGCACACCGTCCCCTAGTTCAACGCGCGAGGAGGTCAGGCCCAGTTCGTACGAAATCTCATTTGCTCGCGGAATGAGCCCATTCATTGTGCTGGGCCCATACTCCATAAGGAAGCCGCCCATGCGCTCGGAAATTGCATTGCCACCCACGACGACTTGGCGTTCAAGGACGATCACATCGTGGCCGGATTGGGAAAGGTCGTAAGCGGCAGCCAGCCCGGAAACGCCTGCGCCAATGACGATGACATCATGGCTCATGACTTGGTTTGTCCGTCTTGGCGGCGCTGTCGCACAAAGTCCGGCAACAGGGACTCGGGTGGACCTGCATCACCAAAACGCCGGCGGGCCAGTGTTGCGAGATCTTCGCCCGTTACGACGGACCGGCCCTCGGCTCGAACATAATCCTCCGCGCGCCGGCGAACCATTCGGCGTACGAAACCCGGCACGCGATCGATCCGAGCGCGAGCGTCTTCACTCCACTCCAACGTATCGACATCAGGCAGCAGCGGTTCAATGACTGCACCGCCGCGCGGCTCGTAGCTGCACAGAAAGTCTTCACCCATGAGATTGTTATCGCGGGCAAGGGGGCGCGCACGGCAACCACCACAGAGTTTTTGAAATTCGCACGCACCGCAGCGGCCTTCCAGCTTGGGCGCACGCATAGCTTTGAACATCGGCGCTTCGTGCCAGAGAGTAGAAAAACTTTCCTCGCGCACGTTGCCAACTGAAGCGTCCATATAAGGGCAGGCTGTGACGTTTCCTTCAGGCGTGACACGAGCATAGCGCGTGCCGGCAAGGCAGCCCCCTGCGTCGTAGCCGTGGGCAGCCGTAATCGGCCAATCCGGATCCATCTCCAACGCGATGCGCTTGAAGTGCGGGGCGCACTTGGCCCGCACCATGAGCTTGTTTTCCCGGTGAGCAGCCGCAGCCACCTTGCGCAGGACCATTTCGTAGTTCTCGGCGGAGATGTCGGTGTATTTTTCACCTCGTCCGGTACAAACGAGGAAAAAGACATTGAGTACGAGGGCGCCGGTTTCCCGCGCAAAGGCGATCATGTCATCAATCTCGCCGGCTGTTTTATCCGTCACTGAAAAATGGACCTGAAAGACAAGGCCTTCCTTACGACAAGCGTCGATTGCCTGCATAGTCTTGAGCCAAGCGCCCTTACGCCCGCGAAAGGCATCGTGCGCCTCGGGGTCTAATGAATCGATGCTAAGGCCGATTCCGGACACACCTGCTGCCTTCAGCGACCGCACGCGTTGCGCCGACAATGTGATTCCGTTGGAGCCGATAACAACCATCAGACCAAGCCCAGCGGCATGGCTGGCGAGATCCTCAATATCGCGGCGTAACAGCGGCTCACCGCCCGTCAGAACCACCATGCATTCAGGACTAACTGCTGCGATATCATCGAGCAGGGCTTTCACGTCATTACTCGACAACTCGTCGGTGGAACCCTCCTTGAGGATCTGGGCATCCAGGTAACAATGATCGCACGCCAAGTTGCAACGCTTCGTAAGATTAAGCGCAATCAGAAACGGCGGTTGCAGTTCTGCCTTGGCAGTCACGGCCAGCGCTCCGCTCAAAGTTAGGTGTCGGGACGCTCGCTAGCATCCGGCTCTGGGCACATTAGGCGCCTTGCTGCAGCAAACCCGCCTTCTTCGACATCGCCGGAGATCTCGCATGCTCCCACCCCGCGGGCGTAGGCTTCGACTTCCGCACGGGCCTTGGCGCGGAATGCCTCGGGCACACGTTGCAGGCGGGCAAGCGATGCGGCTGACCACACAATTGCGTTCTCGTCATCGGCACAGGCGTCATCGGCTTCCCGCAAGTCAACATCGGCTAGGAATGGCTCGATATGTGCATCAAGAACTTCAGCCGCTGCATCTCGGCGCGCCGCTTTTTCAGCGCGCAACCGTATGTTCTCAGAAATGGTGACATCATCTATTCGCTCAAGCAGTTGCAGCGCCGGAGCACTCCAGGCAAGCGGTTCAAAGCCATCCTGGGTTGTAGCCGTATCGCCGGCTTCGCTGCGCGCCCCCGGCATGAGTTTGACCATGACCTCATCGACGAACCGTGTCGTTATGAATGTGTGGCCTGCTGAATGGGCTTCGCGGATTACGGCTGTCCGCGCGATACCGCGAACGAATTCCGGGGCGCGGCCGATCTTGGCTTCGGCTTCCTCGCTCCACATGATCGTCTCTTCGGCAACAACGTCCAGCGGCGGACAATATGTCGTTTGACCGATCCAGACGTGACACGGAGCCAAGCGGAGCAAGTTCTCTGTGTTCCCGCCAATATCGAGTCCATCATCGGCATGGACGCCAGTCTTGCCAACGACCAGCAGGCTCGCATTCTCCCGTTCGAGATATTTCTTGATCGCCTGATGGGGCTTGCCCGCAAGAAGCTTTGGAACGATCTCGATGCCGTGCTCGGCCGCAACGGTCTCAGCAACATTTAAATGTGCCTGATAAATTTTCGCGATGCCGTCGTCGATTAGTTCCTCGTGGAGTTTCTCCTGCTCCTTGAAGCGGAATACCTTGCCGGCCTCATCGCTCAAAACGCCCGAGATCTTGTTGAAGGCCACATAGTGATAGTACGGATCGTAAGCGGCGACGACATGCACTGGGGCATCGAGACGGCGTGCGATATCGAAGGCGGTAAGCATTGCGCCGAATGAAAGCGGCGAGCCATCCATGCCAACCACGATTGGCCCATCAGCGATCGCGCGCCGGCGGTCCTTGATCACCAGACAATCTATCGGCGAGCGTCTGACGACCCGCTCGCAAACCGAACCGATCGTACTGCCTGCGACCGCGCCAAGACCGTGGGCGCCCAGCGCCAGCATGTCGAACCGGCCGGATTTGGCCGCGTCGACGATGCACGCATAGTTCTTGCCCTCGGGACTGAGCCGTTCGAACTTTACTTCGCTTGCTGCGCAGGTTTCGGCGGCGCTGTCGTGATAACTTTCGGAAATTAGGCCAAGTCCCATGCCGATAAGATCTTCATGAACCTCGCGCTGTTCTTCCATCTCCTTTTCGCGCTGGTAACGCTCAGGCAAACCGCCTTCCATTTGTTTGAATCGGCGATCGTGCAGTTTGGCCGCGTAGGCGTGGACGCCGGTTATCGTACCGCCTGAGGTTGCCGCCAGTCGTACGCATTCGTGAACGGCATGATTGGCAAAGTCAGACTGATCGAGAGCGACCAGGATTCGTTTGAGGGAAACCGGGGCCGTACCGGTATCGATTTCGTCCGACAAAGCTGAGGCGGTGTTAACTGGCACGTTTCGAATTCCTAATTTGTTATTAGTCGTCCATCCGCTCAGCTCATGGATTTGACGCAACGAAAGCCGACAAACTCGGCAATAGCGTCCGTGTAGTCCCACATTCTGTTGGCCAGTTTGGTCATGTGAGGACGTCCCGACCAGCTGTTACCCTTTATGTAAGCGCAAGTGCCGGAACTTGGCAGCGGGCCCGCGTCTGCTTGGGTGTTGGCGCCCTCAGATTGTTCTTCTCCATGCTTGCCTGTTTCAGCTTGCGGGGGTTTCTGGTGATGATGATGACGGCCGCTACCGCACACACCCGCTTGCACGGTTTGGCGATCAACTGTCCATTCGGAGACGTTGCCGGCCATGCCCCGAACGCTGAAAGGGCTCTCATCGCGCGGGTGGCTGGTTACGGGGGCCGGAGCCTCCCCGCTTAAATGCGCCAGCGTGATATCCAGATTGTTCCCCCATGGATACTCTTGGACATTGAGACCGCGCGCGGCCTTTTCCCACTCCGTCTCTTTGGGAAGGCGCTTGCCTGCCCAGGCGCAGTAATCCGACGCATCCTGCCAGGTCACGCCAGTGACAGGTTGATCAGCCTTATTGAACTCGCCGTCATCAGCAAACGCTGCCGGCGCGTGTCCAGTTGCGGTGACAAAAGCGGCGTATTGTGCGTTGGTAACTTCAAAGCGATCGATCAGAAATGTCCCGACTTCGTAAAGTCTGGGACCCGACAGGGCATGCAGCTCGTCGTCACCAAGAAGCGCAGGCCCCCCTGGTATTAGAACCATGCCGGGGTCGAACGTGTTCGGCCAGGGTGATGCCAGAATAGCTGCCACCATGCCGATCCCTCCGAACACGGCTACGGCAAGCGCCGCAAAGGTCGTCCTCTTGTTCAATGCGTCACCCAATAACCCACCAACAGGACAATCACAGCAATGTTGACGAGCGCACCGGCCAGGACGAATGCATCGAATGCATTTATGCGCCTGCGTCCCGACATTCTCGCCTCCAATCTCACTATTTGGCCATTCGATCCCACTTAGAATGACAATTCGACGGTCGCTGCACCGCCGGCTTCAACATCAACGCTGCCGCCCTTCTTCTCACCGAGAAGGCCATGCCAGATCCGGATCTCGTATTTTCCGGGAGGAACATCGGTGATTTCGAATTCGCCCTTGTCGTTGACAACTGAGAAGTACGGGTTCTTTGCAACGAAAACGAAAGCATGCATGAAGTCGTGTGCATCACATTCGACTTTCATTCCTGCACCCTTGCGCAGCTTGATCTTCTTCGTGACCTTATCGCCAAATGTTGGCTGGGACACGTTGAAGACGGTCCGCCGGGCCTTGCCGATCAGTTCGTACGTATGGATGTTATGTAGCGTGTGATCCGAATTCTTGGCTGTCAGCTTGCCACCGTTCGACATGACGGAAAGAAATGGATGGTACTGGCATTTCTCCTGATTCAACTCGATGGCAGCCAGATCCGCTGGCATCGCCTTGCCTTCCTTGACCTTGTGAAGGAACACGACAGCGTCCTGAATTGCGTCGCCGTTAACCCGGACTAGCGGAACTTCGCGGGTCCCCTCTCCACAGATTTGCGGATCCTTTGAGATCGTGAAGGACTTGGTCTCGCCCTTTGCTGCTCCCGCACTTACCTTGCCAGTTATCTTGCCGCCATTGTCCACAGCGACTTCCTTGTACTTCGCCGCGTGAGCAACACCTGTGAGTCCCAGAACGGCAACAGCACAAATCAGGCCTTTTGCAAGTTTGACCATAGAGCACCCTTTCAGTTGCACCCGCTTGATCGGGTTTTCGATTAAGCTCCCCGCGCCCGCTTCAGGCCGCGGCGTGTTCTTGTTCAAGGTCGAAGTGAGGAGCAAGCTCACCCAAGGCTTCAATCGCCACCAGCCACATGCGCTTTTGCGACTCATCGGCGAGTACCGACATGAACCGGCCTGCGGCTTGCTCGGGCGCAATCCCGGCCAGCAGCCGGCTTGCCTGGCTGCGATGCGTGCCATCTGCGAAGAAGGCGAAATCGACGAGAGCATCAATCGCATCGCGCCCGTAATGCTTAGCTAGCGCCTTTGCCGCAGCCAAACGCACGCCGGTGTTTTCGTCTTTCAAGCAAGCTTTCACGCCGGCGCTAATTTCGCCGCGTGAGTCAAGCGCGCGTAGCGCCTCAAGACGCACATGAGGGTTTTCGTCTTCGATCAGCTCGTGCAAAACCGCTGACGAGCACTCGCAAGCAACAAGCCCGATTGCACGAACCGCCAGCATCCGCAATTCAATGTCAGAATCCGCCACAATTGGCGTGAGGGCTTCGAATGTCTCGTGTGGCAGGCCACCCAATCCGTCGCCGACTTGGGTGAGCGATTCCAATGCGGCATGCCGCAGATCCCGGTCGCTATCCTTGAGAGCTTCAACGAGCGGTACAACAACGGCGTCGTTATGAATGTCTCCCAGCAACCGCGCGGCGAAACGGCGTACATCATTGTGAGGCGCAACTGGAGCATCGAGCGCTACCTTCTTCTTCCGGATCGCGCGCTGCTTGGAGATTTCCAAGAACTTCCGATCCTGTTCAGTAAGCTCGACCTCAGGCGAATTGTCATTCGTTGCCCCCTTGTCTTCTTGAGGGGAAAGTATCGTCTGCAACGTGGACACCGACCCGCCTGCGTTTCCGCGGAGACCGGCCTCGTCACCGTCTGCGCGACCCGCTTCAACGCCGTCAGGCTCGCTTGCTTTTGAAATCGCATCATCTGGCAGGGCTTGGCGACTGGCACTCGCCTTCTCTGCCTCATCGTCGATCGGCGAACTCTCACCGGATTTTTCTTCTACCGGGGCGGCCACCAACTCGCCGGCAAGCGCTGCAAGCAAGACGTCGCCTGCCGCGCTCGGCCACGTGCCGGTTGCTGTTGCCTTACCTGCAAGCGCCGTCAGCGCATCCAGTCTGATTTGTCTGTCATCGTCAGCGGCTGCAGCCGCAAGCGGTCCGGTCGCCGATGCATCGAGGCATGTCAACGCGCGTATGACGCCGCGCCGGAATACAACGGGATAACTTGCGTTATTCAGGAATTTTTCTAAATCAGGCAGTGCCTGCTCACCGGCAACTCTAGCCCAAGCCACCACGGCCTTTGCAGCGGCCGTAGCCTTGTCCCAAATGCCTGCACGCAAGACCTGTCCAAAGCCCTCACGCTCGAACAGTTGAGGACTGTCAGCAATGACAGCAAACGCTGCCGTGCGGACGCTAGGGCTAGGGTCATCAAGGCAAAGGCGCGTCGCTTCTGGGTGGCGGGTTCCGGCCAGCTCCAGAACCTTCTTGCGGATATCTGCGTCCTTATCGTCGAAAAACGCCTCCAACCGGTCGTCGTTAGCATCCGATTGGTTCAAGCCGATGAGCGCAGCAATGCGCACTTCAGCGCTCTTGTCACCGAGACAGCGGCTACGCAGTTTCTCTATTTCGGCATCGGCCGTGTCGCCGCCAATTTCAGCGGCGATCGTCCGGCGCAATTTTGTATTGCCTTTCGAGAACAGGCCTTCGAGCGCCGTCAAGCCTGGTGTACCCAACCGCAACAAAGCGCTCACAACGTGGGATGTGATCTCCTGGCTGTTCTCGTCCTCGAGCGCGGCGACAATCTCGGGCACACCATCCTCCGCGCCAAGATCCGCCAAGCCGCGAATGGCAGCGATTTGAACGTCCAGCCAGTCGTCCCACCCGCCTCCGTAGAACTCTCCGTCGTCCCACGCGATTTCTTCATCGCGGGAGACGGCGATACGCCGGAGCCAAGGGACAACGTCCTGGTGGCCCAGATGCACAAGAGTGGTAATGGCAGACAGCTTGACCTCGCAACACGGGTCGCCAATCAGACTCTGCATTAGCGGATCAGCGGATCGTGGATCGCAGAGCTTGGTCAGGGCCTCGGCTGCGTCGGCGCGGACATCGGGGTCCTCGTCAAGTAGCGCCTTGATGAGCGTCCCAAAGGAGGTTGGTGCACCGATCGCGCCTAGAGCACGTGCGGCCGCACAGCGATGTACGTCGATCCCCTGGCCCAAGATGTCGCTCAACGCAACGCAAACGCCTTCTTTCAGCATATCTCCGCCACTTTTCCGCAAATTGGGTGAGCCCTATTCAATAGCTGGCGGTACAGCTTCCACTGCGATGTCCCGCCGACCTTTGACTTAAGTCAATCATTCCGCCGCCACCTCCTTTTCGAACCAGCATTGCCAGCCACAGACCCGGCCAACACGACACATCTTGATGCAAAAAAGCGGGAGGCTCATCGTAAAAAAAACAACGCCGGAGGATTAGAAATCCTCCGGCGCCGGGATCATTCCTGCTAGACCGGGATATCGCGAGGTGCAAACGACATCGATCTGAAGCTGTGCTTGTAGGGCGACTCGCCGATCTTCTTAATTTTCGCGACACCCATCTTGTAGTTATAGTTGCCGCTAATCCAATCGACGACACGGCCTTCCAACGAGTTTGCTGGCTGGCTGGTGTGCAGGAAGTCCATGTAGATGACGCTCTTCTTGACCGCCCTGGTGACCATGGCGACGGCAGTGACGGCAGCCTCGGAGAGTTCAACGTTGTCGTTCTTCATCTGCCCGGAGAAGCTATAGTCATCACCTTCGACACCAAGCGTCGTTTCCTTCAGTGAAGGCACGCGTTCGGAATAGATCATCACCAGATCGCCGCTCTCGATGCCTCGAGCCTTCGCGTCTTCGGTGTTGATCTCGACCCAGTTCTCCGGCCACCGCTGAACGATGTATGGGCGTCGGCGATCGTCAAAACCGGACTGCCAACGCTCGTTCGAACGGCCGGACGTGCACCACAACTCATCGTCCTTCGGCTGTAGCCACTCCCAATAGTCGGAGAATAGCGACCACGGCGATTTCTGAAGGTTGCAGCGGCCCGTCTGCGAGTTGAAGTGCGTGAGCTTCTTGTTGAACATGTTGAGCCCGGAAGGCCCTGTCTCGTCCAACTTACGGGTCGTGTCGTGAAGCCGCAACGTGCCTTCCAGCGAGCCGTCATCCTTCATGAACACAGGCCCTTGGATACCGTTGGTACCGAATTCCCTCAGCTTCTGGTGCAGGGTCTTGCCTTCGCGTTTGGCAGCGACCTTCACCATGTTGAAGTCCTTGCGGCTTCCGCGCGTGAAGCGCACCGCTTCTTCACAGACTTCATTGGAGTTTTTCCAGTCGAAGCCTTCAAAGCCCATCTTCTTGGCAAGCTGAGAGATGATCCACCAGTCTGGCTTCGCTTCGCCTGGAGGATCATAGAACCTCTGGTACAACCGGATCCGGCGCTCGCCATTAGCCCGGACGAAGTCCTCTTCACCCCATGTCGCCGCAGGGAAGATTATATCTGCGAACTGGGCTCCGATCGGATCGACCAGATAGATGTCCTGATTGATCAACACCATGCCGCCCGAGTCGGCCCGTTTCTTCAGGGTTTCGATGATCTTGTCTTTAAATATCGAACGCACCTGATGTGGGTTGCCGACCGTGAGCTCCTGGAACTTGGCCGCAAGCTGCTGTGAACCGCACATGGACTGGATCCACGTCGTCCCGATGACATGCGCCAACCGAGTATGACCTGCGAGCAGCCAAGTATCGGTATCCAGCGCCCGACGCCTGCGGCCGGGGAGCTTCATTGGCGACTTGTTACGCGGATACTTGCCGCCGCGCACGCCGCCGCGTTGGTGACCACCTGCACGGCCGATGACTTGACCCGGCCGGCCACCGCAGCCGCAAATGATGCCGAGTGCGGAAATCGCCTGTGTGTTGCCGGTGTTATTCGACCAATAGAAGCCCTTCTCAATCATGATCGAGGTCTTCGGACGCTTGCCTTTATTCGGCTTGGCCAGCATCTCCGCGGCTAGGGCGATCTTCTCGGCATCGACACCAGAAACCTTGGCTGCGTTCTCGAGTTTGAATTCATCTTGGGCGAACAGCCACTTCTTCCAGTCGTCGAAGCCATTGGTCTGGAACTTGCCCCAGGTCGTACGCCACTGCCAGGGCGTGTTGCGGGTACCCTGTCCGAATCCCGAAGACGATCCCCACTTGTCATTGACCCAATTCTTGATCCACTCTTTGTCCTGCCAGCCATTCTCAACGATGATGCGCGCGATGGCGTTCACCACCAGAAGGTCGGTGCCGGGGATGACATCGAGCCAGAGACCGCCGTTTTGCTCGGCGTAAGCAACGCCGGCGGTGCGGCGCGGAACCATGAAGATGGCCTTCTGGCCATTCTGGATGCCCTTCATGATCCATTGCGTAAACAGGATCGTCTTGGTCTCGTAGGGGTCCGTTCCGCAGATCAGAAGCGTCTCGGCATTCATCCAATCTTCGTAAGCCGGTCCGAAGTTATCAAAGCCTGCATCACGGAACCCAGGCGTTGAGGATACGTCCGATGGAGTATCGTGGAACGTGAAGTTTGCCGTGTTGACGCTGCGCAAAGCGTACTTCGAGATCGCGTAGGTGTTCTCCATATACTGATAGGAGAAGGTCTTCACGCCGTAGGCGAGAGTACCGTGTTCTTTGATGACATGCTTGCCGACCTCGGCTGCAACCTCGAGCGCCAGATCCCAGGTCACAGGCTGTAGAATGCCGTAGATCCGCATCAGGGGCGTCTTCAAGCGATCGCGCGTCGGGGTCTGCGGGTTATAGCACTTCTGCGCGATGCACCCGCCCCGCAATGATGAATCACCATCGGTGTTGACGAACTTCGCCGCCTTGTCGGGAATGACAACCACATGGTGTGGTTCACCGTTGTGAAGAACGATGTTGTGTTGGTTTGGCGCGACCCACGGGCCCAGAACTTCAACCGGGAAGTCGACACCAAATGCGTTTTCACTTGCTTTCGGTCCACCGCTGCGACCGCCGCGAACGGGCCAGCGATAGACTTGGTAGCCGCATGCCACAATGCAGTAGTCACACGCTGTGGAGAGGACTTCGGCATCCTTCGGCGGTAGCGGCACATCCGTTTCAGGGATGTAATAGGGGGTTGCCATTTGCGAGCTCCTTTAACCCTGCAGATTGTCGTAACGGCCGAAGATCAATCCGAAGATTCCCGTCGCATAGATCTTGTCGCCTTCAAGCTCGAGCAGTACCTGGGGCAGGCTTTGGTAGGCCTGGCCTGAAATCAGGATGCCGTGGCGAGTAAGGTCGTAGGTGGAAAGGTGCAGCGCACAGGCACCAAGCGACTTCGTCTCCTTCTTGTAGCTTCCCGCCAGCGAGTTGCCCTGGTGCGTACACGCGTAGTTAAACGCAACCACGTCCTGATCAGGTCCGATGCCGCCGCCGGCAGGCACGCCCATCTTGACGAGCATCGACGAGGAATAGTCACCGTCATCAGGATAAGGAAAATCAACCGGCACATCTGGCTTCAGTTTGCTGAGTTGACCAACCAGCTTGCGTGGATAGGTGGCAATCCTTGCCGGCACCTGCTGTGCGGCGGGCGTGCCTGGATAGAGCGTCACCATGACTGTTGCCGCGCCTGATCCGACAAGAAAGTTCCGCCTTGAGACCAGGCACTTGTGGCCTATCTCTTTGGCCAGCTTCTTTTTGGATGGCACATTCCGGTAAATCGTCGTGCTCATTTCAAGTGTCCTTTCTCGATCCGCTCACTTGCTCGCCAACGGCGCGTACGGAGGCAATTTCGGTTGGTCAATTACGAGTTCCGGCCCGCTGAATGCTTCCAGGAAGGCAACAAGGTCTTCCTTTTCTTTGTCGCTGAGACCGAGCGGCTTGAGCAGTGGCGTCTTGTTCTTGCCTAGAGTGCCGTCCGTGAATTCGTTCTCACCACCGCCGGCGTCATAGAAATCGACCACCTCGGCGAGATCCCAAAAGGCACCGTTGTGCATGTATGGTGCGGTATATTTGGTGTAGCGAAGCGGCGCCGTGCGGAATTTGCCCATGTCGCGTTTCTGCTTCGTGCGATAATAAAGACCCGCGTCATCTTTGATCTTGCGGTACAGTTCCTGCGTCACGCCTTTGGCATACTGCTCATAGCGGAATGTCACCTGAGCAAGACCATCCTCATCCCAACGTTCGGCGGGCGGAACGCCAAGGTTGTAGTACTTCTGGTCCGTCGCAAGCGCGCCGTTATGGCATTGGATGCAACCAGCTTTGCCATTGAATAACTTCATGCCGGCAATCTGCTCTTTGCTGAGCGCCTTTTTGTCGCCTTTGAGATATCGATCAACCGGCGTGTCTTTGTGAATTAAGGTCCGTTCAAATGCCGCAATGGCTCTCCAAGCATCGCCAATGAGCGGCCATTCGGTGCCAAACACCTCGTTGAACCTTTTACGATACTCGGGAATGAATGCGAGCCGGGCCTCCATGACGTCGTTCTCGCCGTTGCCGGCAACCGCACCCTTAGCTGCACTTGGCGCCTGCTTTTCGAGCGAAGCGGCAGCGCCCGCCCAGAACAACTTTCCAAGATAAGCCGCATTGACGACCGTCTGGCTGTTGCGCCAATGGACGGTACCGGGATAACCGCGCGATAAGGCATCGCCGAAGCCCCACCCTTGATCGCGCTCATGACAGGTAACGCATGCGGTCGAGGCATCGCCTCCCAGCCGTGGATCCCAGAACAACATCTTACCAAGTTCGACCTTGGCTTCCGTCTGCGGATTATCCAGCGGGATAGGTGGATCACCGAGTGGCGCAAGTGGTGGAAACTTGTCCGCCGCCTGCAGGCCCGCGGCAAAGCAAACGATGAGACCGGCACCAGCAGTGACGACGCTGAGCTTGCTATTCAGTTTCATTATCGTCTCTCCAGCGTTAATTCGGTTGCTTGCGCCAGTCGGCGATCTCTGGGTATTCGGTCGGGATCTTGTCCTTCCAGACGTGCTCGGGGCCGTTCAAGACATCGCCTGAGAGCGATTCGAGAAATGCAACGATGTCCTGCTGTTCCTGGAATGTCAGGTTGAGCGGCTTGATCGCCGGATCCTTGTTGGGGTCGGCACCGCCGCCGGTGTTGTAGAACGAGACCACCTCGAAGAGCGTGCGGAACATGCCATTATGCATGTACGGGCCCGTCTGCTTGAGCTCACGTAGCGTTGGCGTGATAAACTGCCCGACGTCGGATTTGTCCGCTTTGTGCAGACGTACGTGGGCGCCCACGTCACGGCGAAGGTTCATGTAGTTCTCGACGCCCATGAACATCGCGTAAGCAGCGTATGTCATGTGGCGCATCGGATCGGACCAGATCTCCGGATTCTCCGGAACACCGATACTGTGGGGATTGTCATCGGTGAATCGCGACCCACTATGGCATGCTGCACAGCCAGCTTTGCCCTTGAAGAGTTCGAAGCCACGCTGGGCAGCTTCGGACATCTCGCCCTTGTCAAACGGGGAATTGCGCGACGTCAACGTCTTGAGATACTCAGGGATCGCCTTACGGATGGACCCGTTTGAGGGCTCTCCATAACCAGCGTCCTTGAACATCTTGACATAGACAGGATCCTGCTTGGCGCGTTCCTGCATCAACCGCATGTCCATGTTCATCATGTAATCTTCGGTGAGGCTCTCACGCGTCACATCGTTGAGATTGGTTCCGAGGCGACCGTCGTGGAACCAGTTCTTCTTGAGCGCAGTGTTGATGAGGGTCGGCGTGTTGCGGAACCCCTTCGAACCCGGATAGGCTTTTGAAAGCGCCAGCCCATCTGCAAAGCCCTTGTCCGGCTGGTGGCAAGTGGAACAGCTGATCGCGGCATCGCCGGAAAGGCGGACGTCAAAGAACAAACGTTTTCCGAGTTCAGCTTTTTTGGCATCAAATTTCGGCGCCTTGACCGGGCCGAAGCCTTCCTCACCGAGAGCTGCAGGCGTGACAAGTAAGCAAGCACCAGCCGCCAAGAGAAGCGCGCATGGCATCCTGCCCTTTAACCGTGATAAGACCATCCGTAGTTCCTCTCCAACAGCATCCCCACCCCATGCCGATCGGGCAAAGAGTCGAAATTCGAGCACTTTAGTCTGCCCCGCAAGCGACGGGTTGTCGTTGACGCCCGTCAAGAATCTGGAATGCTTGCATGGCCTAGATCAGAGAATGTGCGCGCGCTAATGCGGTTCGCACTTGCGACCGAAAAATGAGCTTCGAACACGTTTGGCAAGCAGTAAGGATCAGTCGCGCCCTGCCCCCGCTGAACGCGAGGCTGAGGATAACGTCAGAATGCGGTTGTTATCGTGATCCAGTTCAAGAGACTTGTCAGCGGTGCCCTGAGACCTCACCGGCGACTAGAGGCATCCAATCAAGAGTTGAACGCGCGGCGCTGGCGTCTTGCAGCAAGCAGGAAAAGGCCACCTGCAAGCAGTCCCAGCCCGACAGGAGCACCGTAGATGAAGGCAAGGTTTGGCCTGGGCTCGAACAGCAGCCAGTACCAACCGGTGAAACTGTGCCGGCCGCCCTTTTCTCCGCGCAAGCCGTCCCAGTTGGCAAATGAAATTGGTATGTAGCGCGCCTTCTCAAATTGAATGTCGGCGGTATTTTCTGTTTTCAGTGCACGCCTAAAGACGACGCTCCACTGGCCGTCCTTCCAAGTACCCCTGCCGGAAAGTCCGGATTGGTCAGCACGCGGCTTTGGCGGCTTGTCAGGCCCCGATGCATCGAGCAGCGCCACCTGTTCGTCAGCTTTGGGCTCAACGCTTGGGGCCGTCCAGTGCCACATGTTGACGCCGAGCTTTCGGTCGCCGTGCCGGAACCACGGTTTCTCGCTTGTGGTCGGGATCTTAACGGGCAACTGGATCGCCACTGCATCGCGCGTTGGCGTAACGTCATCGAGGCGGTACTGCTGCTCCAGTTTGTCGCCAGGAACTGAGAATGTTCGATCGTCCACGTCAACGCGAATCGCAACATCTTTATCGTTGTAAAGCGTTCGCACGGTGACGGTATCATTCAATGAGAAGAACAGCCGCGGTTCCTTGATGATGTTTGGAGCGAGCGCAAACGTAATGGCCGGTGCAGCGTCCCAGACTTCGTCGCTTGGGTCATCAGGCAGGTCGCCGTCGACGCGCATGGCGCGGATAACCGTTTCGCCTTCGCTCAATGGAACGGCATTGTTTCTCAAGGTCATGACGTAGTTGGCGACATGCCAGCGGTCTTCTTCGCTCATCGTGGTCGAGTGCTCGGGCATGGGCGTGCCGCGGATGCCGGCAGAAATGCGTTGGAAGATATCGCGGGCGTCCTTGGTGTATCGCCAGGTCTCGGGTCGGGTCAGGTTGCGCGGCCAGATCCGATCCTCCCAGTCATCCTTGAGGCGTTTACCGGACGTGACGTTGCCCCGCCCCTTATCGCCGTGGCATTTCTCGCACGCCTTTAAGAACAGCT
>Ga0209013_10001243_pt1 | contig 23565 bp, 21 predicted proteins | sample Cruoilmetagenom2_FD_187291 | JGI IMG/M metagenome (GOLD analysis project Ga0209013, IMG submission 187291) | Oil polluted marine microbial communities from Coal Oil Point, Santa Barbara, California, USA - Sample 2 (SPAdes) (version 2) | ecosystem: Environmental > Aquatic > Marine > Oil seeps ... | reverse complement strand
TGAAGGGGGTCCGCTGGGTCCGGAGATCCAGACCACTGCGAAAATCAAAGAACTCGTTCAGAGTGTTGACGCTGATGTGGGCGGCGCCTGCACCGACGAGGGCCAGGACAGCGTCGACGGGCCTGATCTGGCCCTGGGTCCAGATGGCCGTACCCACGCCTAGCAATACGCAGGCCGGCGGCAGCACAAGAAACGGCAGGCGCATGGGGCCCAGTAGGGTTTTTGGAAAGCTCATGAACTAGCCCCTCTCCAGGATCAGGTTGTGAGTCATCGATGAAGCTGGCCCCACTGATATGAGCCGGGCCATCTCCGCAGCGATCCTCACCGTTTGCAGATGGACATCTACGGTATCCTGTACCCAGCGGCCGTAGCCACCGGCCATCAAGATGGCAACCGGCAGGCCAGCCTGGCGGCACATCGAGAGCACCAGACGATCCCGTTCGGCGAGGCCAGCCTTGGTCAAGGCCAGACGCCCCAACAGATCGCCTTCGTAGGGGTCGGCGCCGGCCAGATAGATGGCCAGCCCTCGCCCTTGAGGGCTCGAACTGGAAGGGCTGGTGAAGGCTTGGTCCAGGGCCTGCAGCACCCCGGGCACCAGGGATTGCAGGTACGCTGCGTCCCCGGTACCATCGTACAGCCCAACGTCCAGGTCGCTCTGCTCCTTGAACAGCGGAAAGTTATTCTCGTTGTGGATGGAAAAAGTAAAAACAGTCGGGTCGCCGGTGGCAATCGCGGCAGTACCGTTCCCCTGATGGACGTCACAGTCCAGAACCACGATCCGTTCCACGCGACCTTCGGCCTGCATGGTGCGGGCGGCGATGACAACATCGTTGAAGAGGCAGTAACCCTGGCCGCGGTCGCGGAAAGCGTGGTGGGTACCGCCAGATAGACTGACAGCGACGCCATCAGAGAGGGCAGCCCGGCAGGCCGCAATGGTCCCGCCAACTGACCGCCGCGCCCGCACCACCAGCTCCGGCGACCAGGGCAGGCCGATGCGCCGGATCTCCTTGGGCGTGAGGCCGCCTGCCTCCACACGCGCCAAATAGTCCGCGTCATGGGCGCGCAGGATCTGCTCGTCGGTGGCCTCCTCAGGCACGATGAGGTCGCCTGCCGGGACCAGGCGTGCCGCGACGACCGCCTCCCGCAGCAAGACGTACTTGCGGCTGGGGAAGCGGTGCCCTTTGGGCAGTGGAAATTGGAATTGATCGGTATGGAAGACTCTCATGTCGAACTTCAGCCAGCAGCCGCCCCCCCGTGGTGTGAAAATGGCCGCGAAAATCGGGATCCGCCTGCGGACCAGGCGGCGGCAGCGTTGCTCAGGCTGTCGTTGAGCTGCCATGGAGACCAGCATTACGAAAGTTCACAGCCTTCACCAGGTTCTAGCGGATCTTACCCCGGCCCTGGATGGGCCAGACAACTTCAACGATGCCATCCCGTATGCCAACCAACTCATCGTGCAGGCAGACAGTTACGTCTCCATAACCCACGACAAAATCCAGGGTATCGCCAACCTGAATCTCTGAATTGGGCGCGGCCAACAGCAGCACGCCATGTTCGGCCGACATGGCGGTAGACTCGACGCCGGCGAGGCCCACGGGTTGCGGGGTGGAATACCAGGTGGGCAGTGTCTTGAAACCAGCGTCCACGACGATGCGTTCGGGGACCGGCCGGCTGGTGACCAAGGTGCGGACGAACAGAGCAGGTTTCGTTTCCACCCCCCAGCTCTGGCTGGCCACATCGCCAAAGATGGCTCCCCCTGCCTGGATCTCAGTGATGCCTGACTGGAAAGCGGTGACGTAAAAAGTCCCGGTCCCGCCAGCGCTGACGATGTTCACAGACAAGCCAGCAGCCCGGCAGCGCTCGGCGCAGCTCACCAGCTGGCCGATGGCCTCGTTGATCACGGACCTGCGCTTTTCCAGGTCGGGCTCTCCCCGAGCCTGACCCTCCCAGGCCATGAGCCCCTCATATCGGAGCCCAGCGGTGTCGTGCACGAGGCGGGACAGATCCAGGGCCGGCAGTCCGGGCGCGACGCCCGCGCGACGCATGCCAACGTCCACCTCCACCACAACACCAATCTCCACACCCTTGGCCCGGGCCGCAGCGCCCAGCTCTGCGACGTTCGCCGGGTTGTCGACGGCTGCCTTTACGTCAGCATGGCAGCGGAGGTTGGCCAGACGAGCCGTCTTCGTCGGGCCCACGATCTGGTTGGCAATGAGAATATCGGATATGCCGGAGGCAGCCATGACCTCCGCTTCTGCCAGCTTGGCGCAAGTGACACCGATGGCGCCAGCGGCTATTGCCTGATGGGCTATGGCTGGAACCTTGATGCCCTTGGTGTGGGGGCGCCAGGATGTGCCCGCAGACTGAAAATAGTCGGCCAGGTAGGCGATGTTGCTTTCCATGACGCCCAAGTCCGCCCAGAGAACAGGGGTATCCAAATCAGATTTTCTGCTGTTGATCTCAGTCACAGGGTTTACCTCGCTTGAGAATAGAGTTTTCCAGAATCAGAACTGCCAACTTGCCTTACAGGAAGGATTCGATTTGTCATCATGGCGGCTGGGTACCAAGGACGATGGACGACAGAGGCGAGCTAACCTCAAAGGGCCGGCCAGGTATCTTGTAATGGTGGCGTAGCTGGAAGCGCTCGAGAGCCTGCCAGATGCCCCAGCGCATAGGGATGTGGTGGTCGGCATTGTGCAGCGCGTCGCAGGCCGGGAAACCAGCGACGAACCCGGCAAGGGTGGGAGTGATCCACCGGGGACCGCCCAGAACCAGGCGGAAGACCACACAGAATAGCAAAGCCAGGTGAATGCTGGCAGCGGCCGGATAGGTATGGCTAAGGAACTCAAGAAAATCCGATCTGAACGGACGGACCGGCTCCTTATCGTGATTGATCTGGGTGTGTGTCGTGGTTGCCATCTGGTCACCACCGCTGGAAGCGCGGAACGCTGTGCGGTATGTCAGTTGGGTCCCTTACCTCTCCCCTACCTTGCCTCCCCATTATGCCTCAAAAAGACGGGATCGACAAGCGCACGCTGGGGCAGGGCGGGAACCGGTGGCGGTGTCCTTGCTCGCATCACCTCCGCCCTTGAAATGCGGCTGGAGCCGTGGTATAATGGCTTTGAGCGAGGGAATCTGCCATGACCCAATCCCAATTGGTTTCCGACACCAGGAGAAGCGACCCGTCTCCCAAGGTGGCAGTCTACACCGATGGTGGCTGTGACCCCAATCCCGGTCCCGGTGGTTGGGGTGCGATCATCCGCTGGAACGATCGCGAATGGGTGCTCAGCGGCAACGATCCCGACACCACAAACAATCGCATGGAGATCCAGGCAGCAGCCGCAGCCATGGCGCTGCTCCAGGGGATCCTGGGCCGCTGCCAGGTGCAGCTCCACACCGATTCCCAGTACCTGCGCCAGGGCATCACGGAATGGATCCATGGCTGGGTGCGCCGCGGCTGGCGTACCAGCGGAAACGAGCCAGTCAAGAACCAAGACCTGTGGCGCCTGTTGCACCGCCTGACCCAGGCGCACGATGTGTCCTGGCACTGGCTCAAGGGACACGCCGGCCATCCCCTGAACGAACGGGCTGACCGGCTGGCCACTGAGGCACAGAAGGCGCTGCAGCGTGGTCCCGGTGCACTGGGCATCCATCAGCCTGACGGCGAGAACCGGGCCAGTGTCGAGATCTGCGTCAAAGCATCCTGCCGCGGCGCCCAGGGTCCCGGTGGCTGGGGCGCCGTACTGCGCACCGGCGAGCACGCCAGGACCCTCACCGGTCGCAAACCCTCCACAACGGCCAACGCGATGCTAATCCGTGGCGCGACTGGAGCTCTGCAGGCATTGAACCGTCCCTGCCGGGTAGCTCTCTATTCCGACGCCAAATACCTGGTTCAGGGGGCATCGCAGTGGGTCAAAGGCTGGCAGTCGCGCGGCTGGCGGACCCGTGATGGCAACCCGGTTGCCAACCAGGCCGAGTGGCAGGCACTACTGGAAGCGGCCAAGGCCCACGACGTTGCCTGGCTGCTGGCCCAGGGAGACGCCATCCCCAACGACCTGGAGCAGGCCGGCGAACTGGCTAGCCAGGCAGCAAGCCTACAGAAAGCCGAGGCGGAAACCCAATAGCCCGCCGGTAGATCATCGTCGCCAGCTGTGGCCGGCGACATCGGCCTGTATCGCAGTCACACGCGTTCAATAGCGTACTGTGGGTGTTCCGCAGATGGTGTCTTGCGCACAACTCCCTCCGAGAAGCAATCTTAACTCCTTTGGCTAGCCCTCACCCTTTGCGCATCTGACGAGTGTGATCGAGGATCCGCCTTCCCATCCTCGACCGGTCAACCTGCTCCGCGCGCACCTGTCCAGGATCAGCGAATCGACGCTCTTCCTCCTGGGCCAGAGAGGGACAACCACTATCCCCAATCCCTTAAGGGAACTGTAATACCAGGCCAAGGCTTTCACAAGCCGAGAGATGTACACTGCATATTGTCGTTCGCAGGCGCCGCGAACGGCGGGCCAAAGGCAACGGAGCAGGACGGGCAAGACGAGCAGGCCCGGCGAGATTCGGGCAATCAAGGATCGCACACGCTTTCCAAAGAGTCACTCAAAACAAATCGAAAGGGGAAAAACAAATGTACCGCAAGCTCACGTTTATGGTTTCGATACTGGCCCTCAGCCTGCTATGGACTGTCCCGGCTTTCGCCGGCCAGCCCGCTAGTGTCGGAGGTGGCCTGGGCAACAAGGCACCCGACTTTGGGGCAGGGGTATACGCCGATGGAGAGGCCTGGGGGACCAAGGGGACAACCACTCTTCCTGCGCCCAACGCCAAGAACCAGCAGTCCTATGACAAGATCTTTGTCTTCGCTAACGGTGCGGAGGGACAACTACCTGTCGGAGAGGCTGCCCCTGGCAACTTCATGTACAATGGTGGCCGATGGTGGGCTTATTCGGCAACCTGGATAGATGATCTGCCCCATCCCAAACCGGTCCTGACCTCCTACGAACAGGTCATGTTCCATGCCAATCTGGGGCACTTGACCATTGAGGACGCCGCGTTCTACTTCCAGTGCCCGCTGCTACCGGTGAAATAGCAGCGTTCAGTCTCACGATCGCGTCTCCAGCTGGCGCTAAAGTACGTCAGCGGAAACTGACGCCAAAGCCATAGCTTGCCCGCAAACACAGATCGCACCCAATCTCCGGCCAGAAGGCACTTCCGGTACATCATGAGCCCTTAGGGCCTGACCTGCCGGAAGTGCCTCTCGTTTGTCCAGCAAGGCTCTATACAACATCGGCAGATGCCGGGGAGCGTATTCGCCTGACAGCATCTCCTGAAGGCCAACTGCGGTTTGGCGCTGATCTAGGGATTATGATGGAGAGCACTGCTCGGTCCACTGTTGCGGATCGAGCCTGACGACTGCTAGCTATGCATCTGTGCAGAAAAAAGGGTCTGACAAAGACAGGGTCGCATCCGGCAGCTCATCTTCAATGTCGCGGACGTGCGGGTTTGAGCGAGCGACCAGCGTGACCGCCACTTTGGCCAGCCCCATGATGACAAAGATCAAGCCGATGCCGCGTCCGGGCCCAGAGCCAAGGATCTGCCCCACATTGTTGACCAAGGGCCCGCTGGCTGCCAGCAAAGGATTGAACACCCTATCAGCCAAAGGCCCTGCCAGCAGATATGCCAACGGCGCGGCAGCTCTGGCAACCATCTGTTGGGTGGCAAAGACACGCCCCTGGACATCGGGCTCGACCTTGGCCTGCCAGATGGACTGGTTCGAGCCGTACACGATGGCGATGGACAGGTGAGAGCCAAAGACGCCAAGGGCGACCGGCCAGAAGGATGGCCTGAGACCAATGAGAACAAAGCAGAGACCGCTCAACAATTCACCATAGAGCACGCCTTGGATGCGACGTTGGGGGCCACCCCAGACGCTCATGACTAGGCTGCCTGTGAGCATGCCGATCCCAGCGATGGAGATGATGTAACCGAGGACATCGCTCGACGTCCAACTGAGAATCATGGGCGTGATCGTGGCCCCGACCATACCCCACAGGAAATTGACGACAGCAAGGAATGCCAGCAGGCCCATCAGACCGGGGCGGGCGATGATATATTTCCAGCCAAAAGTAAGGTTGTGCCATAGCGATTCCTGCTTTGGAGTGCTGTCCAGAACAGGTTCGGGTCTGGGGAGCCGGACGAGCAGCAGGGTGACCACGGCAAAGAAAAAGGTAGCAACATCGATCAGGATCACTCCCTTCAACTGAATCGTACCAACGAGGACACCTGCCAGGGCCGGGGCCAGGATCTCTGAAGCCGCCTGTCCGAACTGCGCCAACCCATTGGCCCGGCCCAGGTGCTCCTTGGGTACCAGGAGGGACGTGACTGCCATAAAGGCGGGCCACTGAACGGTACCAAATGCCGCGTTTGCAGCTGTCAACAAGTAGATGTGCCAGGTTTCTAGCCGGCCCGAAAAGATCAGAAGGACGACCATCAGCGTGCTGAGCCCGGCGCCGGCATCTCCGGCGATCATGACCCAGCGTCGATCCCACCGGTCCACGACGACACCGGCGAATGGTGAGAGGACCACCCGGGGCAGGACGGCGCACAGCCCTATCAGGGCAAACTGTGTAGCTGAGCCCGTACGCTGGAACGTCCAGACACCCAAAGCAAAACTGGTGAGCCCCGACCCAACCAATGAGACAGCCTGCCCTAGCCAGACAATGGTGAATGTAGTCATCCCGCGGGACGAAACTCGCGGAGCCATAGGTCTTCCTCCTCAGGGATCAGTAACCTGTGGAAAGCCTATGGTACCAGGATGGCCCGAAGGCCATCCCGTTCTCGGTTCTTCACCCTGGACCTGCAAAAGCGGTGGCGACCCTGCTATTCGAACTGTGCAAACTCGATCAAGTTGCCGGCCGGATCGTAGAATATTACCCAGCGCGCTTGGGGGCCCGCCTCAATACCCCAAGGCAGTCTGACCACATGCCCCTCCAGATGTGCCACCGCTTCATCCAGATCCTGCACTGCAAAGGCAATGGACGGGAAGCGAGACGTTCCAGACTCCCTCTGAGAGACGCGTTGCCCTTGGACGATCACCAGATGGACGCCATCTCCCAGATCGAAAGCCGGCCGGTGCCCATGGTGTGGCAGCAGCGTCAGTCCGATGACATCCCGATAAAAGTGGACCGTGGTGGGTACATCGTCTGCCCAGAGGCTAACAACAGCGAGGCGGTCTGGTTTGGTAAATGCCATCTCGTGCCCTCCCTAGTCAACTTGCTCAAACAGGCGATGGCTGGCGCAGGCGCCATAATCCAGGTCATAAACCCCCTTCAGCGCCGTAATGCGCTTCTGGGCCTTCGCATCAAAGGCAGATTCGCCCTCAAAGGCATGCAGGACAATTCCCTCCATTAGGTCGCCCAGCGAGATATCGTAATACTCGGCCAGGGCTTTGAGAACCTTCAACATCCTCTTCTCAATACGAACCCCTGTTTGTACTCGCTCCACGCGCAGCATGGGTTGCCCCGCAGCCGATGTATGTTTTGCTTCCGACACGTTCGTTCACCTCACATTCTGGTTTCCTTGGAGACAGCTTACTCAACAAGTCCGTCATGTTATTTTGGTACCTATGTATATAAATACCACACTCTCTGACCTTTGTCAAGTACGAAGGCATTGCTGAAAAACTATAGACCACGATGCCCAGGACATCCAAAGTTCTTTTGCGCCTCGAGTATGCATCTGCGGCTCTTGAGTACGCACTCACTAGTGCGGTACCGACTGGCTCATGGGTATGGCCTCTTGTATTGCGGTTCGCGCGCAGCGATAAGCACACCCTGTCAATCTTGCGCAAGCTCTACCACTCTGCGGCCCTGGAGTAGGACACAACATACCAAAACTCGGCAATATTTGACAGTGTCCCATTTTCTGCTATAATGGTCCCGGTGCGGAGAGATCCACGCATTGGAACCTGTTGCGGCAGTTCCCATCATCGCTCGCCCTTCAAGGGGCGATACCTTGGCACGCGGCGCCACATTGGCGACGTCGTGCATTGTCGGCCAGCCGGATAACTGGATCCGGCACCGCCCCCGGTTTAGCCCGGGGAGAAGACTGGCCCCAGGATCGGGTACGGAGGGCATTAGACAGGGGTTGAGACTCGCAGCGAAATTCTTGCGCTGGGCCTCAAAGTTCACGAACCCCATGCCAGAGAACTACTGCCTGCTTGCGCGGCAGCCTCACTTGACACACACAACACTACCCTGGCAAAAAGGCACCCTGGCTTTGATGAGGGGTTCTGGCACTGACTATGCCTGACTCTCGATGGTGTAATGCGAGGTTCGCCAACCCGAAGGCGACGGAAAAAGGAGGTGCGATCGGCGTCAATTCTGGCATCGTCCTTCTGGACTAGATGTGAGTACGGATGAATCGGTAATTGGAGCGTTCAAAGAACCAACCTATGAAAGCAAGAAATGGGGGAGGAGTACCACATGAATCGCAAGGGATATGTGCTTCTGGTTGTACTGGTTACTGCATCCATGCTCCTGGCTGCTTGTGGAACATCAGAGCCAGAGGTTGTCGAGAAAGTAGTAACCAAAGAAGTGGAAGTGGAAAAGGTCGTCACTCAGATCGTTGAGGTTGAGAGGGAAGTCACCACCATTGTAGAAGGCACCCCCGTTATCGAAAAGGTGGTGGAGACCCAGGTCGTGGAAGTGGAAAAGGTCGTCACGGCCACACCAGCGCCGGCAGCCGGTGGGGGCACACTGACCATCGCATCTACCTCGGACATCGACAACTATGACCCACATTGGAACCAGTTGATCGCTTACGTGACCCTAATTGGCCACAATGTGTTCAACTACCTCACCAAGTTGGACGCAGACATGCAGGTCATACCCGATCTGGCCGAGAGTTGGGAGATCTCGGACGACGGCACTGTCTACACATTCCACCTGCGGGAGGGGGCCCAGTTCCACAACGGGCGCCCCCTGGTTGCCGACGATGTTGTGTTTACCTTCAACCGGCTGACCGAGCAGGAGACGATCTTTGCCAGCAAGATGGACTCGGTTGAGTCCATCGAGGCCGTGGACGATCACACGGTACAGTTTACGCTCAAGGCTCCCTGGGCGCCGTTCCTGGAGGACGTGGCGCTGATTGCCGTCGTCGGCGAGGATACCGAAGGCCAGCTTCAGACCGAGCCCATCGGTTCCGGGCCTTTCCGCTTTGTGGAGTGGCTGCCCAACGACCAGATTGTCCTGGAAAAGAATCCAGACTATGACATCCCTGGTGTGCCCAAGATGGATGGGATCGTCATCAAGATTTTGCCAGACAAGACGGTGGCCCTCACCAACCTGGAAGCAGGCAGTGTGGATGCAGTCTACGACGTACCGGCAGCCCAGGCCGACCGCTTCAAGGGGCGGGATGACGTCGTCATCCAGACACCCAAAGCCTCCAACAGCCTATTCCTGCTCGAGATGGCCATCGCCAAGTACGAGCCACTGCAGGATGTCCGCGTGCGCAAGGCGCTGGCCATGTGCCTGGACAAAGAGACCATTTCGCAGAACGTGTACTTTGGACACGGAGAGCCCCAGTGGAGTTCGCTGCCCAAGAGTTCCTGGGCCTACATCGAACCCTCTGAACTCCCCTACGACCCCGATGGGGCCAAGGCCCTGCTGGCCGAAGCAGGCTACGCCGACGGCTTTGACCTAACGGTCAAGATTATCACGGGTGTGGGCGTGATGGAAAACGTCACGACCATCTGGCAGGATTGCCTGGGCAAGATCGGGGTGAACCTGGAGATCGAGGTTGAGGAGCTATCCACGTGGCTGGACCACTATATCGGGCGCGACTACCAGACCATCGCCAACTGGATGAACGTTCAGGGCGACCCTCACTCAATGTATGACATCATCTTCAAGCCCCACCTGAAGGATGAGACCAGCTTCCCCAATGAGGAAATGCTGGGACTGATCGAGGAGGGAGCTGTCACCGTGGATCAGGGCCGGCGCAAGGCCATCTACGCCAAGATGCAGCAGATGGCCGTGGATGAGATGGCGCCAGTGATGGTCGTCGTGTCCCAGCCGCTGATAGGCCTGACCACCCCAAAGGTTAAGGACTGGACGATGAACGGCGCGGGCGGCATTTACTTTGACAAGATCTACCTGGAAGAATAGTCTCTGAGTCTTATAGGCGCAAGTTGGTGGCAGGCTCGCTGTCCACCAACTTGCGCCAACTGGTGAGCCGAACAGAATCTCGACGGGGAGTATAAGGGACTTGGGACAGTACTTTCTTCGCAGGGCGCTGCAACTGATTCCTGTTCTGATCCTCATCTCGTTGATAGTCTTTGTGTCCATGCAATTGGCGCCAGGCGATCCGGCGGTGATGCGCATGGGAAGGGCAGCGGCCAGGCCCGAGAACCAGGCCGCCTTGGAGCGCCTGCGGCACGAGATGGGATTGGACAAGCCAATCTTGGTCCAGTACGCGATCTGGCTGGGCTCCGTATTGCGCGGCGACTTTGGCGATTCCAACAGGAGCGGGCGTCCGGTGATGGAGATGATCGCCGGTACCCTGCCGGCAACGATCATGCTCGCACTCGTCAGTTTTTTGATCTCGCTGGTCATTTCCATACCCTTGGGGATCGCGGCTGCCCTCAAGCAGGGAACGACCCTGGATCGGGCCATCATGGCCTTAGCTGTAGCCGGTGTGGCAGTGCCAGCCATTTGGCTTGGCTTGACGTTGATCCTGATCTTTTCGGTGGAACTGAACTGGCTGCCACCAGCGGGCTATGTGCCCTTTTTCGAAGATCCGGTGGAGAGCCTCAGACGGGTGTCGATGCCAGCTGTGACACTCTCTTTCTACCTGACGGCCACTTTCACCCGTTTTCTGCGGGCAGACATGATAGAGGTCCTCAACGAGGACTATATCCGAACCGCCCGGGCCAAGGGATTGCGCGAACGGCTTGTACTCTCACGCCACGCCCTGCGGAATGCATTCATCCCCTTGCTAACGGTGATGGGCATCGAGGTTGGCGCGCTGCTGGGGGGAGTGGTCCTGGTGGAACAGATCTTTGGCTGGTCGGGGATAGGCTGGCTGACCCTACAGGGAGTCTACAATCGCGACTATAATCTGGTCCAGGCAGCCATCGTGCTCATCGCCGTTGCCTATACCATGATCAATTTTGGTGTCGACATCGGCTATGCCTTTCTGAACCCTCGCATCCGCGAACAGTACAGAGCCTGACGAGTGCGACTCCCATGAAGTGGCTGAGCTTTCTGCGGCGAGACTGGTCTTTCGCCATCGTGCTGGCGGTCCTGGTCTTCTTTGTGCTGACCATCTTCATTCCGGGGCTCCTGGCGCCCTATTCTCCCTACGAACAGCATCCCAAGGAGGCACTCCAACCTCCCTCCGGGCGCTACTGGCTTGGGACGGACCAGTTTGGACGGGACATCCTGAGCCGGCTCATCTATGGAGGGCGCGTGGCGCTGTTGGTCGGAATCGGATCGGTAGCGCTGGCCACCTTGGTCGGTGTCCCGCTGGGCCTGATCTCCGGCTACTATGGCGGTCCTGTTGATGCAGTGATCATGCGCATCCAAGATGCCTTGCTTGCCTTCCCAGCGGTCCTGCTGGCCCTGCTGATCATTGCCAGCTTTGGGGCATCGGCAGTGAACGTGGTTTTGACCATTGCCATCGTCTTTGTCCCCCGCTTTGCGCGCCTGGTACGCGGGAGCGTTCTGGCTCTCAAGGAGCGCGAGTTTGTGGAGGCCAGCCGGGCTATTGGCGCCACAGACCATCGCATCCTATCCCGCGTGATCCTGCCCAACACGGTGGCCCCCATTACCGTGCAGGTGACGCTGGGCATTGCCGTGGCGATTCTCATCGAATCAGGCCTGAGTTACCTGGGATTGGGCATCCAACCCCCAACGGCATCGTGGGGAAACATGCTCCAGCACGCTCATGCCTATCTCTACCAGGCGCCCTGGTTTGTGATTGCCACAGGCACGATCATTTTTGCCGCGGTACTCGTCTTCAATCTGGCAGGGGACCGGCTCCGCGAGATCGTTGATCCGCGGCTACGCAAGCTGTAGAGATTCCCTAACCGAAGCAGCCAGTCAGCCAAACAAGCACGACCCACCGCATCGTACTCAACTCATTGGCCGCCCAGAAAGGCCGCTCACCACACACCGGTCTTGCATATCCGGGCTGGATGTGCTACACTTTGCCCTGGCGATCTATGGGATCTTCGGAGGCTGCAATGAATTGGAATGAGCGGATCATCATCGATCCAGATGTCTTGGTGGGAAAGCCGACCATCAGAGGCACCCGTCTTGCCGTGGAGTTTGTCATAGATCTCCTGGCCCAGGGGTGGCCTGAGGAAGAAATCTTGCGTAACTACCCAGGGCTAACGCACGAGGATGTGCAAGCCTGCTTGAGCTACGCTAGCGCTATCCTACAAGCGGAAAGAGTCTATCCCATGGTAGCGGCGTAACCCGTGAGGATTCTGGCAAACGAGAATTTTCCTGGCGATGCAGTAGCCTCACTGCGCCAACATGGACATGATGTCGCGTGGGTCCGCACAGATGCACCCGGCAGCAGCGACTGGCAAGTACTCGAACGTGCACAGGCCGAAAGCCGCGTCTTGATCACCTTTGGCAAGGATTTCGGAGAACTCGCCTTCAGGGCAAAGCTCCCAGCTCCTAATGGTATCATACTGTTCCGCATTTCGGCACCATCATCCACATAAGTGGCCCGTGTGGCAGTTGCGGTTTTGGACAGTCGCACTGATTGGGCAGGACAATTTGCTGTGATCGAAGACAGCCGCATCCGAATGACTCCCCTGCCAGCCACGACTTGAGGGCCGGTGGAAGGCATGCCTGCACATTACAACTGGCTGCCGCTTGCAGATAGGTGGGCAGCAAGAGAGTTCGAGCAATTCGCACAGGCAGGTACTGCCCAAGGTATCCCCAAACATGTTCATTCTCGCCTTTATCACTGTTCTTCTGGCCAGCTTGGTCGCGGGACTCACCGGTTTTGGGTTTGCGATCGTTGCCGTGCCCATCCTGATGATCCTGATGCCGCCCAAGGCCGTGGTGCCCCTTGTCCAATTACTATCAGCGGTGCTTAATGTTGCAATACTGGTGGAAGCCAGGAAGTGGATCGACCTGAAGCGGATGTGGCCGTTGCTCCTGGCGGGTATCGCGGGCGTTCCCCTGGGCACCTATCTGCTCTTGATTCTGGACCCCCAGACCCTGCGCATTCTAGTGGGTGCCGTGGTGGTCGTGTCCGCCGTGGCCATGTTGGCTGGGTGGCGGTGGTCGGTGCGCAACGAGAAACTGGCCTCTGTGCCGGTGGGGCTGGCGAGCGGCGCATTGGGAGGCAGTACTGGGATGCCGGGACCGCCGGTGATTCTCTTCTTCACGAACCAGGGGATGGCCAAGCAAACATTCCGGGCCAACCTCGTCTTGTACTTTACCTGTGTCGGGCTGGTAACGGTGCTGTCACTGCTGGTTGGAGGGCTGATCAATGAGGAGGTCTTGGTGCGCTGGGCAGGTCTGCTGCCTGCCGTGGCGCTCGGAACGTTGGCAGGCATGTGGCTGGCACGGCGCATAGACCAGGCCCGGTTCCGGCAGATCACCCTTGGAGTGCTGATCCTGACGGGGGTCGCGGCCATTACCTCGGGCTTGAACCTGCTCTGAGGGGGTGCATGGCAAGTGGACCGCTGCCGCGTCTGTGTCCCGCTGCAGCTTCGGGGGAGACGCCGGCCGCGGACTGGTGCTGGAGATCTTGCATTGTACAGGAGGCTACCATGTCTGAGCCAGAGCCGGCAACGCTCCAGGTTTCGTGCGTGCAGATGCACTGGGCGAGGCCCATAGCGTCTAATCTGCAGCGAACACTTTACTATACCAGAGCAGCAGCTGAGGCCGGCAGCCAGGTTGTACTCTTTCCTGAAGCAAACCTGACTGGTTACCATTTCCCGTACGTCCTGGAGCTCTCTCCCCAGTCTATCCAGACAGCACTGGATAAGGCCCGTGAGGCTGCCGCAGGAAACCGGATCTGGATCATTGTCGGCACCATCCAAAAGACGCCAGATCGATTCCTGAATCTGGCCCACGTGATTAATGCAAGTGGCGCGATTGTTCACGAGTACGCCAAGATCAACATGGCGGGCCGGGACGAGAAAAAGCACTGCCGGGGCGGCAACAAACTGTCTCTGTTCGAGATCGACGGGGTTTTGTGCACGTTGGTTATCTGCCGTGATGGCAGGCATTCCGAACTCTATCGCGTTCCCGCTATGGCCGGAGCTCAGATCCTCTTCCACCCCTCGTGCAGCTCGGACGCGATCGAAAAAGTGGCATGGAAACGCATCTCGGGGCGAGCCCAGCAGCCCGTGGGGCCCAACACCAAGATCTACCACTGCGTGGCCAACACGATCGGCCAGTCGCCGGATGGCAAGCAGACGTCTAGCGGATCGTCCTTTATCCGCGAACCCAGCGGGATTCCGCTGGCGGAAGCCGGATATTACCAAGAGGAGATGATCACGGCCGTATTGGATCTTTCTCGCGCAACGCGATCGTACGTGCTCGACAGTATGCAAAACCCGCCGTTTCTGAGCAGCTACTGGCACACGATGGTCGAAGAGATGAAGGGACGGGCTGACCTCAAGCCCGAGTAAAGGGCGCGAACCACTGTGAGTGAGCTGCAAGCGGAAAACAAACACAATGGGAGCATGGAATCGGTCCGCAGGTTCGAGACCGGCGACCAGGAGTGTCCCCTGCTGGAGGCTATTCATCCATGATAACCACTGCACACCAGCACCCAGCCATTGACATGCACACGCACGTGCACCCGGACATGGCAGCCACGCTGGCTGAGATCATGGACGCAAACCACCTAAGCCGGGTGGTCAATCTGGGCATCCTCGAAGCGCTTGGTATCCCTCTTGAGGATGGCATGCGCGCTTTCCGCAACTCGCTGGGCGACCGCGTGGTCTATCTCTCCACACCCGATTTCAGCCAGACCGCCCCCGGTTTTGGCCAGCGCATGGCGCAGGATCTGGAGCGCAAGGTGGAGGCCGGGGCCCGCGGACTCAAGATCTTTAAGGAATTGGGGCTGCGCCACAGGGACATCGCCGGCCAGCTCATCCCGGTGAACGACCCCCGCCTGGACCCGCTTTGGGCCAAGGCTGGCGAGCTGGCTGTGCCCGTCCTCATGCACATCGCCGATCCGGTGGCTTTTTTCCAGCCCCTGACAGAAGACAACGAGCGATGGGACGAGCTCCAGGCCCATCGCGACTGGCATTTTGGCACACCCGAGTTCCCAGACCATGATGCGTTGCTGGCACAGCGCAACCACGCGATCGAACGGCATCCAGGCACGATCTTTATCGGTGCTCACCTGGGCAACTATCCGGAAGACCTGGACTACGTGGATGCCTGTCTGGATCGTTATCCCAACTTTTTTGTGGACACTACGGCCCGCATCGGCGAAATCGGCCGCCACTCGATTGAGATGGTGCGGGCCTTCTTTCTCAAACACCAGGATCGGGTGTTGTTTGGCACCGACCTGACGCTCGGCTGGGAGGCATTTGATGAACCAGAGCACGACAACATGGAGACGGTCAAGCTCTTTTACGACAGGCACTGGCGATTTTTCGAGACAAGGCAGCAGCAGATAGACCATCCCTATCCCATTCAGGGACGCTGGAAGGTGGATGCCATCGGCCTCCCTGGCGAGGTCCTTAACAAGCTGTACTCCGCAAACGCACAGCGGCTGATCCCCGGGCTGTAGGGAAACCAGATCAAGACTCGAGGAAGAGATCTCGCCTGATTGCCTATCGTACAGCTCCGGCGAGACCCTCGGCAGGAGAGGTACCATGCTCAAACCTACGCTCATCGTCCTGGCCGCCGGCATCGGCAGCCGGTATGGTGGATTGAAGCAGATCGATCCCGTTGGCCCCAATGGCGAGATCATCCTCGACTATTCGATTTACGATGCCCTGGAGGCAGGGTTTGGCCAGGTCGTCTTTGTTTTATCTGCAGCCATCGAGGAGGCGTTCCGGGACCGGGTGGGCCGGACCATAGAAGGGCATTGTGAAACCACCTATGTAATTCAGGAACTGGAGGATCTGCCGCAGGGTTTTGCGGTCCCACCCGGGAGACAGAAGCCCTGGGGCACTGCACACGCAACATGGGCCTGCCGGAACGCGGTCAGTACTCCTTTTGCCGTGATTAATGCCGACGATTTCTACGGGCGCTCTGCCTATGAGGCCCTGAGCAAGCATCTAGGCAACGCTCAAGACCGGGATGGCGTATCCGACTACTGCATGGTGGGTTACATGCTGGAGAACACACTCACAGAGCACGGGCACGTGGCGCGTGGCGTCTGCACCGTTGACCAGGATGGATATCTGGTAGAAATCCACGAACGAACCCGGATAGAGAAGTTTGGCCAGGTGACCAGGTACACAGAGGATGGAGAGAACTGGGTCAAGATACCCTTGGCAAGCCCTGTTTCCATGAACGCCTGGGGGTTTACGCCGAGCCTCTTCTACGAACTGGAACCCACTTTCCATCATTTCCTCCTGGAGAACAGGGACAACATTCAGAAAGCCGAATTCCTTCTTCCAGAAGTCGTCGGAGAGCTACTCCAAGAGGGGCGAGTGACCGTCAAGGTTCTGCCGGCCGACAATAGATGGTTTGGGGTCACTTACCAGCAGGACATGCCCTGGGTCAAGCAGCAAGTGCGCAACCTGATCCGTCGTGGCGTCTATCCAGAAGTGTTGTGGGAAGGTGTCAACTGAACACCGGTGCCCGTACCGGGCGGCCCCAGAAGCCTGTTCGCACCCTGATTGGACGCGCCACTCGATATATGAGAAAGGTGACATATGGACATTGAACATCTTGCATCGCAGATGGCCGGCAATGCGGCAATGATCAGCGCATTGGTACAGAGTCTTTCGGACCAACAAGCCCGATGGAGGCCAGACCCCGACTCCTGGTCGATCCTCGAGGTGATCAACCATCTCTGGGATGAAGAGCGCGAGGATTTTCGCGTTCGCATCGACTACACACTCTACCTTCCTGGTGAACCCTGGCCAGGGATCGATCCTGGAGGCTGGGTGACAGAACGCAGGTACAACGAACGACGCCTGCGAGCATCCCTGGACGGGTTTCTCTCAGCACGAAAGGCGTCCCTCGCCTGGCTGCGCCAGCTTGGTGAGCCCGATTGGGATGTGACCTACGAGACTCCCTGGGGACCCATCAGGGCTGGCGATGTGTTCGCATCCTGGGTAGCTCATGATCTCCTACACACTCGCCAGCTGGTCGAGCTGTCCTGGGACTGCACGACAGCCCAGCTTGAACCATACAGCACCGAGTATGCGGGAGAATGGTAGTCAAGGCTTTGTAGCGTCCTCCGGCTTTTAGCATGCATCAACTCCAGTTCCGTCCATTTCAGGATGCTGGAGGTGTGGATACAAAAAGAGCAGCCAGGTATCTCGCAGCTTTCGTCAAGTCACTTGGCGACAGCTGCGCTTGGAATAAGTGACGTACTGTCCCATCCCCCGTCGTCTTCATGAGCTTCGATGCCCCTTGACTTTATACTATTTTCATGATATAATTCTAGGCAAGTAAGATCTAAGGAGGGGCTGGGTCTTTGCGGGCGGTGCTTTTTTCGAAACCACCCAGCCCTCGAATTCTGTGCGGGCTCGACAGCCACCTGCTGTAGATCGTCAACAATCAGATACTTGGCGCAATGCCAAAGGAGAGACATGATGAGTACTGACAAGCAATGTAGTCACGCGGATCAGATAAGAGTCGTCGCCATCCAGGACAACATACAGGGCTGTGAGGATTGCCTCAAGATCGGCGGTACATGGGTTCACTTGCGCATGTGCCTGACCTGCGGGTACGTGGGCTGCTGCAACTCGTCGCCGAATCGCCATGCCCGCAAGCACTGGGAAGCGACAGGACACCCCATCATTCAGTCAGTGGAGCTAGGTGAGGACTGGGTCTGGTGTCAGGTCGACAAAATGTACCTGAAGGAGGCTCCGCTCCCTGCAAGCTCCTAACATGAGATGGCGCGAGGTACAACTGGACCTCCAATGACATCCCCACAGCAGATCATCCGCAGCTATCTGCTCATCGCCGGGCTGTACACCCTGTCGGCTTCGGTCATCTGGGGCGTCAACACCCTTTTCCTGCTGGATGCCGGCCTGACCATCGGCCAGGTCTTTCTCGTAAACGCCATTTTCACCGGCGCCATGGCCCTCTTTGAGATCCCCACCGGCGTGCTGGCAGACACCCGGGGCCGGCGCACATCTTTCCTGCTCAGCGTGATCGTGTTACTCATCGGCACCCTCGGCTACATGGCCGCCGCCTACGCCGAACCGGATACTGCTCTGGGGGTCCTGATTGTCTTCTCTGTGGTGCTGGGACTGGGCTACACATTCTACTCCGGCGCAGTAGAGGCCTGGCTGGTCGACGCCCTGGATGCCTCCGGTCTCAAAGGTGATCTGGATCACGTCTTTGCCCGTGGTTCCATGGTTTCCGGCGGGGCCATGCTGATAGGTTCCATAGGCGGCGGGTTGCTGGCCAGCTACGATCTCACACTAGCGTACTGGGCCAGGGCGGCGCTGCTAGCCCTGGTTTTTGTTGTCGCCTGGCTCCTCATGCACGACGTGGGATTCACGCCGAAGCAGATGCGCCTGGCCGACCTGCCATCTGTGATGGCCGAGGTAGCGCGCCTCAGCATTCGCCACGGCTGGAAGCAACCCTCGGTGCGCCTGCTGATGATGATCGCCTTCGTACAGGGACTATTCATGGCCTGGGGCTTTTACGCCTGGCAACCCTATTTCCTCGAGCTGCTCGGCGCGGACTTGCCCTGGGTGGCAGGCGTCATCGCGGCGCTGGTCTCCATCGCCACTATCCTGGGCAACGAGGTTTCCGAACTGCTGATTCGCTTTGTGGATAGACGTACTACGATCTTGTGGAGCGCCGCCCTGATACAGACTGCCGCTATTCTTGGCGTTGGGTTGGCGGCCTCTTTCTGGCTGGCAGTGGTTCTCTACCTGGTTTCCATGCTGGCCATGGGCATCTGGTCGCCTGTACGCCAGGCTTACCTGCATAGACTCATCCCCTCGGAGCAGCGAGCAACAGTCATCTCTTTTGACTCGCTGGTGAACAGCAGCGGCAGCATGATCGGCCAGACAGGGCTGGGCCAACTGGCGCAGGCGCAATCCTATGGCGCGGGATACCTGGTTTCCGGGCTGACCAGCGCTCTGGTCTGGCCGTTGCTGGGCATGCTGCACCGGCGTGACGACGAGGCTGACGTGATCCTCCATAGAGCGGGTCAGAGGGGGGCATGTGCTGCCCAGGGCCTGCCCTGCGTTGCTGCGGTCGATTCCTCCGCCCGCACCGGTGTTTCCACGCCCGAGAGCTAGAGGGCTATACTGGGCTGCCTCTACGATTGCACAAGCCGCTCCACATTGTAATGCGCGGCGTAACAAGCGTGTGGTACCATGACGATAACGGCAGTTGGCAACTGCGAGGGGCGGGACACCGGCTATGGTTTGACGCCCAGTCCCCGTCTCCGTGCGCCTCATGTTGTACCCAGTAGTACATGTGGAACTATATCACAGTTGGGCGGGAAAAACATCGGCAGACAGTCTGCAAAGAGGAGAACCTATGAGTGACGACGGGGAACAGAAAAAGACGGTGCGGGTCCAGCGCCGGCGGCGTACCACGTCTTCGGGAACCGAAGGCCGGAAAAGAGCCGAGGCGCCCAGCCGGAGACGATCCAGCGACGAGGGCAAGGGCGCGCCTCCGCCCAAGAGACCAAGTGGAACGAGCAGTGGCCAAAGACCTACAGACCCACGCCCCTCAGGCGGACTGCCCCTCGGGCGCATGTCGCCGGTGATGCTGATCGGCCTGGTGGTCATTCTGTGCATCTGCGTTGCGGCCTTCATGCTGCTTTCAGGGGGAGGGGACTCGGAGCAGGCGGCCTATTATCCGCCAACCACAGAGCCTGCTTCAGCCGTCTCTGCGCTCCCGGACCGACCCACCTCGACCCCGTTACCCATCGTACCCGAGTCGCCGGCCACACCTCCTGAGCCATTCACTCCCCCATCTACTACCTCGGAGGGGCAGTCCTGGCTGGTGATGTTCTACCAGGATGCTGACGACAAGATCCTGGAGGAGGACATCTATGTGGACCTGAACGAGGCCGAGCGCGCCGGCTCCACCGACCGCGTACACCTTGTGACCCAGCTCGATCGCTATCAGGCCGGATACCGGGGCGACGGTGATTGGTCCTCCGCCAAACGCTTCTATGTCACCCAGGACAATGACCTGCAAAGAGTGAACTCCCAGCACGTGGAGGACCTGGGCGAGGTGAACATGTCCGACGGTGAGACGCTGGTTGACTTTGTCACCTGGGCCGTCGACACCTTTCCCGCCGACAAGCACGTGCTGATCATGTCCGATCATGGCATGGGCTGGCCAGGTGGTTGGAGCGATCCTGCGCCGGGCGGAAGGGCAGACCCCAGCATCCCTCTTTCGTCCGCCATCGGCGACGAGCTGTTCTTGATGGAGCTGGATGAGGCCCTGGGGGAGATCCGGGATCAGACCGGCATCGAGCAGTTCGAGCTGATCGGCCTGGACGCCTGTTTGATGGGTCAACTGGAGGTCTTTGACGCTCTCGCACCCCACGCCCGCTATGCCGTAGCCTCGGAGGAGACAGAACCCGCCCTGGGTTGGGCCTACACAGGATTCTTGGAGGAACTCGGACGAAATCCAGACATGGATGGCGCAGAACTGGGCCGCCTGATCGTCGACAGTTATATCCAGGATGACCAGCGCATCGTGGACGACCAAGCTCGGGCTGACCTGCTCCGGCAGGGCTCGCCGATGGGTGGGCTCTTTGGGCTTTTCGGCCCGCCGACGGCCGAGCAAGTGGCGCAGCAGATGGAGCAGAGCAGTACGCTGACGGCCATCGATCTAGCGGCCTTACCGCAGTTGATGGACAGCGTCAACAACCTGTCCTTCAGCCTGCAACAGGCGAACCAGCAGGATGTGGCCCGTGCCCGGACCTATGCCCAGTCCTTCACCAGCGTATTCGGCCAGGAGGTCCCACCCTCCTACATCGACCTGGGCAGCTTTGCCCAGTTGCTCAAGAGGGAAAGCGGAGACAGCAACGTGGCGAAGGCCGTCGACCAGGTGCTGGCCTCCCTGGACAACACGGTCATCGCTGAAAAGCATGGCCCCAAAAAGCCTGGTGCGACCGGCGTCTCCATCTACTTCCCCAACTCCCAGCTATACCGCTCGCCCATCACCGGGCCCGAATCCTACACGGCCGTCGCCCGCCGCTTTGCCGGCGAGTCCCTGTGGGATGATTTCCTGGCCTACCACTATACCGGCCGGACCTTTGAGCCGGCGGCTGGTACAGTGGCCGTTCCTGATCGGGGCACAACTGTCGCAGCACCAGGGGCCGGTCAGATCGAGGTCTCGCCCATCAGCCTCTCCAACAGTGTGGCCGCCCCTGGCCAGCCGGTTCTCTTGAGCACCGATATCAGCGGCGAGAACATTGGCTACGTCCGCCTCTTTGTTGGCTTTTACGACCAGGGATCGAACTCGATCTTTGTCGCCGACAGGGATTACCTGGAAAGCGCCGAGACTCGCGAGATCAATGGCATCTATTATCCTGTGTGGCCTGATGGTGAGTTCACCATGGAGTTCGAATGGGAGCCTATCGTGTTTGCCATCAGTGATGGCGTGGACTCTGTGGTTGCCCTGTTCACACCCCAGAGCTATGGCGCGTCCTTTGAAGATGCCGTTTACACCGTAGACGGAACCTATACCTACGTCGATGGCGAATCCCGCTACGCGCGCCTGTACTTTAGCGATGGAATGCTGCGCCAGGTCTTTGGTTTCACCGGCGATGGCGGGACGGGCGCGCCCCGCGAGATCATTCCCCAACCTGGCGATACCTTCACCATCCTGGAGAAGTGGATGGATCTGGACCAGAACGGTAAAGTGTCCAAGGTTGTTACCCAGGAAGGGGGCACCCTGACCTTTGGCGACCAGATGTTTGCCTGGGAGGACCTGGACGCGGCCCCGGGCGACTATATCGTTGGCTTTGCAGTCGAAGATCTGGACGGCAATGCATTCGAGGTGTACGAGAGGGTACTCGTCCAGTAGGTCCCAAGCCACCCGTACGTGAAGGAACGAAAAGCAGGCTGATCAGCCTGCTTTTTCGTATAGGGCCTCGATCCGGTCTATCATCCGGGCTTGGGTAAAGCACGCTTCCACCCGCTTCCGGCCCTGGCGGCCCATGGCAGCCGCCTGTGGAGGATCGTCCAATAGTCTGGCTACGGCCCCAGCCCAGGCGGCCGGTTTTCCGGGAGGCACGAGAAAGCCCGTTTGGCCCTTGGCAACGACCTCAGGGCAGCCATTGACGGCGGTGGCCACCACGGGGCGGGAGCAGGCCATGGCCTCCAGCAGGGCATAGGGGGTACCCTCCCAGCGGGAGGTCAGGGTCACGATGTCGGCGGCGGCCATGAGCCGGGAGGCCCGCTCGCGCCAGCCCAGGAGGCGCACGTGCCCTTCCAGTCCGAGCTCACAGATGCGGGCGGCGGTCTGGTCCCGGAGTGGGCCGTCGCCGGCCAGGGCGAATTGCACATCCGGGCGGTTTTTCACAACCAGGGCTGCACCTTCGACAAAGCCCAAAGGGTCCTTCTGGGCGCTGAGCCGTCCCACCTGAAGGACCAGGGGACGCTCCAGGTCCAGCCCCAAGATCTGGCGCAGATGACCAACCTCTCCAGGTCCTTCGTAGCCGGTCAAGTCGATGCCATTGGGGATCGTGACGATCTTGCCGGAGGGGATGCCCCAACGTACCAGACGCTGCCGGTCGGCTTCATTGACAGAGATCACCTTGCCGGTGATTCGGGCCAAGGCACGCTCGAGGCGAATATAGAGCCCGTGCCAGCGCGCGCGGCGGATGTCAACCGTCTGGGGAGTATAGAAGATCTTCTGGGCGCTGGCCAGGCGAGCGATGGGCCTGGCGACGAGGCCGGCCTCCTGGCTGTGGATGTGGACCACGTCGGGACGCCACTCCCGGATCAAGCGGGCAAGACCAATCGCTGCACGCGGGGACCAGGCCAGTCTGCGCAGGGGTAGGGGCGCCACCCGGGCGCCAAGTTTCTGGAACTTGGCTGCGGTGTGTTGGAGACTCTCTGGCAGGACGACAGCCAGCTCAAAGCGACGTGGGTCCAGGCCACGAACCAGGGACAGCACGTGGGTTGTCTGGCCACTGGCCTGGGGTTCATAGTAAACCAGAAGGATCCTCAAACCAAAACTCCTCCTCGGCCTTGCCGGCCTGCCTACAGCTCCACCTGGCCGACCATACCCCAACAAACATGCAGTCAGCGCGGCAGGTTAATGATACGCAGCCTTGGCAGTTTGTCAAGTGCGGGAGAAACCCAGCTTCCCTTGCCATCCCTTTCGTGCTATACTGTGGACTGAATCACCAACCCTTGGGGCTGAGCTCCCAAGGGTTCTTGAAAAAGGATAACTAATGGACCTT
>Ga0209013_10001242_pt1 | contig 23574 bp, 20 predicted proteins | sample Cruoilmetagenom2_FD_187291 | JGI IMG/M metagenome (GOLD analysis project Ga0209013, IMG submission 187291) | Oil polluted marine microbial communities from Coal Oil Point, Santa Barbara, California, USA - Sample 2 (SPAdes) (version 2) | ecosystem: Environmental > Aquatic > Marine > Oil seeps ... | reverse complement strand
CTATAGCTAAATTATCTGTGTATACTACAATTGCAACCGTAACAATCATAACTAGGGCATCCGCCCGGGGAGCAGTTGCCACGTACTTGAAAGAACTCCAATCAAATGTTCCAATACATACCATAATCATTATTCCAACTAAAACGGGCATCGGAATATCAACTACTAAATCTCCCAAAACAATGATTAAAAATATTAAGAACACCCCAGCAACCAACGTGGATAGTCGACCACGACCACCTGATTTAACGTTAATCATCGATTGTCCAATCATTGCACAACCAGCCATACCACCAAAGAATCCTGTGATAAAGTTGGCAATTCCTTGTCCACGTGCCTCACGGTTTTTGTCTGATTTAGTATCCGTCATATCATCAACAATTTGAGATGTTAGCAACGATTCAAGTAAACCAACAATAGCTAAAGCTAAAGAATAAGGTAGTATTATTTGAAGTGTTTCTAATGTAAACGGAACGTCTGGTAGGAAGAAGCTAGGAAGACTTTGCGTAATAGTACCTAAATCTCCAATTGTTTTAAGTTCAAAACTAAAAATAAATGTAATTGTGGTTAGAATGATAATCGCGATTAGTGGAGCAGGAATACCTTTTATAAAACGCGGCACTGTATAGACAATTATCAATGTAACAGCGACAAAAGCATACGTTATGATTCCTTCACCTAATATATGAGGGACTTGTGCTATAAAGATTAAAATGGCTAGTGCATTTACAAAGCCAATCATGACTGAATTAGGTATAAAACGCATTAGCTTTGCAATTTTAAAGACACCCAATAAAATTTGAATAACACCTGTTAAAATCGTAGCTGCTAATAAATAATTTAAACCATGATCAGCAACCAAATTAACTATAACAAGTGCCATTGCACCAGTTGCAGCTGATATCATTCCAGGTCTACCACCAACGAAAGCAATAATTACTGCTATACTAAAAGAGGCATATAAACCAACCATTGGGTCGACACCAGCGATAATAGAAAAAGCAATAGCTTCTGGTATGAGTGCAAGTGCGACGACAATTCCTGATAAAATATCACCTCTAATATTTCCAAACCATTGTTGTTGAATTGTTTGCATATAAGTTCTCCTTCAGATATAGTCAATTATAATGTCCCAAAAACCTTAGTTTTAGGACAATCTGTAATATCATAACATGTATATTCCTAAAATGGAATGCTTTTGGGAAAGTGGAGGAAAAAATGAAATTTGGATATAAAAGACCTTTAATAAATGATGAAGAATCGAAGTTTCAGCTAAATGATATACCAAATATAGAAATCTATACAGAGCTTCATCCATACATGAAAAAAAGACACGAATTAGAAAACTTGGTTATGCAGCTCTCAAAAGGTGATCAATTGTATGTACAAAACTTTGTTGTACTGGCGGATTCGCTATCGCAATTCCAAGATTTATTGAGAGTATTTGATAGAGACGAAGTAACTGTTACATTTATAGAGGAAAATTTAAATAATATAGATATCTTATCAATGAAGCTAATAGACTTACTAGAATTATTAACGAGTCTACAAACTAATATTAAACGACACCAATCCATTTTTGGTGTCCGTGAAGCCCAAAAGCAAGGTAAAATCATTGGCCGACCAAAAAAATCAGACGATAATTTAAATAGAGCTTTTGCTATGTATGACAGCAAAAATTACACACTTCAGCAAATAAAAGAGGAAACTGGCATTAGTAAATCTACTTTATATCGCTATTTAGACCAGTTTAAGTAAAAGGGCTGGGTAACTCTAAAACTTGGTCTTTATATACGCTAAAAGTAGTTTAATGGAGAAATAAAGCTTAATATGAGACAAACATTAAAAAGGTGTGAAAGTTATGTGGAAAATAGTAAATGGAAAGTTGATACAAACTGTCGATGAAACTAGAACTGAATATAAAACACGTATAAGTGCAAGTTTAATAAAAAAACTCAAAGTCATGGCTAACGAGTCAAATTCGCATATTGGATATTTATTAGAAAACGGGTTTGAAAATATATTAAACGAAAGGACATTAATTTACGACAAGAAAAATAGACCGAAAGATCGCGTAGAATTTCGCACAACTTGTGATAAAGAAATACTAGAGAATTTACGGCTATATGCTAAGAGTAATAAGTTGAACTTGAATGATGTAATTGAGGCAAGCGAAAGCTACATAAATTTAGAGGAAGTAAAAAATGCCAATTGGAGATATAGAATAGAAAAATAGTGAGAAGAGTACATAAACTTATTTATAAAATAGGGATGTGGTCATAATATATATTATACTAAGTTAAATTTCATTGCAGAAGTATACTTAAAATATTGAGATATTAGAGTTTTTTTGTTATTTAATACAATATGTCGACAATGTATCACTTTAATTGTTTTGTATTAAAGAACTTCAAAATGGATTCTATTTATATTTCCTTTTACACAGGTTTTAATTCTTGTATGTATACTCACTTATATAATTCCAAGTTTTCATTTTATTTTTTGATAAGTTCGGCGGCTGCCTGTGTTTGCAATGATTTCGGCAACAGTAGTAACTGAAACCTCCCATTGTTTGTTTTAATTATTGATGAATAAAAATGAGATTCTGACTTTTACTTCATCAGTATCAACTAATTGGTGAATATGACTTCCACCTCCCTTCTTGCATTGAGAGCGTCTTTACAAAGGCATCTATCCCCTATTTAAAACATTGATTTTACGATGCATATTGTAAAAGAAAATGTATAGTATTGTAGTAAATTGTTGGTGTTATCTGTTTCTAAAATTGTTGAAAAAAGTAAGTTATTTACTTTTTATATTTCCTTCATTATTTTGATGTTGTTGATGTTTCAAATATTATTTCACATATATAAAAATTAATTAAGAGTATTTTTCATAACCGTTTGGACCATTCTAATTTGGTCAAGGAGGTGAGCAGACATGGAGAATAACAATAATAATCGTAGTAATAACAGCAACAATAATAATAATAATAATAATCATAATCGCAATAATAATAACAACCAAAATAATGCAGCTGAGTTTGGTGAGGATTTCAACTTTGACAACTTAAACGAGCGAATTCTCAATGAACAAAATCTAAACAATAATAACAATGAACCAAACAACAATCGTAATAACAACAATAACAACTGTTAATGCTTATACAGTCATCCCCAAATATATCTTTTGGGATGACTATTCTTTTAGAGATTTGTACCTCACTACTTGATACCATTTTATCTAGACTTCTTAGATACTCCCCTACTCTTTTCAAATAAGCTAATCTTTCGACTCTTTAATCCCTCTTTAAATTCACTTTCAAAAGTATAACTTTATCATGTTTCTAAAATCCGGAGATACGACGGTTCGTTGCGTCTTCCTTTTTATACTTTACAATAAGTGCATTTCAGTTCAATATGGGAGGAATACAAAAATGGAACAAGAAATAAAATATGGCAGTGACTATAAATACATTCCAACTACATCTATTGCGAGTGGTGCGGGAATTGAGGTATTACCCGACTTATATAGCTTTACCGTACAAATCGTTAATATCCACTTAGTAGGAGATCCACAAACGAGGGATTTCGTTTTGGTCGATGCAGGAATGCCAGAATCAGCCGAAGAAATTTTTTCTGTTATCGAAGAAAGATTTGGCCCGGCTAGCCAACCAAAAGCAATCATTTTAACACATGGCCATTTCGACCATGTTGGAGCAATAATCGAGTTAGTGAAACGATGGGATATCCCTGTCTACGCACATGCATTGGAGATGCCGTATCTGACTGGTCAGAAAAGTTATCCTGAGCCGGACTCCACCGTTGAAGGTGGGGCTGTAGCAAGGATGTCACAACTATTTCCAAACGAACCAATTGACCTAGGTTCACATATACAAACACTTCCAGCAGATGGGTCTGTACCCTATCTACCAGATTTCAATTATATCCATACACCAGGCCATTCGCCAGGCCATGTATCGCTATACCGCAAAAAGGATCGAACCCTAATTGCTGGGGATGCATTTGTTACTGTTAAGCAAGAATACTTGTACAAAGTGTTAACACAGGAACAGGAAATTAGTGGACCACCTAGATACCTAACACCCGATTGGAAAGCGGCTAAGGAATCAGTTATTAAATTAGAAAAACTAAAACCAATAACAGCAGTTACTGGGCATGGCTTGCCAATGTTGGGAGAGTTATTAACTAAAAGTTTAAACAAACTCGTTAACGATTTTGATCAAATTGCTATACCAGACTACGGAAAGTATGTAGAAAAAAGACTACAATAAATGAAATAGGCAACAATAACTCAAATCGAGCATTAATGAAGTAATTGGAACCCAAGAACCAGGTCTTGTACGCCTAAAAGAGGGGAAAATTCTCCCTTCTTACAATTTATTTAGATGAAACAATCGTCGAGGAAATTCTTGGGATGTGTATCCATAATATTTACAATCCTATAACACGTTAAATGAGATATTAAATTTATGAATCTTTACATGCATAATTTAAAAGCAATTTGTTCATAATAATCTTTGTAAGATAACTTCTATTCCAGAGTAGCTCAGTGGTAGAGCAATCGGCTGTTAACCGGTTGGTCGTAGGTTCGAGTCCTACCTCCGGAGTATATATGTAAGGGAATGGTAAATCGTGGTCTATTTCACGATTTACCATTCCTTTTTATTATCAAGGAATTATTAACTTTTAAATTTCACCTTAAATTAAGTTCGGGGGCACCGTGCCCTCAGGAAAGCTTCCACTGTAACAGAGTACGAAGTAGACATAAAAATAAAGCAGTTCAAATTTTACTCATCGTAAAGTTTGAACTGCTTTATTTAACCTGAGGTGGGTTTTGTCCCAGCCTCAGGTTAAATAAGTATCATCTGTTCTTCTATAGGGTAGTTAATGGCTCTAGGCTCAATCATTTTGCTCAAGGTATTGGTAAATTGCCATCATTTCTTGTTTATTCAATTCACGAATGCGGTTGAAGATTAGAAGTTCTGAAACAATTTCAGGATTTATACTATCATCGATAACATTGTTAACTTTACCAGTAAGCCACGTATTTACAGGTTTGCCTTCCACTACTTCCTGAAGTCCTTCATCATTGATACCAGTTGCATGACAACTAACACAAGGTATTGTTAATTTGTGCACCCCATCATGTAGATTGTCTTCAGATATGACTTTCTTTCCTTTACAGAATGTACAGGGGTGGCTTTTTCTTATCTTATTAATCTGAGTGACCAGTTTTTTATAACCAAACGCTTCATAAACGTACGTTAGTTTTTTGTATTTCCCATTAGTAAAATACTTATCAATAATGGTTTCTCTCGTCTCATTGATCTTGTCAAAATCACAGATGGTTACCTGATTATTTTTGCTGATGGATTGAATATTGTCTTTTATACTATCCCAGAACGGTATGACATTTTGCAGTACCATTTCATATCCAGCAAAGCTTGCGAGTTCTAATTCAAGCATTTTCAGAGCTACTTGGGTTTTCCTATCTAGTAGTGAGACATCTTGGGTCAAGTTCATGTCGCCGCCTACTATAGCTCTCAAATTTACCAATTCAGGTAACTCCCCAACTGATTTCAGAACTTGGTCAAGTGGTTGCTTTATAATCTCCCGTATATCTGTTTCGCCGAATTTGAGCTGTTTGTGATGGTTCAACACAGAACCATTACAAATAGGGCATGTAATTATATCCTTAGATTCTTTCATTTGCACTTTAATAGGCGATTTCGAAATGAACATATACATCCCAATGATATTGTTGAAGCCTTGCCAAGTTCTTTGCGTTTTTCCTGTTTTATCATAGAATGACTTGTCCCAATACCCGTATAAAAACGTATGCTTTTCTTGTTCTGTCAGGTCATTAAAGTTTTTACTTAGATCATGTCCAAGTTCATTTTTTATCTCTTCAAATAAGAATTCTAATTTTGAATATTGATAATATTTTAGTACTTCCATTACGTCTGGATGTAATTGACCGTTCCAAAATGGTACGTTCTTATCTGAAATAACTACATCAAAATCGAATTCTTCTATCACACCACGGCCAGAACAACTTGGACAATGGTTGTCTTTAGAAAAGAAATCAAAGCTCTTCGTATCTTTATTGGATGGATGCGAAGCAATGATGTGGTTGATCAACCCAACTATTTCATAGAGAAAACTATATTGACTATACAAGTGCTTTTCCAAATCAATAGCAATGACAGGTTCAATCTTGTCAGATTCGTATTCACCGTATATTAAACGAGCCATTGATGATAAGCTTTTTAAGATACCGCCTTTATAGATGTTTTCTGCATTTTTAAAATAGCTAATATGATTCTCTGTTAAGTAGTTAATGCCATTTTGTTGATGGATATTGGAGGGTATATGTAATGCAACAGCACTAACATTATTGTTTTGATTACTATAGTAATTATCATGACTTACTACAGCTAGATGTTCTACAGGTGCAAGTTGTCTTTTGCCAAAATCCACGATAAAATCTGAGTTCTCTAGCATATAAGTATTATGTTCAATCATTATGATGGAGATTGAGTCATCTTGCAGAATAACTCTTACACTATCGATGAACTGATTTAATATATTTTGTGATAACCCTTTAGAAGGCTCATCAAAAATAAATAGTGTATGTGGATTTCTTGAGTTGGCAAATAGTTCAGAAACTAAATGCACACATTGAAACTCACCATTCGATAAGGATTGAGTTTTTCTTTCTAAAGTTAAATAACCCAGACCAAGTTTAATCAATAAACTTAAACGTTTAAAAGCTATATCCTCATTAGGCAGTTCGTCAATAATATCTTCAATCGAACGCTCAAAGATGTCATCTATTTCTTCACTATATTTCGTAAGTTTTCTTTTTATATCAAGAAAAGTTGCAACGGTTGACCGACTAGTAATCGATTGGTTTCGATTTTGTCCAACCATTACAAGTTTATCTTTTGGATATCGCTTTAAAAAGTCTTTAGCTATACACTCATTTACTAGCGTAGATTTACCGCAACCAGATTCCCCCGTAAATGTGACAATTCTATTTTGGGGGATTTGAATTTCAGCCATTTGGATATTACGACTACTAAGATCTTGAAAACGGTAGTATTCTGTTGGTATTTGCTTGTTTATTGCACTATTTAAAGGTTTCGGTCGCGGTGACTCTTTGACAATTTTTCCTCCATATTTTCCACTACCAGGTCCAAAGAATAATTGCTCATCCGTTGTGTTGAGTACTGTGTCTGAATGATCTATGAGCCATATTTGATTTTTATATCCCAATTGTTTAATCTGTTCTAAAATTTTCAGTAATGTTTGATGATCAAGCCCTACTGATATTTCATCGATAATAATTACCGTATTTTCACTTGCTGCCATGAATTCAGCCAAGTAAAGCCGTGTTAATTCCCCACCTGACAATGTACCCATAATACGATTTATAGTTAAGTAACCAATATTCATACTGATAATATTTTTGAGAATATGCTTTTTCGCTTCACTAATATGCAAAACTTCTGCTAATGAAAGAATCGATTCAATACTTAAACTATTGATATCGGAAATATTATGTGGTTGGTCCAATAAATCTATCTTATATTGCAGCACTTCAGGATTATAACGCTTCCCTACACATTTTTTACATTCGATATTTTTTGTAGTACCGCGTCCTTTACACGCAGTACACCAGCCTAATTCATTGTTAAAGGAAAAAACTTCTGGAGAAAAATTATATTTATCAGCAAGCGTATCACGAATCTCTTTGAAAACACCGGTATGGGTACCAATTGTTGAGCGAGGGTTGGAAGAAATAGCTGATTTCCCAAGGAAAAGTACTAAAGGCATTTCTTTCATCTTAATCGCGCTGAAATTCGTTTCCATAATATTGGAGAATAAATACTGATACTCAGCTTTAGGCAGTAAAGAAACTAGACGTTTCTTGGATTCTTCCCCAATTGTTTGACAAAATGTTGTTTTACCAGAACCAGATAATCCTGCTATTCCTAACGATTTATCTACTGGTAGCTCTGTATCTAGCTTGTTAATATTGTTTGCAATTAACTGATTTATTTTCATATTATAATATCCTACCCATTCTTTCAATTTAGTATTGGCTTGTTTTTAAATCTTGAAAACAAAACTGGCCTTTATCTGCATATTGCTTAACATTATACTAACAATTTTAAAGCAATTTGTTTAAATCTATCTTGAGGATAGAAAACCAAAGAATGACAGAACTAAATTCAACTATTACCCCTCTGTATCTTCCAAGACCCCCCCTTCTATATAACTCGTTCTCCATCTTCATCGTGAATACAATACCCTGTATGTAATGAAATAAGTTAGAAGTCCTATTATCGGTAATGTAGCTATTGTGAAAACCGAATATGGTAAAGGGTTATCCAAATATGGAATAACTAACGCAAAAAATGCTAGCACCACAAATGTAGCAATAACGATAACGGAGAACGCTGCTTTGGCTGATTTTCCAGTAATTTCAGCTTCTCTTTCATCGTCATTCAAGTTCATTTCAGGAATAACTATTTCTTTCATAAGAATTCGTCCATTGTTACGCTTCTTTGATAGATATTGTGTGTAATAGGAATTTATCACAGTTAAAATCATGAAAATTAAACCATATAAACTAGTATTAATCTCATTTTCTTTATAATATTCGTAACTGATCTCATCATTTAAAAACATATCAGAAAGTTGTATATCTTTTACCTGCATAAAAGCTAACATTGCAAAGGATATAATTAATAAAATACGTAAAACAATGGTTATTGAAACATTTCTCATAATGCAACCTCCTATCTGTTATCGTTTTAACTCCTTGTAGAAAATTTCTTCAATCGGTTCTTTAAACACTTCTGCAATATTCATAGCTAGTAGTAACGAAGGGGTATAACTTCCTTTTTCTAACGACATAATCGTCTGTCTTGTTACACCAGTTTTTTCCGCAAGATCTCCTTGCGTCAAATTGAATCTGGCTCTTAATTCCTTCACTCGATTTTTTAGCAAATGAATCCCCCTTCAAATATTGTATTTTTATTGTATAGTTTATTTGTCATTATGTATAGTTCATTTTACTTTATGTATATTTAACTTCACTAATAAAGAAAAAGGACGGAATTCAGTAAATTTACTGATTCGTCCTTTCAATACTTTGCATATTAAATATTGTGTATATGGAGAAGATATTAATGTCTTTAATAAATTAAATTCACCTTAGTAAAGTCTTTTTCCGAGGATGTCTACTGATGGTCTCTATAATCATAGTTATCCCTTTCAACTTTTAAAATTATATCTTCAATTTTTAAAGTGTCATTTTCGATCCACTTTATATCTAAGGCTTTATATACATGTTCGTAGTAAATCATCTCTTTCTTATTCGTACGATTATTAACTACGTCTACCCTTACATTTTTATAATCTATAAACCCAGACATATGATAAATCTGTGCATTAAATTCCCCGTTTGGAGATGGAAATGATTGACCAAGATATCCTTGAGGTAAAAAATGAGGATTAACAATCGAACTAATCCAAAAAGTAAATGATAGGACTCCCAAAATGCAAATAGTATAAAAAGTTTTTTTAGGAAAAAATCTAGACTTTTTGTTAATATAAAAATTAAAAAGTGCTATTGAAAAAATTATCAGCAACATCACGGTTAACAAAGTTGAACCAATTCCTATAAAAACCAATAGATTAAATAACGTATTATTCAAATCTTAGCACCTACTGTCTTTTACTTTTCTCCATTGTTTACCCTTCAAATTAGATTAGTCTTGATGTTCCATTTTGCTTTGGTATTCAAGAATATCCCCGGGCTGGCATTCTAATGCCTTGCAAATCGCCTCTAATGTAGAAAATCGGACTGCTTTTGCCTTTCCATTTTTTAAGATAGACAGGTTTGCCATAGTTATTCCAACTCTTTCTGAAAGTTCCGTTACACTCATTTTTCGCTTTGCAAGCATCACGTCAATATTGATAATTATTGCCATATTATTCACCTCAGCTTTAGACTATTAAATCATTTTCTTCTTTTATATCTATCGCTTCTTTCAAAAGTCTTTGAAGAACAGCTGCAAATACGGCTATTACTAAGGAAGCAAAAATAGGAACCATACCGACAACAGCTAACCCTGGTGCATCATCCACCTCTGCCATAACAAAAACAAACGGTAGAGCAACAACATATAAGCCACTTATGATAATGGCATAGGTTTTAATTTTCTTTAGAGCCCTAACAGAAAAATTCGAAAAAGCTAAGTTCTTGTCAATATAGCTCAAAAGTTTAAAAGATTGGTACAAAGCAAAATAAAAAGGAATTGCGGAAATATACATTACTGTTAAAAGTCCATACACCACATAAGCTAATTCCGATCCTTTTTCTATTGCTTCGTTTGCTTCCCCAGCTATTTGAGGCAATAAAAAAATACACATAGCAAGAACGGGGATGCCCATAAGAATAACAGCTAACTTTAGAAAAATTGTTGATCCTCGTTTCATAAAAGTACCTCCTACATTTAATATATATTTATAATAACACTTTATTTATCGTTTATCAATATATAATTATTATTTATCATCATTTAATTATTGTATTGAAAAGTTCTTATCGCTTAAATTTACATTAAAATTCTAATATTCCTTTTTTGAGAACACTAAGCGTTTTAGTATTTATTAAAAGTTAATGAAAAAAGTATAGTTTCCCCTGTTAAAGCCTATTCTATAAAGTAAGTTTAGAAATGGGAGGAGCCTATTATACAACATGAAATTTAAACTACCTTTCCATAAAAATCAGAAAAACACACCAGTAGAAATAGATGCTCCGAGGAAAGATGTAGGCATGCTGACTCCTTCGAAGAATGATTTTGTTCAATCGATAAAAGATGCCACCCATAACCCATCTGATCTAATCATTAAATTTATTCAACCAAACCTTTCACTCATTTATTTAGACAATTTAGTTAATGACATAACCTTAAACAATCATATCATATCAAATTTGCAGGAAAAGCCCAATGATGCGCCAGATACTATTAAAGAATCCCTTTCTATTCCCGAAATAAATATGTCATCTCGACTGGAAGTGGCTGTAAAGTCACTCGTTAATGGGTCCGTAGTTATCCACGTGGAAGGGTTCTCTCAAGTAGTTATCGCAAGTATTCCTAAACGAGAATCACGAAGTTTGTCCGCACCCGAAAATGAATCGCAAGTAATTGGAGCTCAGGTTGGTTTTAATGAAAGTCTTTCTACAAATATTTCCTTAATACGGCGTTATATTACGAGTCCTGATTTTTGTAACGAAAAAATGATAGTTGGTAAGCGTACTAATATCTCTGTCGCTCTTTTGTATATGCATGGAATTGCTGATGAACAAATGGTTAATACGCTACGCCAAAGAATTACAGATCTCAATATAGATGCATTAATTGATAGTGCGATTCTTGCGGAAATGATTGACGATAACTCATTAACACCGTTCCCACAAATGCTGCTCACTGAAAGACCCGATAGATTTTGCTCGAGTCTATTGAATGGTAAATTGGGAGTAATCGTAGATGGTAGTTCCATGGCTATTGTTTGTCCAATATCGTTTATTGAATTCTTTCAAAGTCAAGAAGACCAAAACCTAAGATGGATGATTGCATCATTTGCTCGGTTATTAAGATTTACCGCCATTCTTTTATCTATCTTTTTGACGCCTATATATGTAGGGGCACTAACATTTCATTACGAAGTAATTCCTCAAGCCTTTTTAGTTCCATTAAGTGAATCTAGGTCATTAGTCCCATTTCCACCTGTCTTTGAAGCATTACTTCTTGAATTCATTATTGAGTTGCTCAGAGAAGCCGGTTCAAGATTACCAACGAAAATTGGACAAACTATAGGTATCGTTGGCGGGATCGTAATTGGAACGGCAGCAGTACAAGCAGGAATTACAAGTAATATCTTGCTTATATTTGTTGCTTTAAGCGCTCTGGCATCATTTACTACACCAAGTTATATGATGGGGAATGTTATCAGACTCATTCGTTTTCCGATTATTATACTTGCAGGATATTGGGGTTTCTATGGTATTATGCTCGCTTTTTGTTTTATTCTCATACATCTTTTAAGACAATCTAGTTTGGGTGCCCCTTATTTTTCCCCCTTTTATCCTCCTAGGTTGAAAGGTATGGCGAACAGTATAATCAGATTACCTTTTCCCAAAACAGCTAAAAGATCCGACGTTGCAAGACCATCTGATAATGAAAAATATAAACCTGAACCTATAAAACCTGATAACAGCTGAACTGAAGGTGAAAAGAATGAATAATACAATTCAACTTAGCCCAAAAGATATGTTTAATGCTAATTTACTTTTTTTTGTAATTCACAGCACGCAAATTGGGGTTGGGGTACATGGTTTTCAACGTATTGTGTATCAAGAAGCAAGACATGACGCATGGATATCAGTTCTTCTTGTAGGACTTGCCACACATATTGTCGCTTTTTGTATGATTAAAACCTTAGAAGTTTACGGTTCTAATGACCTCTACGGTATACACCAGGATATTTATGGAAAATGGATTGGGAATTTTTTAAATGCTATTTATATATTGTATTGTTCCGTCGCTTTTTTTTCCGTGTTAAGAAACTATATTGAGGTTATACAAGCATGGATTTTCCCTGGCATAAGCACATGGTTTCTTTCGATTACTCTCCTTTTCATCATCGCATATGCATTTACCGGTGGACTTCGTGTGATCGTTGGTATTTCTTTTTTTAGTGTTGTACTCGCTCTTTGGATTTTCCCAATGTTAGTATTTCCAATGAAATTTGCATCACTAGAAGGTTTATTTCCTATTTTAGAGGCGAATATTAGCTCATTACTAAAAGGTGCACATTCCATGACTTTTACGATTATTGGATTCGAGATCCTAAACGTCATTTATCCTTTTATAAAAGATAAGAAAAAAACAAGCAAATATACACATTTAGCTTTGTTGGCTACTACATTTATTTATCTTTCTGTCATGTTGGTTTCAATTGGGTACTACAGTGAAGGAAAACTGCTTAAAACAGTCTGGGCAACATTAACATTATTTAGTTTTATCAGTTTTCCTTTTATGGAACGCTTTGAATTTGTAGCGGTATGTTTTTGGATGTTAATCATATTGCCAAATCTTTGTTTGTACTTATGGGCTGCCTATCGTGGGACTTTTCGTATAGTAAAAATAAGTGCAACGAAATTTGTTTGGATTTTCTCTATCTTAATTTTCTTAGGTACAACGATAGTACAAACACGAGTCCAAATAAATATGGTTAATAACTATTTGGGTAAAGCCGGTTTTTACATAGTGTTTGTTTATCCTATTTTCTTATATATGATCGCCATTTTGAAAAAGAAATTCACGGCTCAAAAGGAGCAAAGACATGAAAAGACTTAGATTTTATTTAATTCTAATCTTTCTTCTAAATATTCTAGTCGGATGTGCAGAGCCAAAGATTTTAGATAGAATTGGACTAGTAACTTTAGTTGGCTATGATGTGGGTACTAAAGAGAAGATGTCGACTACCTCAGCTATTCGTGAAGTGAATCCAGAAGCTCAAAGTAATGTGGAAGTTATAACAACTGAAAATGAAACTAGCAAAGGTAATCGAATGAAAACCAATCGCAAATTATCTAAAAAAATCATGGTTGGGCAAATGAGAGTTGTATTATTCGGGGAAGAGTTAGCTAAGGATGATATTCACCTCTACATTGATGCGCTTCTGGAAAACGCAAGCGTGAGTAAAGGGCTATATTTGGCGGTGGTAGAGGAGCAAGTTGCACCATTTCTCGAATATGAATATCAAAATATTGAAGATATAGGACAACATATTTTTAGGTTATTAGAACAAAACATTGACCAAGAGAACATGATTTCTTCTACACTACATGAAACAGCGCACGATCTTTATACATCAGGAGAAGATATATTTTTACCAATATTAAAAAGAGAAGAGGAATTGGTGGAATTATCAGGGATTGCTTTATTTAAGGATAGTAAAATGGTAAGCAAATTACCACCGGAAGATACCTTTTACGTGAGCCTTATAGGGGAACAAATAAAATCCGGAACATTTGAAACAATCTTACAAAAGGAAGACGTATCAAATAATTTAACAAAGAGTAATACTGAACATATTCCGGTAGCTTTTGATGCTATTAGCACAAAAAAAGAGTTAAAACTAGTTAATTCATCTACACCAGAATTTGACCTAAGTGTCAAAATAAATGCAAGAATAACTGAAATCCACCCAGATATTAATCTAGGAGATCCCAAAAACGTCGCAATACTTGAAAAAGCAATTAATAAAAACCTGAAAAGAGAAATATTAAGAGTAATTAAGCACTGCCAGGAAGTCGAATCAGACGTTTTCGGCTTCGGTGAGAAGTATAGAAGCTCTGTGAGAGGCTCTAACCTGACAAAGGAAAAATGGCATGAATTATATAAAGATATGACAGTCAATGTGAAAGTCGACTTTTCCATATTGAGAAGTGGGGTATTTGAGTGATTTGTGGGTCTTGTGGCCAGTTATCTCCTTACTTGCTGACCTGTCATAGTGCTTATAAAGTTATAAAAGAAAATATCGTAATGTATATCAAATGCTATGCGATGTGTCTTTTCTCCATTATTGTTTGAATAAGACCGAGTATCAGCAATACTTTGACCTCTTGAAGGACCATCAAGATCATTCGAAATGATAACCGGATAAGATCCAAACATGAATATTTCAGGATTGATCGTTGCCATTAGTGTTAGAGCATCATGAACTGGGCTTCCTTGAAGTGATGGGTCCCGTTCTTTATAAAATTGAGTATAGTATTCCATTAATGGTTTGAAAATTTTGGTTTTCCCGAAATGATTTATATAATCTACCATCTCCGGTGTGACAATTGCCTTTTGCGTTGCATTTAATGGAATAATCGTCAGATTATTTGCGTAAGTCAGCACAATATTCAGGGCCACAGGATCCCCGTGAAAGTTTGCCTCTGCAACAGTTGTGACATTTCCGGGAATCCAAAAAGCTCCACCCATAATATAAAATTCTTTCACATTTGACATAAGGTCTCTGTAAAGAATGAACATCGTGGCAAGTGAAGTAAGACGGCCAATATTAACAATAATTAGTTCATCCTTATAATTTTCAATTATGTTGACTATTTCTAAAAAGTTTTCAATTGTTACTGTTTGATCGTCATCCGGGATAATTGGCCCAAGTCCATGTTCTCCATGTATTTCTGGATAGAAAGTGGGTTCCTCTCCAGTTAAAGGTACCTCAGCCCCACGGATAACGGGAATCCTTTGAGGAAAGTCAAACACCTCCATTAAATAATAGATATTGGACACTGCATCTTCTCTTGATACATTACCGTAGTCTGCAACAATACCCACAATTTCTATATTTTTGTTTAAATGTGCATAGATTAATGCGACAGTATCATCGATTCCGATATCACCGAATAGAAGTATTTTTTTACCCAGATAGGTCCCTCCTTTTTATTCCTATTTAAGTATCTTATATTATGGCTAATGTTCCTAATCAGTCACCTTTATCTAGCAATATTTCAGGAAATAAAAATTGGACGTCTATTCGCATTGATCTTTTCCTTCTATTTAATAATGCTTCTTAAATGTACTTTTAAAATACAAATTATTGCTTACCAAATGAATGATTGGTATACTAGAGCTAGTAAATGTCAATAATAAAAAACCGCTTAGATGTAGTCGCATCTAAGCGGAAAATAGACCAGTTCCCTTCAAGGGGGATTGGCAAGTTTGGCAAAAGTAATCCATCCGAGCGCTAACTCATAGGTGGATTACTTTTTTCGTGTCATTGAATAATTCAGTGTAATTAGCGCAATAATTAGCGAAGAAAAACTAATCATGATTACAAGTGATTCAAATACAGTCAAAAAGCAGCACCCCCTTTCTGCCTAATTTACAGGGACAGAAAAAGAAAAAGAGTGCCAACCACCCATGAGATTACTAATCTATTTATCATACATTATACCACACGTACGTTGATTTTTACGGAAATCTAAATTTCTATTTAACGCCAACAATACTACTTCTACGCTCAAGTAATACTACATCACGCCAAACTCCATTTAATCTCCCCATTTGTTTTCTGGTTCCAACTTCTTCAAAGCCAAACTTTCTATGTAAGTTTATGCTAGCTATGTTTTCTGGGAAGATCATCGATTGAATTGTCCATATATTGTTTTTCTCACTGGCATCAATTACATGTTCTAACAATCGACTACCAACTCCCATTCCAGCTGCACTAGAAGAAATGTATATACTAACCTCCGCAACTCCTGAAAATGCAGGCATACTAGAAATTTGACTCAATGCTACCCACCCCACTACTTCCTCGTTCTGTTTAGCAACAAATCTGCAGTTGGTTAAATGATCTTTGTTCCATTTCTCCCACGTAGGAGCTTCCGTTCTAAATGTGGCATTAGCAGTTCCAATTCCTTCGATGAATATCTCTCTAACAACATCCCAATCAGAATTATGCATTTCAGCTATCACGATATCTTTGTTCATCTGTATTCCCCATTTTCTTATAAATAAAAAGCATTTCCAAGATGGATTATACACCGTTGGACATGCTTTTAAAAGAACTCATTTATGAAATTTGAATACCGAACAATAAGCCCAAATAAGCCGATATAACGAAGAATAGACTCATGATGAAGGAAAATACGGCCGGCATCTTTTTAACGAAGGAGAATAGGCTCATTAAAAGAAAAATAGCCGATATGCATAGTAGGAGTACTGCATCCATACTAAATACCATTTGAACAGCTATATCCGAAGAAACAACTCCATCATGAAAGAGTAAAAATAAAGAAGAAAAACCTTCACTAGTAATTGTTTCATATATATAATGTGGTGGTGATTGTTGACTCATAGCACCCGTAGCTGCAAAAATTAGAAGGAGTATAAAGTATTCTACTTTTGTCCAAGGGCGAGGATCGAAATTCTCGCTATTTAGTAATCTTTTTTTCATAAGAATACCATTTATACATGCATACACAATGAGTGGAATAATTAATAGATGCTTGATCAGTAGGCTTTGGCCATAGGACACCATCCAAGTATCAGGGTATGCCTCTAATGGTGTAGAGAAACTCATTAAAGATAAACCAGTTATTATTATTATCCCAAAACAGTACAACGCCATGATATGAAACCATTTTAAGAACGATAGCCAGTTGTTGGTATTTTGGGAGAACCAAGCGATGACAAACAGAATACCAACCCAAATGACAACGGAAGCAAAATGTAGGAAATGCGTGATTAGTCCTTTTAAGCTTTCAATAGAGTTTGCATGGCTTGACCAGCTTACTCCTATGACTAGTATAAAAACGAGTAATATTCCCACTACTGAATAATAGGATGATTTCTTATCGTCAAAGAATAGTATGTACAATCCTAAAAACACCGTTACAATAAACATAAATAACCATGATTTACCTACCTCAAAGGTCAGTAAAATGGATTGCAAGGATTGGAACAAACCATAGTCTTCGGATAAGTAGATGAGCAAACTAATAAGTGGAACAAATGAAAAGACAGCTATTCCAAGTATGGCAAATAATTTCACCTTTCTAGGAACAATAATAATAGGTATTAAATCTTCTGGGAATAAAGCAAGAATATAACTCCCCATTAACAAAGCGAAGCACACATATAGAAGCGCCTCGCTTATAGTTGTTAAAACAAACATCATTTTTTATTTCTCCGAGCCATCCACCAAGCAGCTAATGCAACGATAATGACTAAGACGATTATAATTCCTACTATTGAATTAGAGCTTTTCTCTTCTTGTTCTGTTTCCACTGTCGTACCTATTTCTTCCGTACTGGATTCAACTGGTTCTACTTCATCAAGTGGTTCAGGAGTTGGTTCAACTACTTCAACCTCTTCAGGAGCATCCAAAACAAAGTCAATAACCCCTTCCATCGGATGACCATCTGCACCAATTATCTTCCAATTGATTTGGTAAACTCCGTTTACCAAGCTTTCCGTAATATTCCCAGTCAGTAAATGGTCATTGACTGTTATGTCTTCTACTTTTATTTCCTCATCGGAGGAATTCGTTAGTGTAAAGGAGCTAGTTTTTTCAATTTTTGTTAAAAATGATAGAGTTATTTCACTTATCTTTTCTGTAACGGTAGTTCCCTGTGCTGGAGTTGAGCTTTCCAAACCAGTATGTGCTAGCACGTTATTACTAAACAATAGTACACAAGCAATTGTCATCCATAATATTTTTTTCATAATAAGCCTCCAAAAATTTGTGCATAAATATTAATGCCACTATACTTATACCATAAAGCTATGAAGAATGTGTGAAATTTGTATTTTATGTGATTTTGAGATAATCTATATGTGACAAATATTTGATATAGGAGAGATACTAATGGCAAAGTCTGATGCAAGACGTAAACGAGACCACTTAACACGTAATCTCGGCAAAGATGTATCATTAGCAAGAAATGAGGTTAACTTCAGCACACATGTCCGAATGACTAAATCGAAAAAAGAAAAACTACAGCAACAATATACAAAATATAAAAAGCATTTCACAAAAGGTCAAATACCTGATAGAAATGCTTTTTATTATGACTTTATTTATTTAAAGTTCTTTTTTACAGCTTAGAAGTCTTAATTCGATGTCTTAAACACTTTCATTCAACCAATGCATATAGTGTTACATACTTTCAGTGCCAATCGGGTTGTGCTCAAAAGGACTACCAACAGGGATGCAATTCATAGGAAATCATCTCACTGAAAAACAGTTATTTCAGGTAGGGCATGCCTGGGAACAGACAAATCCATTGTCTTTTAGAACTATCGGATATAAGGGAACTGTTTAATAGTTACACAATAGATCGGTGTCTAAATCTATGTGAGACAGTACCGTGACTATACGAGTCCTCTCTCTCACCATTTAAATGACATACAATAGTGGTATATCCGCAGCAATTGTATGTCCAAATTCACATTTAGGAAATCTCTAACAGTTTTCGAAGGGTGTCGGACAGCCAAACTCCAAAAGAATATTAAAAAAGGAAGGGTTTGACGTTAATCACAAACCCTTCCCTTAAAAAATTATTCGTTAACAAAAATAGCAAAACGTCTGTCTAAAGCCATACGGAAAGCTAGAATTTTTCCCGTTTTCTTAATTTATGATTTCTCTTCTTTTGGTTGTTTCCATACACGAACTAATGGACCTTCTTTTTCTGTATCAATTACAAACGAGCCATTAGAATATCTATCTGAAGGACGGTATGCATTGACTAGTATCGTTTCTTCACCTTTGTCTGTTTCGATAAGTAAATGATCATTTTTTCCCACTAATATTACATCAAACACACGATGAGGATTCGTTTTTAACTCTCTTAACGTAAGGACTCCTCGCTTCGCTCTACCGCCAGCTTCGATTTCGTTTAATGCCATCTTTTTAATAGCACCTCTATGAGTGATTAACAAAATGTCTTCTTTGCTTTGCGCAGAAATCGGATTGACACTAACGACATAATCCTCGTCCTTTAGATTAATCGCTTTAACACCACCAGTTTTCACGCCAGTGATTGGAACTTCGTCTAGAGAGAAACGAACAGAATAACTAGCATATGTCGTGATTAAAACATCATCAGATGGAGCAACAAGCTCTGCCATAATAAGTTCATCCGTTTTCTTTAAGTTGATCGTTTTAATCGGTCTTGCGTATCGTTGTACAACATAATCAGAAAGTAGTGAACGTTTAATTTGTCCATCTTTCGTTGCTACTAAAACGCTCAGGTCTTGGTCAAATGATTCAATTCCCATGACTTGGATAATTCTTTCTTGTGAATCCAATGGGACAATACTCGAAATATGCTGTCCTAGATCTTTCCAACGAATATCTGGTAATTCATGTACTGGTTGATAGATGTAATTACCTTTAGAAGTAAATATTAGAAGATGATTTTGCATATTGATAGGTGCTTTATACAGCAAATAATCGGAATCTTTAATAGCGAAATCCTGACCATTGGAGGCTGTATAGGAACGTGTACTTGTCCGCTTAATATAGCCATCCTTCGTTACAGTAACGTATACTTCCTCGCTCGGAATAAGGACATCCAATGTTACTTTAATTTCTTCAATTTCATCCTCAATAGTTGACTTACGGGGCTCTGCAAACTGTTTACGTACTATTAAAAGTTCTTTTTTAATCACTTTTAAGAGAGCCGATTCTTTTGCGAGAATAACCTCTAACTCTTTTACTAGTTTATTGAGCGCTTCTTCTTCCTTTTGAAGCTCTGTAATATCAGTATTAGTTAAGCGATATAGTTGTAGAGAAACAATTGCCTCAGCTTGTGCTTCCGAAAAGTCAAATAAAGACATTAAGTTATTCTTTGCATCTCTTTTATCTTTAGAAGCTCTGATTGCTTTGATCACTTCATCCAGAATCGAAAGTGCTTTCATAAGGCCCGCGACTATATGTAAACGATCCTGAGCTTTTTTCAAATCAAAAGCCGTTCTTCGAGTAACTACTTCTTTTTGGTGGCCAATATATGCATCCAAAAGTAATGGAAGTGTCATCATCGTTGGTCTGCGATTATGAATAGCAATCATATTAAAGTTATAAGTCACTTGTAAATCAGTATTTTTGAATAAGTATTGCAGAATACCATGTGCATCCACTTCTTTTTTCATTTCAATAACTATACGTAAACCAGTTCGGTCAGATTCGTCTCGAACTTCTGCAATTCCTTCTAGGCGTCTATCATGTCTTTGTTCATCAATTTTCTTCACTAAATTTGCTTTGTTCACTTCAAAAGGGATTTCGGTAATAACAATTTGTTGTTTACCACCTTTTATCGTTTCAATTTCCGTTTTGGAACGAACGACAATTTTCCCTTTTCCTGTTTCGTATGCCTTTTTTATTCCTTCTACACCTTGAATGATCCCACCTGTTGGGAAATCTGGGCCTTTAATGACAGTCATTAGCTCATCTACAGTTGCAGCAGGGTTTTCCATTCTCATCAGTACGGCATCAAGTGCTTCATGAAGTGCGTGAGGTGGAATATCGGTTGCGTAACCAGCGGAAATACCTGTAGACCCGTTGACGATTAAATTTGGGAATCTGGCTGGTAAAACTACTGGTTCTGAATCTGAATCATCGAAGTTTGGTATATAATCTACTGTATTTTTATTGATATCACGTAGCAGTTCATGGGAAATAGCAGAAAGTCTAGCTTCCGTATAACGCATTGCAGCTGGCGGATCTCCATCTACTGAACCGTTGTTACCATGCATTTCTACGGTCATATGACGTAGCTTCCAATCTTGACTCATACGAACCATTGCCTCATAAACGGAACTATCTCCATGGGGATGATAGTTACCAATTACATTCCCAACCGTTTTTGCTGATTTCCGGAAAGGTTTGTCATTAGTATTACCTTCTTGAAACATCGCAAATAATATGCGGCGTTGAACTGGTTTTAGACCATCTCTAGCATCCGGTAGTGCACGATCTTGAATGATGTATTTACTATAACGACCAAACCGATCACCGATCACCTCTTCTAATGGCAAATTTTGATAACGTTCGGTTTGTGTCATGCTAATTCATCCTCCGTGTGCAATCTGTCGTTTTCTAAAATATTCGAATCATCTTCTAAGCCAAAGTTTACATTTGCTTCTATCCATTTACGACGGGGTTCTACTTTATCCCCCATAAGTGTAGTCACATGTCTTTCTGCACGTGCACCATCTTCAATAGTTACTCGAATAAGCGTTCTAGTTTCGGGATTCATCGTCGTATCCCATAATTGGTCAGCATTCATCTCCCCGAGACCTTTATAACGTTGGAGTATGTACCCTTTTCCAATTCGTCCGGAAGCTGCTTCTAATTCTTTTTCCGTCCATGCATATTCCGAAACTTCTTTTTTCCCTACACCTTTATAGATTTTATAAAGGGGAGGTAAAGCAATATATATTTTGCCATTTTCAATTAGTGGTTTCATGTAGCGGTAGAAAAAAGTTAATAATAGCACTTGAATATGTGCACCATCCGTATCCGCATCTGTCATAATCACTATTTTGTCATACGCAATATCATCAATTTGGAATTCTGCTCCTACGCCACCACCAATAGCATGAATAATTGTTGCAATTTCAACATTTTTCATAATATCAGCCAAGTTTGCTTTTTCTGTATTGATAACCTTTCCACGCAATGGAAGGATTGCTTGGAATGTACGATCACGGCCTTGTTTTGCAGATCCACCTGCCGAATCTCCTTCGACCAGATAAAGTTCATTTTTCGCAGCATTTCTCGATTGAGCCGGAGTTAACTTCCCAGATAATAATTCAGAGGGTTTACGTTTTTTTCCGTTACGAGCATCTTCTCGAGCTTTTCTCGCTGCTTCACGGGCTTGTTGAGCTCGAAGCGCTTTTCTTATCAGGGAAGAAGCTAACTCTGAATTTTCTTCTAAAATATATTGTAATTTCTCGGAAATAACTGCATCTACAGCGCTTCTAGCCTCACTTGTACCAAGTTTCCCCTTCGTCTGGCCCTCGAATTGTAGTATATTCTCTGGAATACGAATAGATATAATAGCAGATATACCTTCTCTAATATCAGAACCTTCTAGGTTTTTGGCTTTTTCTTTTAGCAGATTTGTCTTACGAGCATATTCGTTAAAGACACGAGTTAAAGCTGCTTTAGCTCCAGTTTCATGTGTACCACCATCACGCGTACGTACATTATTAACGAAGGATAAGATTGTTTCTGAATATCCATCGTTAAACTGAAAAGCAAATTCTACCTCAATTTCATCTTGTATTCCTTCCATATAGAATACAGGGTGCAAAACATCTTTTTCCTCATTCAAATAAGAAACGAATGCTTCAATACCTGTTTCATAAAAGAATATGTCATGTGCCTCTGTCCGCTCATCTTTTAATTCGATTTTTAGTCCTTTCAGAAGAAAAGCAGATTCTCTTAATCTCTCACATAAAGTTTCATAATTGTACTTTACTACTGAAAAAATGGATTCATCGGGCAGAAAACGAACAGATGTCCCGGTTTCTTTCGTTGTTCCAACTTGTTTTAATGATTGAACAACTTTTCCCCCATTTTCAAATCTTTGATGGAATTTTTTGCCGTCGCGATGAATTTCCACATCCACATAATTAGAAAGTGCATTTACGACAGATGCACCTACACCATGAAGACCACCACTTGTTTTGTATCCACCTTGACCGAATTTACCACCAGCATGTAAAACGGTGAAAATAACTTCGGCAGTTGGGATTCCGGTTTTATGTGTACCAGTCGGCATCCCGCGACCAAAATCACGAACAGTAATACTTTGATCTTCATGAATTGTCACGAGAATATGATCTCCAAAACCGGCAAGGCTTTCATCTACTGCATTATCTACGATTTCATATACTAAATGATGCAAACCTCTTGCATCTGTTGAACCAATATACATACCCGG
>Ga0209013_10001241_pt1 | contig 23592 bp, 19 predicted proteins | sample Cruoilmetagenom2_FD_187291 | JGI IMG/M metagenome (GOLD analysis project Ga0209013, IMG submission 187291) | Oil polluted marine microbial communities from Coal Oil Point, Santa Barbara, California, USA - Sample 2 (SPAdes) (version 2) | ecosystem: Environmental > Aquatic > Marine > Oil seeps ... | reverse complement strand
CAGGATTCAGGAAAGGGGCAGAATGGGTTTGACATCCAGGAGTCCAGCCGACGATTCTGCCGCGACTTGCGATGTGCGATGTGCACCCTGAGACCTGGGACCTGAGACCTGCTGGGTCGGTGCATCGCCGACCGCAGTAGACACCCGGTGAGATTTGCGGGCTAGGGCTGGTAAAGACCCAGCCCGAACGCTCGAGTCAGGAAGGTCGCCATTTGGGCTCGGGTCACACCGTTCCACGGGCAGTACTTGCCGGGGCGGCACCCCCCGGTCACACCCTCCGTGGCCAGGAAGTGAACGGCCGAGCAGGAGGAGTGGGCCGGGTTGAGGTCGCTGAACACCGACTGGCCCCCGTCCACGCAGTTGAAAACCCCCATCCCGGGTACCGTGCCGCTGACCGGATAGTCGAGCCGGCCGGTCATGGCTCGCGCAAGGAAGAGCGCCATCTGCCAACGCTTGACTTCGTCCCAGGGGCAGAAACTCGTGCCGCCGCAGCCGAGGGTGACCTGTCGGCTCGCGATGTAGTGGACCGCCTTGCACATCGAGGTCCCCGGCCCGACATCGGAAAAGACGGACGTACCACCAACGGTGCAGTTGTAGCTGCCCTTGCCAGGCACCGTACCCGTAGTCGGGAAGGTCGAAGATCCGGTGAGGGCGCGGGCCAGGAAGGTCGCCATGTGCCAACGCTTCACCACCAGCAGCGGCGCGTAGTCGTCTGCGATCCAACCGGTTGTGATGTCGTGGTGAAACAACGTCTCGATGTACGGGTATGCCCAGTTGGTCTCATCCACATCCGCAAAGCTCGAACCCAGATGGAGGGTCCAGGTCTTGGTCGCGCCCGAGCTCAGGCTCTCGACGACCGTCGCGTCCCAGTGACTCGCGGGCCGCGATGCCGGGTCGGAGACGGTCAGACGATAGCAGTTCAAGTTGTCAAAGCAGCTCGCAGTGGCGACCGATGCAACCGAGCCGTAATTGGCGGCGCCATCGATGATCGTGTAGGAGGCCCCGCCCGGACCGGAGAAGACGCTCAGGGAGCCGGCAGAGCTCACGGTTCCGGTGGAGACGTTGGTCCAGGCGGGATCGAACACGATCGTCTCGCCGGGCTCGAAGACACCGTTGACGTTCGAGCTCGTACCTGCGGGCGAACGGGCGTCGACCTGGGGGTAAGACGCCGCCATCGTCGAGCCGCTCGCCACCGCCACCTCGAAACCAGCGCCGGCGGTCCCGGTCACCGCAATGCCAATGTCATTGGCGGCGTCGAAGAAGAGCTCTCCCGGCGTCCACATCGCGCCCGTCCCACCGTTGGTCCCCTGGACGTAGGCATCGATCGTGCGCGTGGTTTCGACGTTGTGGATGATCACTGCCTCTCCCGGCAGACCCAGGTCATACCCGGTACGCCGCCGAGCCTCGACTGTGTAGAATTTGGTGCTCGAACCCGCGATTGGGACCTTCACCATCTTGGGTCCGGGAGAGTTCGGAAGGGCGAGTCTCTCGAGCACAACAGTAGTCGACCCGCCGGAGCCGACATCGACCCTCTCGGGCGCCCGCAGCCAGCCGAGAATCGTGTCCTTGTGGTGGGTGATCGTGTGCTGGCCCACCCTGCCGTACACCGGGTCGACAACCGAAGGGGCCCAGGCGTTGCTCATGACGTCCCACGAGCTGTCGTAGGTCGCGCCGGGATCCCAGCACGAGTGCGGAAGCCCGAATCCGTGGCCCATCTCGTGTGACATCACCGTGATGTTGCCGTAACCCCACGGCGGCTCCCAGGTCGTACGCCATACCTTGTACACACCATCAAGGGTTGCCACCTTTCCACCACCCCACGCACAACACCCGAAGGTGTCGTTGAACATCAGGTTGATGCCGACGAAATTCGGGTAATAGACATCCGGATCCGCGGCGGCGGTGCAATCGGCGAACATCGCGTTCAGGTTCGGGTCTCCGCCGATCATGTAGGCCGACTGCGGGTGGGGCAAGGTGTACCAACCATGGGCTGCGCTTCCTTCAACGTTGGCGTAGTCATAGGACACCTCTCGCCAGTAGTGGTCGAGCCCGGGATAACTGCTGCTGAACATGTTCTGGAAGTACGCCAGGTTCTTCGGTTCGGCGGAGACATCCGCGAACTTGCACATGATCGAGACCCAGGGTTGTGACCCGGTGACTGCGGTGATCGCCGCGGGTGCCGCACCCTCCGGAAATTCGATGGAGTCGACGGCCAGAGTCGCCAGTGACGACGAGGACGAGGGAAACGACGCCCACGAGCCGCGCACGACGACCCGGCGCCCGTTCACCGCCAGGAGCCCGCCGAGCGGCACCACCAGCTCGTCCTCGAGGAGGAGCAGGACCGTACCATCCGAGTCGTCGGTGAGCATTGGGAAAGGTCCCACGGACTGCGGCGCCTCCAGCGGCCCGTCACCCCAGACGAGGGTGAGCACGCCTTCCAGAGTGCCCTCGAGGCCGGTCGAAACCTGGGCGCCCGTTGGAGCTGCCAATCCGACGAGAACGACCGCGAAGGCGATGGTGATGTGGATGATCTGGCGGGCTGAATCTGTTACTCGCATTGCGACCCCCTTTTCCCGACCTTCGCTGCACTTACGTCGGGAGCCGCCCTCCCTTTGGTGCACGGGTGGTAAACACCCAACAACCAGTTTAATAGACAGTCTGCACAGAGGGTGTGCGAAGGATCACTGTTTTCAGGTCTCAGGCTTCAGGTCCCAGGCTTCAGGTTTCCACGAAAGTCACAAATAGTGCTTGACATCGCAGGAATCCAGTCAACGATCTTGGTGCGACCTGCGACCTGGTACCGGGCTAGCTACACCGTCGGTTCAGTACCGGCCGCCGCCACCTCCGGTACTGGTCGGCGAGCTGCCAACGGAGAAGACGAACCCACGCGGCCTTGCGGTAAGACCAGTGGCGCAGTCGCGCCACGACCGTGTCGGCACCGACAGTACGATCGACACCCGGACTCAACAGGCACCGAAGCGTCCACCAAATGCTATCCATGGGAATGTACATCTCGCGTTGGGCGCGATAGTTGCCGAGGGTCCCGCCGCGGATCGTCTTGCGAACGTGACGCCATGTATAGCGATCGGAATCAACATGGTGCTCGACCTCCAGCTCGGGGGCGACCGCGACCTTCCATCCTAGGCGTTGAGCCAGGGCCGCTGCCACCACCTCCTCGCCGCCGGCGAAGTCGCCTTTCTTTCGCCCGAAGCGTGAACGGAATCCGCCGATCTCGAGAAGCACGGATCGCCTGGCGCACCAGCTCGCTCCCCAAGGAAAATCCCACCATCTCTCGACAAAGTGGAACTCCGGGTCATCGGGCATGAACTCGCTCCAATAACGCCCCCACCCCGGCTGGAGAACTTCCGGCCTGGGAGCCGGTGAAATCAGGCGAATGTGCCCGCCGATGATCCCCGATTCAGGATGGTCCCGGAACAGTCTGACCGCCTCCGCGACCCAGGTCGGCGGCGCCACCGCGTCGTCGTCGAGAAAGAGCAGCACCTCGCCGCGGGCAGTCGCGATGCCGACGTTTCGGGCAGGTGACAGGCCCCTGACCGGGCACGGCACCTCTCGAAGCTCGACACCGCCGCCGGCAAAATTCTCATTAATGATCTCGTCGAGGGCTGCACGCAGCTCGGGATCCTCCGGATTGTTGTTGACCAGGACCACCTCGAAGCGGTCGGCACCGAAGTCCTGGCCCGCCGCCGAGGCGAGGGCCCCGGCCAGGGGTGGAATGGCTCGATGTGTACACACGATCACCGTTGCATCGATCGATGCCCTCTCCGGGGCCCAGCCCGCGCTCTCCCCCTCGAACCGGTGGAGCTGCCTGCTCAGGGTCAGCATGTCGACGAGTTTCACTATGTCTTCAACTCCGGGCACCACCCACCAGTCGGTGGGCTCTCGAGATACGCCGGTTGGATCGTTCGAAGGGGCGAGAGCAACGGCGAGATCCCATCCCGGCGGCACTTCGCCGTCGAGCTCGCGGTTGGCGATTAACACCTTGAAGGTCGAGGGATCAGCCGCTGTGGCCTCGATACTGGACGGGTCCTCACCGACCGCGGTCACTGCGGCGAACGGCAGCCACAACCGGGAGGCCGGTTCGGGGAGAAGCCGTTCGGTGTCGGCGATGAGGATATTTCCAGCCTCGGCGGCCCGTTCCCGCAGCGAATCCGCTATCTTCCGGCCTTCTCTCCCCTCGCCCTCAACCCTCCACAGCACCGGACCCAGGAGAAGGTCTCTGCGGAAATCATCGAAAACAGCCAGCCGACCGAGCGCAGCCGCCGAGCCCAAGTCCTCAGCGGGCCGGCTCCCGCGAAAACCGAGCGGAGCCTTCGAAGGGACCCGCCCGACGATGAATAGCTCGTTGATCCTCATCACGAGGTCGGTGAGAAAGGGCCCTTTCCACAGATCTCCAGGGCCGCCCAGGACCTCCAAAATCTGTCGGCGACACATCAGAATCAGTGCCGGATCGGCCGGAGGTCTGACATTCAGGACTGCCAGATCAGCGGCGCAGCCACCGCCGTGAGAGATCGTCCCTCCCCTGCCCTCTTCGACGGACCACTTCGTTTCTCCGACCTGCTCAGCGGCCGACTCGATCGCCGACGACACCGCGCCACACTTCGGGTGTCTCGTCAGCTCTTGGGCCATCATTTCGAAAGCGCCCGGTTTCACGATATCGCCGGACCGCAGCCAGGTAACGAGATCACCTCGGGACCTCCTGATCGCCTCCCAGAAGGCTCCAGCCGTGTCCTGGTGCTCGCCGAAAACTACTTCGATCCGCTGGTCCGATTGCGTCGTCTGCTCGAAGGACGGCTCCTTCGCAACCGAGGGATCCGCGCAGGCGACGAGGAGCTCCAGGGAATGGTGGGCCTCGAACAGCACGCTGGTAATCGTCTCGGCAAGCCCCGCATCACCGTTCTCGACGAGAACGACGATGGAGATCATGCCGCAGATTCCCCGTACCTGGCCTCCGGCGAGACCATCCCCAAAGCGTGCCATGAGCTGCCTCTTGTGGCGATCGAGCAGGAAACCGTCCCAGCTCTGGAGCCGTTGTTTTGCCTGCTGAGGGGCGCCATGTTCTTTTCCACGTCGCAGACGACCGGGCAGGCTGCGTACCGCGCCGGTTGCTCGCGCCAGATAACCTCGCATACTCCATATCGCGCTCATCACGCGGTAGGACCGGGTCGAGGTTATTCGGTGGAACAGCTCCTGAAGCTCTCCGTGAATATGGTCCAGCTCGCCGAGCCGCCGATCGAGATCAGCCCTGTCCCCTTCCAGCCGGTCGCGATGCTCAATCAGTCCATCGCGCTCTCCGGCGAGCGCGTCTCGCTCACCGGTCAACCGGTCCCGCTCCACGGTCAGGGAATTGCGCTCCACGGTCAGCGAATCGCGCTCCACGGTCAGCGAATCGCGCTCCACAGTCAGCGAATCGCGCTCCCCGAGCAACCGGTCGCGTTCACTCTGCAGGCCGTCACGTTGGTCGACCAGACCGTCCCGCTGATTCGCGAGAGCGAGAGCCTCGGACGTTCGCTCCTCGGCCCTGAGAAAGGCGGCCTCGGCACCGCCTGCCACCAGCGCGCGTCCGTAGACTGTCGATGCTGGCGGGGAAACGGCGCCAGTCAGAAAATCGTGGACGACCCGGTTGTTCCCCTCCGCAGCCTTTGCCAGCTTTTTTGCCGCCTTCTCGATATCATCGCCGAGCTCTGCGCGGGCCAGCCAGGCCTCCTCCAGCAGGCTGTCGATCTTCTGGCGCTCGATCGCGTCCATGGCCAACCCAAACCGGCTGATTCCCAGCTGGTCCATCAACCCACCTATTTTCGGGGCATACTCCAGAGCGACGGTGGGCCTCCCGGCCACTGCGGCGAGGAGCACGGCGTGGTAACGCATGCCAAGAACAACGTCACAGCCAGAAAGGAGCGCCACCGCCTGCTCCGCGTCAGCCGGGGCTTCGGAAACTACAACTCGTTCTTGGTCACGGAAACGGGAAGCGACCGTCGTGGCGATATCGCGATCGTCATACTCTTTTTCGTTGTCGAGAGTCTGGAACGGAATCATCACCGCGCGCCCCTGGTGACGAGTAACGAAAGCCTCGACGGCCGCCGCCACCTCGGTGACCCAGGTTTCCGGATCTACTCCCACACTCCAAGATCGGAGCGCTACACCCACCTCAGGGCCTTCGCCGGGCTGACCGGTCCCCGGCCCTCCCGGCTTTCCGCTCGCAGGCGAAGGGCCACGAAGGGCGAGCTCGAATACAGGATCCGCAGTCACCCGCAGGTGGCCCGAGTCGACCCCGAGCTCGGTCACGAACGCGGCCGAGATCTCGTCGCGCACCGTCGCGGCCCAGGAAAGATCGAAGATGGCCTTTGTGGTTTCCTGCGCCTCGGCGCTCGAGAGAGACTCCACCCCCACCGAGTAAAGCAGAAGCGGCTTCCCCTGGAGGGCCGCAACGACGGCGGGACCGGCGAAGAAGGGCAACCCCCAGTGGTCGCGCGTGAGGAGGGTTTCCCCTGCATACCCCCAGTAGTCGAGGAATAGGCCTCCACCGCCCAGGATCACCAAATCGCTCTCCCCGACCTCCCTCACGATGGCCGGGATATCGCGCCAGTGGACCGCTCCGATGCCGTGCCGTGCTGTCGTGGCCTCCGGGTCCCCGGACGTCACCACGACGTTCGCGCCGGGGACAGTACTCTCGAAACCCGCGAGCATCGAGCTCAGGATCGCCTCATCCCCGAGGTTGTGGAACCCGTAGTAGCCAACGATGAACAACCGTGGATGCAACTTCATTCGGAAAACGCGACCTCCCTGCCAGGGCCTCACACCTCCAACAGGCCGGACAATGATACTCGCTCCTCACCTCGTTGCTATACTCCGCTGCAAGGCCCGAGATCTGAGATCGATTGACGCTTTCAGGCCGAGCAGACGGGGTTTCCAGGAGGGTGGCACCGGTGCAGGAGCTCTCGAATCGACAGTTCTCCGTGAGTGTGATCATCCCGGCGTTCAATGTGGAAGATCTCGTCGCACAGGCCCTTGACAGCGTCCTCGAGCAGGCCCTCAGACCATCCGAGATCATCGTCGTCGACGATGGTTCGACCGACGGGACGCAGCAACAGGTGCAACGCTACGGAGAACCGGTCCGTTACATCCGACAGGAGAACTCGGGACCGAGCGTGGCGAGAAACACCGGAGTCAGAGCAGCAACCAGCGACTGGATCGCCTTTCTCGATGCCGATGATATCTGGCAAGCCGACAAGCTCGCCGCCGACGCGCGGGTCGCAGGCGCAGCTCCAGAACTTTCCTGGATCATCAGCAACCACTATCTGTGCGTATTCGGCGACGACCAGAAATTCCCGAGGTTCGATCCCGAAATCAACCAAACCAGACTCGGGGGAAGCCAGACTCACGGCAGTTTCCTGGAAACACTGACCTGGGGCCTTGGTTGGGATCCCCTCGGCATCGTCGTCAAGAGAAATGTCTTCGAGGATGTCGGCGGCTTCCGGCCGGGACTGAACTACGGCGAAGATCTCGACCTCTGCCTCAAGATCGCCCGCCTCCATCCGATGATTGGGGTTCAGCCTCATCCGGTCGCAGTTCACTTCATCGACCGTCCGAGCGGCCTCAGTCTCCGACACTCGATTCCGAAACAGATGGACACCCTGCGCGGCATCTTCGAGGAGCACGTGGAGTCCGCTTCCCGAACAGGATCCCTCGATCACCTCAAGATTACCTTCCGGACGATCGTCCAGGACAACATGGCGGCGCTCCTCCGGGAAGGAAGGCGAATCGATAGCCTGAAGGTCGCTGTGCGTTTTCACGACCTCCTGCCGATCAGTTACCTCGCAGCAATTTCTGGCCTGTTATGCCTGCCCAGAGGACTTCGGGATCGGCTCTACGAGCAGGTTCAGTGGCGCATTCGGGGTTAACCCGCTTATCTCACCGGGTGAGCTAGGCGGGTTAGAATGGCCGCATGGACTCTGACTGGAAGCTGCCGGTGCTCATCTTCCTAGCGATCGCGGCGCTGATCGCCGCACCATTCATCCTCTCCTTTGTGCACGAGAGCCAACGTCCAGTGCTTCTCGAGGCGCGGGTGGTCACAGCGACCTCAACGGATCCGGTTTTTCGTGAGGGCCGGCGCCACGTGGCGGCCGGCGACACCGCCAGGGCAGCCCTGGCCTTGCGCCTGGAAAATAACGGCGGAGGAACGCGGTGGCTGGCGCCGGTCGAAGCGTTGGTCCTCAACGGCGAACCTGTGGAGTACATCGAGACAGCGGTCTGGCCCGAGGACGACCGCGTGTTGCGAGTGTTCTGGTTCACTGTGGAGAGCACCAACCTCGGCGGTGAACTCACCGCCAACACCGTTGATCGCCTGCGCTACCGCAGCTTCCTCGCCCCCGAAATGGGTCGCGGCCTGCGAGCCGAGCGCCTTCCCGAGGCCCACAATGACGACCATATGGGGTACGGGGAGGCAGCCGCTCCCGCGACGGCCGGCACCCTGAGGCTTTACGCCCGGGTGGAGGTGGTCGAGGAGGCCAAGGATCTGCGCCCCCTGCAGAGTGCCCTGACCCTTGACGCCGACCGGATATTCGATCCGGCCTTTCCCACAATCCTGCGTGCGGCCGACCTCGGCGAGGGAGTACACGACGTGGTCGGCGAGCTCTTTCTGCTCCCCGGCTTCGAACCGAGGGGGTCCTCGCCGGACGAATGGAACAGGATCACCCTGCCCGCCTTCGGCGCTGAATTTACCGACCTCGTTGACGAGCGCTTGGTGGTTTCGTCGTGGACTCTGGCGGCGATAGCGGTGAGCGGCAGGGCGAATCTCGATCCCTCCGTGTTCACCTCCCTCGGCGCCGTCAAGGTGTCCGCCGACGGGCTCCTCCGCCGTGGCCGCCCGCTGCGATGGCAGGAAGACGTGCGCCCGGGCGACCTGTTGCGCGACGGCAGGCGCTGGATCATCCTGCTCCGCGACCAGGGAGACGGTCTTCTCGACCCCGCCGACACGATCCTCCACAGCTGGGGCCGACCTCCCGTCATTACCACCCTGATGACGGCTTTGAGGGAGGGCGTCTCGGAGGTGGAGCTATTCCGCCATGCCTCCTGATGTCCTTCTTCGAGTCCGCGACCTGACGGTGGCGTTCCCCTCGCCGGAAGGCGGGTGGCGTCCCGCAGTCGAGGGAGTGTCGCTGACGGTCAGGCGGGGCGAGCGCGTAGGCCTGGTGGGAGAGTCGGGCAGCGGCAAGAGCCTCACCGCCCTTGCCTGCCTCGGTCTGGTCCCCGAGCCCGGCCGGATCCTCGGGGGAGAGGTTTCGGTCGGCGGTATCTCTGCCGCCGGCCATTCGGAAGGGCCGCGATCTCCTCTGCGCGGCGCCACGGTCGGGCTCGTCCTGCAGGAGGCCGAGGGTGCCCTCAACCCGGTTTACACTGCCGGTTTCCAGCTCTCGGAGGCTCTCCGGGTCCATCGCGGTGTGGGGCGGGGCGAGGCCCGTGAGCGGGCCCTCGATCTGCTGGCCGCGGTGGCGGTGGGCGAGCCGGATGTGGTTATGAGGGCCTACCCTCACGAGCTCTCCGGCGGCCAGGCCCAACGGGTCATGCTCGCGCTCGCCCTCGCCGGAGAGCCCGAGCTACTCATCGCCGACGAGCCCACGTCCGCCCTCGACCTCGTCACCCAGGCGCAGGTGTTGGAGCTCCTCCAGGACCTTACCGCCGGGCGCGGACTCGCCCTCCTGTTCATCAGCCACGACCTGGCGGTGATGGCTGGAATGGTGGAACGGGTGGCGGTGATGCACGCAGGCCGGATCCTCGAGGAGGGCCCTACCGACGTTCTCTTCTCCGCTCCCCTTCATCCCTTCACCCGGCGCCTGCTGGCCTCGGTGCCGGGGCGGGCCCGGGAGCCGCAGTCAAATTCGGCCCCGCACGCGCCTCAATCAACCAATGCAGGCTGCCGATTCGCGACCGGCTGTGCGATCGTGCGCGATTCCTGTTGGGAGAAGGAGCCGGAGCTGGTCGCCGTGGGCACCGGTCGCCGGGTTCGCTGTCCTGTGGTACTGAGTGAAGAGGCATGGGAGCCGCATGCAAAACCGTAACCCGCTGCTGGTGGCCGAGGACCTGCACCGCGCCTACCGCCTGCGGGGCGGAAATTCCTCCTCGGTGGCGGCCGTGGACGGCGTCGGCTTCGCGCTCGGGAATGGTGAGGCCCTGGGAATCGTCGGCGAATCGGGCTCCGGGAAGTCTACCCTCGCCCGTCTCCTCCTGGCCCTCGAGCCTCCGGACCGCGGGGTGGTGCGCTTCGACGGCAGCCCGATCAGCGGCCTGCCTGAATCCAGGGTCCGGCCCCTTCGCCGTCACTTCCAGGCCGTCTTCCAGGATCCGAGCACCTCTCTCGATCCTCGCCTCCGGGTGAGCACGATCGTCGGCGAGCCCCTAGCGGCCCACCACATCGGCTCTCCGGCCGAACGCCACCGACGTGTAGGCGAGCTGCTCGCACAGGTGGGCCTGCCGGCCGGATCCGAATGCTGTTATCCCGGCGCCTTCTCGGGCGGGGAGCGGCAACGAATTGCGATCGCCCGTGCCCTCGCTCCAGAGCCTCGGCTCCTGATCCTCGACGAGCCGGTGTCGTCTCTCGACGTCTCGGTTCAGGCGCAGATCCTGGACCTGATCTCGGAGCTCAGACGCCGCTACGGCCTGGCCCTGGTACTGATCTCGCATGATCTCGATGTGGTTCGCGAGGTCTGCGAACGAGTGGCGGTGATGCACCGGGGAACCTTCGTCGAGAGCGGCCGGACTGAGGAAGTCCTCGCCCGACCCGCGCACCCTTACACCAGAGCGCTGCTCCATGCAGCACCGAATCGGCTGATGGGTTAAGGTCGCAGGTCACAGGGCACAAGTCGCAGGTCTCAGGTCTCAGGTCTCAGGCTTCAGGTTTCATTGAAAAACTCACGGAAGTAATTAATAGGGCTTGACATCGCAGAAGTCCAACCGACAATTTCGGTGCGACTTGAGACCTGCAACCTGCGACCTTCAACCAGAGGCTCCCCTGTTTCAGGTATACTATCGTCCGTGGTGCACCACCTCGCCGACCTCGTGGCCTGGCTCGAGCCCCATGCCCTGCTGCTTGCCCTCGTGCTTCCCCCGGTGATCCGCGTTGTCGGCCACTGGATCCCCGAGGAGCTGTTCATGGTGTCGATGGGGGTGCTCGCCTCGCGGAGTGATTCGCCACAGACGGCCGCCTTGATCCTCGGCACCGTGATCCTCAGCCACTTCGTTACCGACCAGGCGGTCTATCTCGGCGGACTGTGGCTGCGTCCTCGCCTGCAGCGCTTTCCACGCATTGAGTCCCGGCTGCACGCGGTCACCGAACGGCTGAGGGAGTCATCCGGCGCCCTCCTCGGGTTCGTTCCGGCGCGGGTCCTGCCCCTGGGTCGCGGCGCCTGGCTCGCCGGCTGCGGCGTGGTTCGGATTCCCTGGTCCCGCTTCGCCGCCGTGGATCTCGCCGCGCTGTTGGTGCATCTGACGCTTTGGTCCGGCCTCGGCTGGTGGCTAGCTGGAGACCTCCAACGCCTCGATCATTCCGCCCAGATGGCCAAGATCGTGGGAGCGTGGATGGCGGTGGCCCTCATCTTGGGGGTGACGGCCCTGCTGCTCTGGCGCCGCCGCGAGGCCTGGCAGCAGGGAACGATCGCGGCCATGCGGCGCAGCGGCCGCTCACTCCGCGGTTTCGGCCGCGATCGTCAGTAGGGATCCTCCCCCACCAAGCTCCTCGCCAGACCGTTCACGTAGCCCCCCCGGATGCTGGATGCTCGACTTGTCACGGCGTAGCCCGAAGGGCGAAGCCGGATGCTGAATGCAGGTCGCAGGTCGCAGGTCGCAAGTCGCAAGTCGCAAGTCGCAAGTCGCAAGTCGCAAGTCGCACCAAGACAATCGATTGAGTCCCTGCGATGTCAAGGCCTTTCTGAAACTTTCCTGACTCTTTCTGCAACCCTCGTGAGTTCTTGAAGGAGACCTGAGACCTGAAGCCTGGAACCTGAAACCTGAAGCCTGAGACCTGAAGCGGGTGGAATCGAGTATCCAGTATCGAGCAAGGCGTAGGGTGACAGCCCCCGCAACAGCCGGAACCCCTGTTCCGGCTGTTGCGGGTACAATAGACCTGCAATGCGCAGCACCCTCGATCAGATCCGAACAGCCCTCGCCTCGGCCTACCCGATCACCGTGCTGGTGAGCCCGGAGGAGGAGCGCCAGGAAAACCTGCTTCAGCGCTTCGCCGCCGCCGCCAAACCGGATGAACTTCCGGTGGTGGTGTGGAACTGCGTCGACGGCTTTCTCGACAACGGATCCGACCTCCACCGGGACCCGATGGAGGCCCTGGCGTGGATTGCCGCCGATGCGCCCAGGGGTCTGTACCTCTTCAAAGACCTCGGGAACCAGCTTGACGACCGCCGATTGCTGCGCAGACTGCGCGACACCGCGATGAAGATCCGCAACAGCGGGCGCTTTCTATTTCTGCTCCAGCAAGACGCGATCCTCCCTGACTCGATAAAACCTCTGAGCTACGTCGTGATCTCTCTCTTCCCCGATGACGGCGAGCTGAGCGCTCTCGTCACGTCCCTTCTCCAGGGGCGCCGCGAGGAGGACGCCGATATCGAACGTCTCGTCGGATCCCTCAAGGGAATGTCCCTTACCGAGGCGGAGCATCTGATACGCCGCCTCTTCGACAGCCACACTGCGCTCGACGAGGACTTCTTCCGCGAGGTGCTCGACGAGAAGGAGCAGATCACCCGCAAAGAGGGGATCCTCGAGTTCGTGCCGCCGGACGAGTCTCTCAGCGGTCTCGGGGGCCTCGACCAGCTCAAGGAGTGGGTGGCGGAACGTAGCAGCCTCTTCCTGCCCGAGGCGCGAAAGCAGGGCCTTCCCAGACCGCGAGGCGTGCTGATGATGGGCATCTCCGGCTGCGGTAAGAGCCTTGCGGTGAAGGTTATCGCCCGCCAGTGGCGCTTGCCGCTCTTCCGCCTCGACATGAACCTCGTCTTTGCCGGCGTCCAGGGCTCGGCCGAGTGGATCTTCCATCGCGCCCTCGAGGCGGTGGAGTCGGTAGCGCCCGCGGTGCTGTGGATCGACGAGATCGAGATGGGTATCGCCGGCTACCACGAAGGAGAAACGGGCTCCAACACGCGAATCTTCTCCACCTTTCTCACCTGGATGCAGGAGCACCGCGCCGATGTCTTCGTGGCCGCGACCGCCAACCGGATCAACCTCCTGCCCGCGGAGATCCTGCGCAAGGGGCGCTTCGACCAGGTCTTCTTCGTCGATCTGCCGAACGAAGAGGAGCGCAAGGAGATCATGAGCATCCATCTCCAGCGCAACGACCTCGATCCGGCGAATTACGACCTTATTCTCCTCGCCTCCGCCACCCGTACCTGGAACGGGGCCGAGATCGAGCAGGCGGTCGCATCGGCTCGGATCACCGCCCATGCCCGCGGCATCGAGGTATCGCAGAACGATCTTCTGGCCGCGTTCGGGAAGATCATCCCCCTGTCGCGCACCATGGAGGTGCAGTTGAAGACAATCCGCTCCTGGGCGCGTACTCGGGCACTGCCCGCCACCCGCGTCGTCAAGCCCGAGATGTGAGCGAGACTGCGAACCCCGGCATCACGCGCCTCCTGGTGACCCCACGGTGGGAGGGCGAACGCCTCGACCTCTTCCTCGCCGGGACCACGGAGCTCAGCCGGCGGGGGGCGCGCCGCCTGGTTGCGGATGGTCTCGTGCGACGCAATGCTGAGGTGCTGCGGGTCCAGTCCCGACTCCTGGAAACCGGCGACATCATCTACGTGTTGCGGTCCCGCGAGGAGCTGGGATGCCCGCGAGAGCCGGCCTTGGAGACCCCGACGATTCTCCACGATGATCGCTGGCTTTTGGTAGCGGCCAAACCCGCCGGAGTCCTCTCGCAGCCGACCGACCGCGGCCCGAGGGAGGAGTCGTCATTCGACCAGCAGGTGCTGCTCGCCCTGGCGCTGAGCGAAGGACAAAGGCCCTTTCTCCGCATGGTCCACCGCCTCGACAGAATGACCAGTGGGGCGGTGCTCTTTGCTCGCCGTGCCAATACCCTGCCCGCTCTGAGCCGCGCCTGGACCGATGGCCGGGTCGAACGTCTTTACCTCGCGGTGGTTGAAGGACGGCCCTCGTTCGATGCCACCGAAATCGATCTTCCGATCGCCCGAGATTATGGCCATACATGGCGCTTCCACACCGCGCCCGGTGGCAAACCGGCGCGCACCGAGGTGCGGGTGTCGGCCAGGCTCGAGGAGGATCTGACCGTCGTCCTCTGCCGATTGATCACCGGGCGAACCCATCAGGTGAGAATCCACCTTGCCTCCATCGGTCACCCGGTCCTCGGAGACCGGCTGTACGGATCAAGGCGTCCCGGGGATGCGGGGCGGCCCCTCCTGCACGCCGCCTCCCTCGCCCTCCCCCACCCAGTGAGCGGTGATCCTCTGCGTGTCATCTGCCCCCCGCCGGAGGACATCAGGAGATTCCTACCGGACGGAGTCGAGACACCGACTTGGAGCGCGTAGACCAAGACCCAGTTCTCAGTTTTGAGTTTTTAGTTTTGAGTTTTGAGTTACGGCGCCCAAGCGCGGGCACCCGGCCCCAAACCAGCCCGGCCGCCTCCCCGCGCCGGTAATTCCTAATTCGAGGCCCTTTCCTCTGACCAGCCCGGGTATAATCCTCCCGTGACCTGGGGTTTCGGCTACCTCCTCATCTTTCTCGGTGGATTCACGTTGGCCATGGTGACTGGAGTCGCCCGACGCCTTCTCCACCCATGCGAGCTTTGCGACCACGTCGTTCTCCCGTCCCACGAGCACCTCCACGGCCTCCGTTTCCCCGCTGCTGACCTGCTGGCCTCGTTCTTGACCCTCTTCGGGCTGGCGAGCCTGCTGGTTCACGGTCTCACCTCCTTTGCGCCAATCCATGAGATAGCAGTCGGCGCCGTCGCCGGCGTTGTGGGGATTTTCGCCTTGAGATTTTGGCTGAGCCGTGTCTGCGACCCGAGCGAGCAGCTCGCCAACGACCTACAGAAGGTCCGGGTGATTCGCGAAATCCCGGCCAACGGCTACGGCCAGGTCGAGGTCTCGGTCGAGGGCGCTCAGCTCAAGCTGGCCGCACGCTCCGAGGAGGACCATCCGATCCCTGAAGGCACGCTGGTTGAGATCCTCGACCGCCAGGAATCGGTGGTGATCGTGAAGGCGAGCGAGGAGCGCTGAAACTGGAACCCGCACTCGACCAAGCGGAGGGGAAACCCTCCAACCGGCCGTCGTTACGACGAGCTTGCAGGTGACCGAGGACTATTTGATTCTCGCCAGTGCTTCGCCCCGGCGACGACAGCTCCTCGAGCTGATCGGCATGCCCTTTCGGGTGTGCCCGGCAGAGGTCGAAGAAGCGCCCAGGCCCGGGGAGGCGCCGACGGTGTTCGCACGAAGAGCCGCTAGGGACAAGGCACTCGAGGTCGCCGGACGCGCCGGCCTACCGGTACTCGGTGCGGACACCGTGGTCGAGGTGGACGGCACCATCCTCGGCAAACCCGGCTCCAACGGCGAGGCTGAGGAGATGCTGCGCGCTCTCTCCGGGAGGGAGCACCAAGTGCACACCGCCGTGGCTTTAGCCCACAGATCTCACCAGCTTCCAGCGGTGGACGAACGATGCCATGACCTCGTCGACACCGCCACGGTCGAGATAGTGAGGCTGAGCGACCGGGTGATCCGTTGGTACGTGGCCACGGGAGAGCCGATGGACAAGGCCGGCGCCTATGCGATCCAAGGGCTCGGTGGTTTGCTGGTCTCTGCGGTCGAGGGTTCGCCGCACACAGTGGTAGGCTTGCCTATCCACCGCCTACCGGAGCTGTTCGCAGCCTGCGGCCTGGATTTTTGGTCGATGCTCGATGCAGGCTACAGGTCTCAGGCTACAGGTCTCAGGCGTTAGGTTATTTCAGGCACGGAGGTCGCGGAGGAACGGTCTAAAAATGAAAAGAGAACGCTTGACATCGCAGGTTTCCAATCGACAATTTCGTTGCGACCTGAGACCTGAGACCTGCGACCTGAGACCTGCGACCTGAGACCTGAGACCTGAAGCCTGAGACCTGTGACTTGATCCCTGAGACCTGAAGCCTGAGACCTGAGACCTGAAGCGGGTGGAATCGAGAATCCGACGGACGAGTGCCTCAACCCGCTTGATGCTCACCGCACTTGATCGGGTCTCCGAGTTCGGCAAACGAAAAGCAACTGAAGATGTGATGGCCGTTGAAGTCCAGGACACGGAGATCTTCAGCGAGCTCGAGATCGGCGGCGATCACCTCGTAGGGCACACCGTAGATCTCATGCACCCGCGGGGTTGGAACCTCGTATGCGATGAACTTCCCGATTCCCTTGTGGGCGAGCTTCTCGATCAATCGTCTGTCGGTGAGCGCGGGATATGTGGTGAGAACGAGGATCGGACCGGTCCCGGAGAAGATGATGTAGGCGCGCATTCTACCCCCAAATCGTGAGTCGGCTTCTCATTGTAGCCCGTGAACCGGACTCAATGCTCGAAATGAATCTCCTGGCCGAGCTCAGCGAGAGAGAGGCAGTCGAAGATGTGGCGGCCATCAAAGTCGAGGACCCTCATCTCCTTGCCCTGGTCGAGGTCGGCCGCGATCACCTCGAAGGGAAGGCCGTAGAACTCGTGAACCCTGTCCACCGGCACCTCGTAGGCGATGAACTTGTCAATTCCTTTGCGGTGCAGTGACTCGAGGAGGGCATCCTCGGTGATGCGCGAACGGGAGGTCATCACGAGGAGAGGACCGTTCTCTGTCAACACAAGGTAGGACCTCATAACGCCTCCCTCCGAGCGGTCGATATGCTTCCCTACCTCTAATGTGGGTCGCGTCGATGCCGCACGCAAGGTGTTGAACGTGACCCGGAGCACCAAATTATAGGGAGGAGGTAAAAAGGGGAAGAAGTGAGAGTGAAGAGGTGAAGGAGTTTTTAGTTTTGAGTTTTTAGTTTTGAGTTTTCGGCGCGATGAAGTGTTCAAGTGGCTTGCGGAGTACTGCCCACGCTTGGGCGCTCTTGTTCGGAGATGCCTGGCATCCTCACGGGCAGAGTGCCGACAGAGGGGCTCCCTCGGGGAGCGCGATGGCAGGAGGTTGTGTTGATTGTCAAAGGCGCCTCAGAAGAACATCGGGTGCGGTTGCCATGACCGGGCGCCACGGACGGGTGAATCTATCTCGAAAACGCTGACGCCATGCCCTCGACCACAGCGCGCGCGAAGCGCTCCCGCCACTCCTGCTCCAGGAGTAAGGAGCGATCCTGCTCGTTGGCCATGTTGCAGCACTCCAGGAGCACCGCATTCTGGGCCGCGGTAAATCGCAACACCGCCGGCACCCAGCTCTGCCGACCGCGGAGAATCCGGTCACGGACTGGATCGTACGGGTGAATCGCGATCTCGTTTCGTTCGAGGCTGCCCAGGATGCTTTCAGCCATGTGCCGCGAAGATGCCTCGACCCGCGCCTTGAACTCGGGTCCGAGGCGAACCGTGGGGTGATTTCGATACTCGGCAAACCGCTGGATGTCCCGGCGTCTGACGGTATATGGCTTTGTCGGACGCAGGTACCTGGACGGCACGTAGGCCATCGCGCCGCGCACGCTCGAGTGGAGAGAGTCTGCGTGCACCGAGAGGAAGACCGTCTTCGAACGCGGTACGCTGGAATCGAGCCGGTTGAGGATGATGTCGTTCGTGAGGTACCAGCGCAGGTGGACCCCTAGCACCGCGTCATCGAGCCGGTACGGGGGCCGGGTCCGGAGGAATGCGTCACGGCTCTGCTCGAGCCTGTCGAGCGGAGGGGTCGTACAGCCGCGTTTCGCGTCCTCGATGGTAGTCCATACGGTAGCGCGGGTATGGCGTTCGAGGTTCGCCTTGATCCGACACATGATGTCGTAGGCATAGGTTGCCTCCCAGACGCCGTTCACGACCGCACCGGTGTCCTTTCCGCCGTGCCCCGCATCGAGGACCACCTGCACGCCGGAGAGGTCGGTCGCATGGACCACCTCGAGAAAGTGCGCCAGCTCGCGCCTTCCCTCGTCCCACGCCAGGCGACGCGGGTTGTCGGGCGGAAGGTATTCCGGGAGCAGCAGCTCGAAGGGGATCTTGACGGGATACCCGACCGGAATGTCGGTGACATCATCGATGCCCGAGCGCCGGGCGATCTTCTTTGCCGTCTCGTTGACCTGTTTGGCGAGAAGCTGCCCGGTGAACCGCACGACCACCGCCGAGTACAGCGCCTCGCCCTTCTGTAGCCGGTAGATCACGTACTCACCGAATCGGTCGACGCCGTAGTCGAGGGGGCCGCCGCCGTCGGCGCGGGGGCCGACCATCGGTGAGGGCAAGACCGTGGAAACGGGCGGCAGCGTGGGCGTGGCGACCGGTGTAGGGGTCGCCACCGGTGTCAGCGAGCTGAAGACGCCCAAGAGCCGCGCCTCCGGGATGATTAGCGGACGCCCGCGTTTCAGCCCTGTGGCGACAAGCTCCGGGTTGGTCCTCTTGAGATCTCCCGCCAGATCTGTCCTCCCAGTGAAGAGCTCGGCCAACCACTCCCAGCTTTCCTCCCCCTCGCCATCATGGAACGGGTCGAGGATCCAGTGCTGCCAGCCCAGGACCGTTCGTTTGTCCACCGGGAAGAGCCGTCGCACCGCGTTGAGCCGGAGATCCCCGCGCAGGATCTCCACCGGCACCCGTACGGGACGGTCACGGAGAGGCGCTTGGAGACGAGGATTCGCGCGCCGCAGCGACCCCACCGTAGCCTGGCTACCGGTGAGGCGTTGCGCCAGGGTGATCCAGCCTTCACCCGATCTCGGGACCACGAGGAGCACCGGATGCCCTCCACGTTCCCAGCGGATCGTGCCGTGCGGCTCAAAGGAGATGTCGATGCTCCGCGGGTCGCGTTCGGCGCACCACACGACCGTGGGGACCAGGAGCAGGCAGGCCGCAACGAGATTCCCGACTCGTTGTCCAGCCCTTCGAGAAAAGCGACAGCCGGTCTGGGCAGAGCACCTCGATGAGGCGCTCATCAACCTCGCATCCGCCGAATTGACCTTCGGTTGCACCCTGCGAATCGCGCCCACCCCGCTACGAGAATCAGCCGGCACCCCGTATACTCGGGGCGTCCTAGTTGAGTAAACCGATGGTAGCACGCCGTCCCCTGCCCCACCCCGACAACGCCCCACAGGAGGCGGATTCGCCGTCCGACCTGGCGGCGCTGCGCCAGACCCTGAAGGAGCGCACCCGCGAGGTGGAGGCACTGCAGCAGAGGCTGGCCGAGATCGAGGAGGCCGGAGGTCGTTTCCTCTCCGCCGCAGCCCACGAGGTCAAGACCCCGCTCACGATCATCCAGAGCTACCTGGAAATCATCCTCTCGGACCTCACCGAGGGTCTTTCCGAAGAACAGCTCTCGTTTCTTCATATCGTCTACGACAGTGTTCTGAGATTGCGCCACCTGATTCTCGACATGGTGGATCTCTCCGCCTTCGAGACCGGCAACCTCCAGCTCGACCTCGCGCCGGTCGAGATCGAGCCTTTAGTGGACGAGGTCATGGAGGAGACGCGTGCTATCGCCGATCGCAGCGGTCTCGGTTTGGCTGCCGAGGTCGCCTCCGGGCTGCCCGCCGTCATGGTCGACGCCGGGCGCATGCGGGAGGTGCTGCGTCGCCTGCTGGACAACGCCGTCAAGTTCACGCCGGCGGGAGGCCACCTCGGGCTCAAGGCGCGGGCGGACGCGGACACGGTCGTGCTCGAGGTCGAGGACGACGGTGTCGGTATCCCCCAGGGCCGCATCGATGAGATTTTCCACGCGTTCGCCCAACTCCACCGCGAGCCGGGCGAGCGACGGCAGGGTTCGGGCCTCGGTCTCGCCGTCTGCCGCCGGCTGGTGCACGCCTTCGGCGGCACCCTGGAGGTGGAGAGCACCCTCGGCGAAGGCAGCACTTTCATCATCAGACTCCCGGCATGGCGGGGGGAAAGCTGACACGGCCCTCGCGGCGCCCATAGGGCGCGAGAAATTCGGAATTCGGAATTCGGAATTCGGAATTTTCGGCGCGAGGAGACTGTCAGAGTATTGGTGCCCGTTGCCCGCGAGTGGGGGCGCCGGCAGATCTGTCCTGAGCCTTCCAGGGCCCTTCGGGCCGATAGAACACAATATGACATCCAATTCGTGCGGCCGAGACGGCCGCACCACAATATCCTCCTCCTGTGGTGCAGGCGTCTCGCCTGCACACTGTCGGGTCGAAATCCTGATGTCATTGGAAGCGAAGCGCCCCGGGCGCTCCGCCCAGGATCACAGATCTTCCGGTTCACACTTTTCTTGGGCGCAAGTAGTTCAAAATTGAGAATTGAGAATTGAGAATTGAGAACTCTCTTCTCTTCCGCCTCTTGATTCCGTCAAGGAGATGGTGTGTGATCGCCCGGCTCATGGAGAGTCTCGACTTCTTCGCCGGCCACCTGCAGGATTACCTGGTCGAGTTGCAGGCTCTGACCGCCATCGAGACCCCTTCCGGGAATCTGACGAATCTGCAGGAAGCGGCCGAATTCCTCTCCGATCGCCTGACCTCGTTGGGTCGTCTCGAGCGCGAGAACCTGCAGCAGCATGGTCCGGTGTTGCGCCTCACTCGCAGCGGCACCGGCGTCAGGATCCTGATCCTCGCTCACTACGACACGATCTGGCCGATCGGATCGTGGCCGAGTCTGTGGCGGGTCGAAGGTGGACGAGCGTACGGCCCCGGGGTCTACGACATGAAGGGCGGCCTGCTTTTCATTCCGTGGCTGCTGCGCTATCTCGACGCATCGGGTCACTCCCACCCCCATCTCGAGATGCTGCTCACCCCTGATGAAGAGGTCGGGGCGCCAGGGTCGCGCGAAACCATCGAGGAAGCGGCGCGGCGTTCAGACTTCGTCCTTGTCCTCGAACCGACGAATCTCGAGGGCAGTCTGAAGCTGGCGCGCAAGGGCTCCGGCGAGTTCATCGTCAACATCCGAGGCCGCGCCACCCATCAGGGAGTCGAGCCGGAGCGCGGGATCAACGCCGTGGTCGAGGCCGCACACCAGATTCTGGCTATCCTCGGGCTCGAAGATCCCGCCCTCGGAACCACCGTGGGTCCAAACGTCATCACGGGCGGATCCGCAAGCAACATGGTCCCTGATCGGGCGGAGATTCGGGTCGATGTCCGGGCATGGACCGAGCACGAAACCGAGCGACTGACCACCGCTCTTCATGCACTGCAGCCAACGCTTGCCGGCAGCGAGATCCACCTCTCCGGCGGCTGGAACCGGCCACCGATGGAGGCCTCACCAGCCACCCTCGAGCTCTTCGACCGCGCACGGGAGATCGGCAAGGGCCTCGGCCTCGACCTCGGCTGGGTGCGCTGGGGCGGTTCGTCGGACGCTAATCTCGCCGCGGCCGTGGGGGCCCCGACCATCGACGGCCTTGGGCCGGTGGGAGAAGGCGCCCATCAACCCGACGAATCCATCGTCATCGATTGCCTTCCGCCACGACTCGCCCTCTTCACCGACCTCGTCCTTTCGTTGGCCCAGCCGCCGAAGCCCTAACCCGCAGATCTCGCGCATCGAATTGGACGCGGCGTGAGGTCGGGCGTACGATTCCTGAGACAAGAAGGAGGTATCACATGACTACGAAGGTCGTCATCGCCGGAGCGGTAAGGACCCCGATCGGCGCCCTGGGAGGAGGTCTCGCCCCACTCCGGGCGCGCGAGCTGGCCACCATCATCATTCGAGCGTTGCTCGAGTCCACGGACCTCGATCCCATCCTGGTCGAGTACACCTGCATGGGCTGGGTGATGCAGGACCCGCGCTCACCCAACCTCGCCAAGACTGCGGCTGAGTTCGCGGGGGTCCCGAGCAGCTCTCCCGGCACCACCTTCCACGAGAACTGCGCCTCGGGCGGCGCGGCGATCCACAGTCTCGCCCGCCGCATCATGCTCGGCGAGGTGTCGTTGGGAATCGCCGGGGGCGTCGAATCTCTCAGCAACGTGCCCAGGTTCCTGTTCACCGGACGGACCAAGGGCCAGCTCTATGGCGACATGACCCTGGTCGACGGGCTCTTTGGTGCGCTGACCGACGCAAACGTCGGTGACGGCGAGCTCATGGGTCTGCTCAGCGAGCGGTTGGTCGACCGATACGGCCTCACCCGCGAGGAGCAGGACGAGATCGCCTTCCGCAGCCATCACGGCGCGTTGAAGGCATGGGAGGAGGGGGCCTTCGGCGACTACGTTGTGCCCGTGGAGGTTCCCCAACGGCGCGGGGACCCGCAGATCGTGGAACGTGACGAGGGGCCGCGACCGTTAACCGTGGAAGAGCTCGCGGCAGCCCGACCGTACTTCAAACGAGACGGCGGTACCATCACCGCTCTCAACTCTTCGAGCGTCAACGACGCCGCAGCGGCAGTCGTGCTGACCAGTGAGGAACGGGCCGCCGAGCTGGGTCTACACCCGCTCGCCGAGCTCAAGGCGTTTTACAACGTCGGGGTGGAGCGCGAGTACATGGGCGAAGGCGCCTTCAAGGTCATTCCTCCCCTGCTCGAGCGCGCCGGCCTCGGCATCGGAGAGGTCGATCTCTTCGAGCTCAACGAGGCTTTTGCGGCCGTTCTGGCCGCAGCCTTTCACGACCTACCGGACCTGCCTCGGGACAGAACCAATCTCTGGGGCAGCGGGATCTCCCTCGGCCACCCGGTGGGTTGCACCGCAGCGCGTCAGGTCGTCGACATGGTTCACCAGCTGCGCCGGCGTGGAAAGCGGGTCGGTGTCACCAGCCGCTGCGTGGGCGGCGGAATCGGCAGCGGCGAGGTACTCTTTTCCATCTGACTCCGCTTCCGCCGATGCCCCTCGACGCCACTCCTTTCGACGGGGAATGACGCTTAGCGTCAGTACTGAACGCCCTCAGGCCACTGGACGAAGGTCCCACCGGAGAGGACGATGTCCGAGACAAAGCGCTGGGTCGGCCCGTTTGTGTACGGGAGGTCGGCAGCACCATTCGCCGCGTAAGAGACGACGGTGTAGCGAGTCCCGTTGCTCGAGTACAGCAGGGGCTGCTGCCAGGCGTCGACTAAGGTAATGTTGCGTATATAAACGGAGAGAAATGGACTCAAGACGTCGGCAGGGATGGCCCCCGCCGCCCACGGGTAGATATTGTTGTCCTGCTGGTACATCTCCAACGCCTCGCCGAAGACCCGCATCTCGGCCATCGTACGGCTCTGGCGCGAACGCTGAATGGTATTGATGAGGTTGGGTATCGCTATCACGGCGATCATGCCGAGAATCGCAACCACGATGAGCAACTCAATGAGCGAAAAACCGCGGTGCGTGGATGGGCCGCGAGCAGGCATGGAATCCAAGACAAGCAATGCTCGTACCAACTGCCTGGAAAACAGCTGTTTGTGTCTCGGAGTACCTTGCCTGGGCAAGAGGCCCTGTGGTAATGTCGGGCTCCGTTTGGGCGGGCATAACTCAGCTGGTAGAGTGTCAGCTTCCCAAGCTGAATGTCGCGGGTTCGAGTCCCGTTGCCCGCTCC
>Ga0209013_10001240_pt1 | contig 23605 bp, 27 predicted proteins | sample Cruoilmetagenom2_FD_187291 | JGI IMG/M metagenome (GOLD analysis project Ga0209013, IMG submission 187291) | Oil polluted marine microbial communities from Coal Oil Point, Santa Barbara, California, USA - Sample 2 (SPAdes) (version 2) | ecosystem: Environmental > Aquatic > Marine > Oil seeps ... | reverse complement strand
CTTTCTGGACAGGGCAGGAACCCCACCTCCACCCGGGGAAGACTTAGAAGTGGGTAAACCGGGGGAGGATTTAAAGGTAGATAATCTCCCCTTCTAAAAATGAGAAGACAAAACCCCCCCCACCGAGGCAGACCCACGAGACGCCGTTTAGAGCAACCACGGAAGTGTCAGCTGTGCAAGGCTAAGCGGAGGGATATAGACTATAAAGACGTGAAGATGCTGCGTCGCTTCATCTCTTCCCGGGGGAAGATAGAGTCCAGAACAACCACCGGCCTGTGCCGCCGACACCAGCATAAGCTAGCTTTAGCCATAAAAAGGGCTCGTTTCCTGGCCCTTCTCCCCTATACCCCCTCGCACATGCATGAGCTCTCATAAGATTAGCTCTTTCTTATTACGGTAGCGCTTAATGTCCTTGAAGCTTCCCTTAGCTCCCATTCCCAGGTAGAACTTTTGCACCTCTTCGTTTTCCCGCAAATTGGCTGCTTCTCCTTGGAGGACTAGGTGACCAGTCTCCAATACATAGCCGTACTCCGCAATCTGGAGGGCAGCCCGGGCATTCTGTTCCACCAAAAGTAAAGATACTCCCTCCTCCTTATTGATCCTCTTTACGATATTAAATATTTCCTGAACGATAAGGGGGGCAAGGCCTAAGGAAGGCTCATCCAGAAGCAAAATCTTGGGTTTAGCCATGAGGGCTGAGCCCACTACCAGCATCTGCTGCTCCCCTCCAGACAGGAAGCCGGCAGTACGTTTTCTCATATCCTTAAGCTTGGGAAAGTAGGTATATACCATCTCCAGCAAATCCCCAAGGTTTGCGTTCTTCACTGAATAAGCCCCTACCTTAAGGTTTTCCTCCACCGAAAAGTGAGGGAATATTCTTCTCCCCTCCATCACCTGGGTTATTCCCAGTCTTACGATCTCCTCGGGGCTTTTCCCATCTATTCTCTGATCGTTAAATAAGACCTCCCCCTTGGTTACCTTCCCGTTTTCCGTTACCAGGAGCCCAGAGATAGCCTTGAGGATACTCGACTTTCCTGCCCCGTTGGCCCCCAGAAGGGAGATGATCTGCCCCTCTCCTACCTCCAAAGATATATCTTCCACCGCTCTTATGATCCCCTGATAGAATACATCCACATCTTGCAATTTCAACATAAAGCTTTTAACCTCCTTTCCTAATTCTGGGCCTCATCTTCCCTCTCCCATAAGGGAAAGGTAAGCTGATCAATAAACTGACGCCGGCTTTCTTGCATTAGCTCATCCATTTTCTGTCTGGTCTTGTCTGCCTCCATCTCAATATCCTTGAGGTCAAGCTCTATCTTGGTTATCCTTTTGAACTCCCTGAGAATGGCTGTAGCCGCTAGGGGGTTGGATAGCTTAGCCACAATCTGAGGCGTCTCCCCCAGGATGCATACTCCCCCCATCCCCCTCCCCTTGGCCAGAGCTAAAAGGAGGCCATTCATGCCTGAGATATAAAAGCTATCCTGAAATGGTGGATCTTCGATGCCCAGCTCAGTCAGCATGAAGGGCTCGGTGGCTACCACCTGTGCCTTGGGACTGCCTTCCCACCTGGAAACCAGGGCCCCAGCAAAGGTTAACACTCTTTTCACCCCCAGCCGCTCGGCAAAGTCCAGGATTAGAAAAGCAAATTCATTTTCATAAGCCGTAGGCTGGGTCTCTCCCACAAATATTACCAGGTCTTCCCCCCCATCTCTCCTCCAGAAGTAGAAGTTGTTTTGAGGAAGGGAGAGGTTTTGAACCACACTATTCTTTACCATACACCCATCCAAGGTGAAGAACTTCTGAGGATGGATATGGGCAAATCTCTCTGCCCCCAGTTTATCCCGGAGATAGGTCGCGGCCATCAACCCCACGTCACCTATCCCCGGCCACGCCGCCACCAGAACGGGGGAAGTAAGCGAGGGTCGAGATAAAATTTTTACTGCCTTTAATCTATCCATCACGCTCTTCTCTCTTTCAATATATCAGTCAACATCCCTTATGAGCAAGGCGTTTACTACTCTAACCAGTTGGTCATCCCTTATTACAACATTCGCACCGTTTGATACAACATCGAAGAGTAAGTGAAGAGTAGAAGCAATATACCTCACCACTGCACAAAAACGGGCATAATGATGTGAATATAATCCTCCCCCTCCACCGGCTTGAATACCACAGGGGCTTGTGATGAAGTCAGCTCCATCACCACCTTCTCTTCCCGGAATGAGGAGATAAAATCCATAAGGTATCTTCCGTTGAAGGCAATCCGAGCTTCATTCCCCTCCACATGAGCCTCAACCTCCCCACTGTTCTCCCCCGCTTCTTCAGACCTGGCCGATATTATTAACCTGTCTCCTGCGATGTCAAATCTTACCACCCTACCATCCCCAGCAAATATGCAAGCTGTCCTTACCCCCGAGAGAAGGTCAGGAGTGGCTATCTCCGCCCTGGTAGTATACTCAGAAGGGATGAGCTGCCTGAAGTTGGGGAAGGTCCCCGAGAGAAGAAGGGAGACCATTTCCACTTCCTGGAAGCGGAACAAAGCTTGATTGTGCTCCGGGTCTATTACCACCGTGAACTCCTCACCGTAAATAAGGCGTGAAAGTTCGGAAAGCGTCCTGGCGGGGATAGTTACCTCCAGGGGAGAATTAACCTCCACTGGCAGAGGGATATTGTGCACTGCCAGGCGGTAGCCATCAGCAGCCGCCAGAGTAAGAAGCCCACCGCAGAACTCAGCATGGATACCGGTGATAATAGGCCGAGTTTCGTCCTGAGCGGCAGCAAAGATTACCCTGTTCACTGCTCTTCGGAAGACATCTTTAGGAAGTTTCAGTTCCAGTCCTCCCGTTACCTTAGGGAGAAGAGGAAAATCTGATGCCACCATCCCTGATATGCGTGCTTTCTGATGCTCACCTTCTACATCGAGCTGCCCTCCTTCCCCTCTAAGGTCAACTATCTCAGAAGGTAGAGAATCGATAAAATCAGACAGCACCCGACAAGGGACAGTTATCTCCCCTTCCTCCTCCACTTTAGCCTCAAGGTTGGTGGTCAAAGAAATCTCCAGGTTAGTGGCAGCAAGCACAAGGGAATCACCTCTGGCCTTCAAAAGTACATTGGCAGTTATGGGCAGGGTGCTCCTCAGGGCAGCTGTCCGACCCACAATAGAAAGTCCCCAGCTTAAGTTCTCCTTAAGGCAGGATAATCTCATGAGCCAATTATAATGCTCCCAGCACGTTTAGGGAAGTATTGTACTCCTCTCCGTATCAAGGGCTTAATAATTCCAGGAGGGGGATTGGGATGGCATAGATTTTGTGTTGATTGACGGGAGGATTATAATATGTCGATGATTGAAATGAGAAAGGAAAATCACTTAAGTTGGTTTACTTCAGAATCAGTGACGGAGGGACATCCAGATAAGCTTTGCGACCAGATATCAGATGCTGTCCTGGATGCCATCCTGACCAAGGACCCTTACGCCAGAGTAGCTTGCGAAGCGGCAACCAGCACGGGGCTGATATTCATCTTCGGAGAGATAACCTGTGACTGCTACGTGGATATCCCGGATATAGCCCGTAAGACGATAAATAAAATAGGGTACTGCCGTCCTGAGTATGGCTTCGATGGAGATAATTGTGGAGTAATAACCTCCATAACCGAGCAGTCGCCAGATATTGCCTGTGGAGTGGACCGATCCTTAGAATCCCGGCTAAAGGGGGAGGCAAACAACTTCGATAGGCTAGGTGCTGGAGACCAGGGGATGATGTTCGGGTTTGCCTGTGATGAAACTCCTGAGCTCATGCCCCTTCCCATATCTTTAGCCCATAAGCTGGTGAGAAGGCTAGCTGAGGTAAGAAAGAAAGGCATCCTTTCTTATCTTCGCCCGGATGGTAAATCCCAGGTGACGGTGGAATATGTGAGCGGAATACCCCGCAGAGTAAAGAGCGTTGTTTTAGGGGCTCAGCACGATCCTGATATTGACCCCCAGGAACTTCGAGAGGGCCTCATAGAGGAGGTGATACATCAGGTTATTCCTTCCGATCTCCTCTCTGCTACTTCGTACTACATAAACTCCACCGGGAGCTTTGTTAAGGGAGGCCCGGTAGCCGACTCCGGTCTCACCGGAAGAAAGCTCCTGGTGGATACCTATGGTGGAATGGCGAGGCACGGGGGGGGATCCTTCTCTGGAAAGGACCCCACCAAGGTAGATAGATCTGCTTCCTATGCTGCAAGGTATGCTGCCAAGAATATCGTGGCCGCAGGATTAGCCCGGAGGGTAGAGGTTCAGGTAGCCTATGCTATTGGAGTAGCCCACCCCCTAGATATATCCATCAATACCTTTGGTACAGGGAAGGTGTCCGATGAAATTATCCTGAAGCTCACACAAAAACACTTTGACTTCCGCCCCGGAGCGGTGATAGACCAGCTTGAGCTTCGTCGACCTATCTACCAGGATACAGCCTGTTATGGACACTTCGGGAGAGAGGACCTCGACCTTCCCTGGGAGAGAACGGATAAGTCAGGCGAACTGCGGGAGGAAGCAGGATTAAGTGAAGACGATACGCTTAGCCGTCACTAAAAAATGTAATCTCAGGTGTAAGCACTGCTATTCCTCCTCCACCGACTCCCCCCACGTGAATGAACTATCCACCGAGGAGATAAAGGCACTTATCACCGATATCGCCCACTTGGGCTTCGGGGAAATCGCCTTCAGCGGCGGGGAACCTCTACTCCGGAGCGATATATACGATCTTATAGACCATGCCCAAAATACAGGGCTTCTTACCTCGCTGATAACCAATGCTACCATTCTCAGTCTGGAGACAACGCAATGGCTTAAGAATGCGGGGGTAAAAAAATTGATTATAAGTATCCATGGAGCTAGCTCTAAAGTCCATGATGAGTTCTCCCGTCACGAGGGAAGCTTTGAGCGAACCAAGCTGGGAATTCGTAATGCCGCTCAGGTAGGAATACCCTTCCATATAACTACCTGTATTCATCACCAAAACATCCAGGATGTGGACTCCATCCTATCCCTGGCTGAAAATCTGGGAGCTTGCAATGTGGAGATAGAGAATTTTTTTCCCGTAGGCAGGGGAAAGGAGCATCCTGAACTTACACTTCATCCTGGGGAAAAAAAGGATCTTGTAGACAGGATCTTAGAACATTATTCCGAGAGAAACCTGACGTTCCGCCTATGGGGCATTCCTCAGTTCAGCGTCGGCCTGGTGAAGAAAGGAAGAACCGAAGATAAGTCTTTGGGCTGCATGGCTGCCCGAACCTTCTGCTTTATCTCCTATGAAGGAACCGTATATCCTTGCATGTTCCTGAGGAAGGAGGGGGGAAATATCCGCAGGGAAAGACTGAGCGATATATGGAATGGGTCAGAAGTGTTCAGGAAGCTCCGGGGAAGAAAGCTATCTGGAAAATGTGGGCGCTGTGAGTTCAGGGAACTTTGTGGGGGGCCAAGGTGCGTGGTCTGGGAAAAGACCGGCTCTCTGGAGAAGGAGGATAGTGACTGCTGGTACTATTAGATTTGGCACTGATGGGTGGAGGGGAATCATCGCCGAAGACTTCACTTTTGATAACGTCCGTTCTTGCGCCCAGGCAATAGCCAGCTACGCGGTGGAAAGAAAGCTTTCAGCCCAGGGGATAGTAGTGGGGTATGATACCCGATTTGCTTCAGAAAACTTTGCCCAGGACGTAGCTTACGTGCTTTGTGGCAACGGCGTTGCCACCTATCTCTGCTCCTCACCTAGCCCCACTCCAGCGGTAAGCTTTGGAGTGCATAAGATGGGGGCGGCTATGGGAATAATCATCACCGCCAGCCATAACCCTCCTTTATGGAATGGGATTAAACTAAGAATGAATGACGGAACATCTGCCCCCGCCGAGGTGGTATCGGAGATCGAACAAAGAATAGGCCAGGAAATAGTGAAGGCTTCGGGCAGCAATGTTAAGCTCATTGACCTCCGGAAGGACTACATCGATTACCTTTCTAGCTTTACCATGGTGGCCAAGGTTAAGGAAAGTAAGCTCAAAGTGGTCATTGACCCCATGCACGGTGCAGGAGCAGGATTTCTTCCTCAAGTCTTGAACGGGGGAGAAATCAATATAGAGGAAATAAACTGGGAAAGAAATCCTCTGTTCCCGGGTATGATCCAACCCGAGCCTATATCCAAAAACTTGGGAAGGCTTAAGGCAGAGGTAGTGGAGAGAAAAGCCGATGTGGGTCTGGCCCTGGATGCTGATGCTGATAGATTGGGAGTGGTGGACGAGGAGGGAAAATTCCTCACCACCCATGAAGTCTTCTCTCTCCTCTCCTTCTATTTTCTGGATGTATTGAACATGCGAGGACCCATAGTGAAGACTATAACCTCTACCCGTATGCTCCAGAGGCTGGGGGAGATATACAGGGTAGATGTATATGAGGTCCCGGTAGGGTTTAAGCATGTATCTCACAAGATGCTGGAGGTAAATGCCTTAATCGGAGGTGAGGAAAGCGGTGGTTATGGGTTCAGGGAATATCTGTCGGATAGAGATGGCGCTCTTTCTTCCCTTTTCTTCCTGGACCTCATGGTGAAGAAAGGTAAAAGGCCCTCTGAACTCAGGGAGGAGCTATTCTCCCTGGTAGGCCCTCACCACTACCGAAGGGAGGATGTTCCTCTATCTCACGAAAGGAGAGAAGAGCTGAAAGCTCGCTTAACTTCCCTTCACCCCCAGGAGGTGGCGGGCAAAAAGATAACTCGCATACAGAGGATGGATGGCCTTCATATGAGTACAGGAGAATCCTGGCTTCTTCTCCGGCTTTCGGGGACCGAGCCCCTCATCCGTATCTATGCTGAAGGAAAAACTGAACAAGAGGCAGAAGACTTCATTCGGGAGGGGAAGAGGTTTTTAAAAATATAGATGGTTGACCTTGACGACCCCAGCATATATCCAAGGCTTGACCCTCAAGGTATGCTTCGGCACCTGGAAGGTCTACCTCAGGAATGCCTTAGAGCCTGGGAGAAAGGGTCAGCCCTCAAGCTTCCTTCGGAATACCGAAGGGTAAAGCAGATGGTCGTGCTAGGGATGGGTGGTTCAGCCATTGGCGGAGACCTTATCCGGAACATCTCTCAACTTGAGGGGGGAATTCCCGTCTTCATAAGTCGGGGAATCAGTCCACCTGAGTTTATAGATGAGGATACCCTGGTGGTGACCGTGAGTTACTCGGGAAACACAACTGAGACCTTGACCTCCTTATCCAAGCTTAAGGCCAAGAAGTCAAAAAAGCTTATCCTGACCTCAGGGGGGAGGCTAAAAGAAATAGCTCTCCAGGATGGCATACCCCTTTTCTTAATCGATTATGTCTCCCCTCCTCGAGCAGCTCTGGCCCACATCTTCCTTTCTCTTCTGGGCATTCTCTGTGGGCTGGGGCTGATCCAGGATAAGTCAGAGGAGGTAAAAAGGTCAGCCAATCTTCTCTCCACCCTTAATGGAGAGTTCTCCCCCGGGAAAAAGGGAGCCAGGCCGAAAGAGGTGGCAATAAAGCTTACGGGAAGGATAATATTTATCTATGCTGAAGAGGCTATCTCTGCGGTAGGCTATCGCTGGAAGACTCAACTTAATGAAAACAGTAAAACCATGACTACCTGTGAGTTTATTCCTGAGCTTTGCCATAACTCCGTGGAGGGCTATGAGTTTCCATCCCATATAGAGGAGAAGATATACGCTATCTTACTTTCCCCTACTCAGAGCGAAAACCTTCCCTGGTTTCGGGTGTTAGCCGATGTCCTGCGTCAAAGGGGAATAGAGTTTGTTGAGGTCGCACATTCAGGAGAAAGCCTTGTGGAAAGGATGATGAGTCTCATCTACTTTGGGGATTATGTGAGCTACTATCTTTCCTTGCTCAATCATAGGGATCCCAGCCCGGTGGATACTATAGGCTACATCAAACGGAGGCTCAAGGATGATAGATAGAAGCGAGCTTAAAAAGGGAATATGTCTGGAGATGGACGGAAATGTGTACCAGGTTGTGGATTGGCAGCATCTAAAACTAGGGCGAGGAAGCGCTCAGATAAAAATGAAGCTCAAGTCTTTAACCAGTGGCGCAACTTTGGAAAGGGTATTTCAGGCCAGCGATAAATTCATCCTGGCCCCCATAACTCACCAGGAGATGCAGTACCTATATTCTGATGAGGAGATGTACTACTTCATGGACAAGGAAACATTTGAGCAGATCTCCCTTTCTCCCACTACCCTGAAGGAAGCGACTCTATATCTAAGTGAAGGAATGTCAGTTAAGGTTTCTTTGTATAAGGAGGAGCCTCTAGCGGTGGAGCTTCCCCCATCTGTGGAGCTTGAGGTTTCAAGTACAGAGCCAGGGTTTAAAGGAGACACTCAGAGCGCCACCACCAAGCCAGCTAAGCTTGCCACCGGGCTCAGTTTACAGGTTCCTCTGTTCATAAACCCCGGAGATGTAATAAAGGTCTCCACTAAAAGTGGAGAGTATCTGGAAAGGGTAAGTGGTAAGAGCTGACCTTCATCTTCATACTATCTATTCTCCTGACTGCAGCATGAAGCTTGCCGACATTATTGGGCGCTACTCATCGGTAGGAGTGAACTGCCTGGCGGTAACCGACCACAACACTATTCGAGGAGCACTTGCGCTAAAAGAGATATGCCCATTTAAAGTAATCATAGGTGAGGAAATAAAGACCCAAAAAGGTGAAATAGTGGGGCTTTTCCTAACTCAGGAAATAGAGCGAGACCTTGATCTTATCGAGACCATAAGAAGGATAAAGGAGCAGGGAGGTCTCATCTCTATTCCTCACCCCTTTGATAGATTTCACCTCTCAGCACTCAAAAAAGATATGAATGAAGATCTTTTAAGATCGGCAGATATGATCGAGGTATTCAATGCCCGCGCTGCTTACTCTATGGATAAGGAGAGAGCAAGAAAAGTAGCCCAAGATTACGGAATTTGCCCCTGTGCAGGAAGTGATGCTCATACCTTAGGGGAGATAGGAAATGCTTACATTGAGATGGATGACTTTGAGGACGAGAAGGATTTTCTGGCCTCCCTGAGGTATGGAAGAATAGAGGGGAGAAAGACTTCCCCTTTGGTACATATAACTACCAGCCTGGTTAAGGTCAAAAAGAAATTGGGATGGGGAAAGGTATAGATATCGGATGGTTTTCCACGGGGAGGGACAGGGCAGCCAGAGAGCTACTTCGGGGAACTTGGGATGCGATAAGCAAAAAAGAGATAGAAGGGAGCATCCGGTTTGTGTTCTGCAATCGAGAGAAAGGAGAAGAAAGGAAAAGCGATGACTTTATTGAGCTTGTGAGAAGCCTTCATCTTCCCTTAATTTCCCTATCTTCACGCCGGTATAAGGAAAGCGATTACCACCAAAAGGTGGAGGAACTACTTTCCGACTTTGCCCCCGATATCTATTTCTTATGTGGATATATGCTCATGGTAGGGAAGGAGATATACGGGAGGCATACCACCCTAAATCTTCACCCTTCCTTACCTTCCGGGCCACCGGGAACATGGGAAGAGGTGATGCTGCGCATTATAAGTGATAGAATATATAAAAGTGGGGTGATGATACACCTTGTAACTTCGGACTTAGATCAAGGCCCACCATTATCTTGCTGCAGCTTTTCTCTCCGAGGAGAACCTTTCGATAAGTATTGGCCAGATGTATATGAAAAAGCTGAGGTGAACGTAAACCACCCCCTTTTCAGTCTTATCAGGGAGTATGAGCTATCCCATGAGCTTCCCCTTATTAAAGCCACCCTGAATGCCCTAAGTCAGGGGAGGATAAGGATAAAAGAAGGAAAAGTAGTGGATGACCAGAGGAAGCCCGTATCAGGGCTGGACTTGACAGAGGAGGTCGATGCCAGGTTGGCTCTTTTTCGACCTTGAAGGGCCTCTATCTCCAGAGGATTGTGCCTTTGAGCTTATGGGCCTTTTCCTCAAAGGAAAGCATGTGTTTGAAGCGGTGAGTCGTTATGATGACCTTCTTTATCTTAAGAAAGGGGAGGAATATGTACCCGGGAATGCTCTTGCCCTCATCATCCCTTTTCTGCTAAGACATGGGATATCCTCCCAGGACATGGTAAAGCTGGCTGAGGAAGCCAGGCTTATCCCTGGTGCTCACGAGATCATCTCCTGGGCTAAGGCCAGAGGGTGGAAGGTGGGCTGCATCACCACCGCTTATGAACCATTCGCTACTGTCCTGACCAGAAAGTTGGGCATTCCCCAGGGGAATGTGGTGGCCACCAAACTTCCTCAGGATAAGAACTTCCCCCTGTCCCAAGAGGAGATAAATCTTATAGATAAAGTGGTGGAGGAAATAGACTCCCTTCCCCCCCCGGATGACTCAAGGATAGAGGAGATACTGGGTAGATTTTTTGCTTTCGACCTTCCCTGGACCAGGTTGGGAAAGACAGCAGAGAGGGTGAAGCCAGTAGGGGGACAAGCTAAGGTAAAAGCAATACGAAGGTTTTCTTCCTCTCTGGCGGATTGTGTGGCAGTTGGTGATAGCATCACCGATGGTGCTATGCTAAAGGAGGTGAGGAAAGAGGGAGGTATATCCATCGCCTTCAACGCTAATGAGTATGCCCTTCGGGAGTCTACAGTTGGTCTTGCTTCCACCCACATAAGCGACCTCGAACCTCTTCTCGTCGCCTGGGAGGAGGGAGGAAGAGAAAGGGTGGAGAGGGCAGTAAAAGAAAAGGAAGGAGGTGAAGGAGATAGACCAATCTTCCATTGGCTCCCGGGAAAAGAAGACCTGTCCTATATCAAAGAAGAGCATCTCCGCCTGCGCATCTTTTTGCGAAGGGAAGCAGCGCTCCTGAGCTGACCAGCGTGAATTATTTAAACTTAGGAGGGTAGGATAATGCTAACACCAAAAGCAATCGTTGATGAACTCAATAAATATATTGTGGGTCAGGAGGAAGCCAAAAGAACTTTGGCCATAGCCTTTTCTAATCGAGAGAGGAGAAAAAGATTACCCCCCGAGATATATCAAGAGATAACATCCCAGAACATCCTCATGGTGGGGCCAACCGGAGTGGGAAAAACGGAGATTGCCCGAAGGCTAGCCTCCATCACCGATGCCCCCTTCATAAAGGTAGAGGCTACCAGGTTCACTGAGGTGGGCTATGTGGGTAGGGATGCGGAATCAATCATTCCTGAGCTTATGGAAGTGGCTGCCGCCAAGATATATAAGGAAAGGCTGGGGGAGATGGAAAAAAGAGCTGAGAAGAGAGCTACAGACAGAATTGTGAAATACCTTTGCCAGCAGAAGGCCAAACCTAAGGCCAGTAAGCCTCTCACCACCACTCGCCATGAGCTGGCCAGCCTTCTTAAAAACCACCTTTTAGAGGGGGAGATCATAGAGATTGAGGTCGAAGCTTCGGAGCCGTTACTGGAGAGTTTGGACGAAGACTACGGGAGCCTGGAATGGCTGGAGGACCTCAAAGGGGAAGGGAAAAAGGTTAAGAAGAAGGTTTCCATAAAGGAAGCACGGAAGATGCTTACCCAGGAAGAGGTGAGGAGCCTGGTGGATGTCTCTGAAGTAATCGACCAAGCCATAAAAAGGACCGAGGAGGGTATAGTATTTATTGATGAAACGGATAAGATCTGTGGGCCGCAGGTGGATATGGGAAGAGATGTCTCCGGCGAAGGAGTGCAAAGGGATCTCCTGTCCATCATAGAGGGGGCTAAAGTGATGACCCGATATGGAACAGTGAACACCGACCACATTCTATTCATCGCTGCAGGGACTTTCTCTCGCAACAAGCCTGAGAATCTCATTCCGGAGTTTCAGGGAAGGTTTCCAGTAAGGGCTACGCTTCCTCCCCTTTCTGAGGAGAGCCTGGCCCAGATACTCATAGATCTTCCCAACTCCTTACTCAAGCAGCATCAGATGCTCCTATCCACAGAAGGAGTAGAGTTGGCGTTCGCTCAAGATGGGATAAAGGAGATGGCCCACATCGCCTTTATGATGAATGAGAGAGGGGAGAACGTGGGAGCCCGAAGGCTTCCCGGGGTGGTAGAAAAGGTCCTCCAGGAGCTTAGCTTTTCCGGGACCAAGGAGAAAAGGATAGTGGTGGACAGGGAGTATGTGCTTTCCCACCTGGGAAACTTGACACCAGAGGGAACTTTAGACCACTATATTGTATGATGGAAAATCAAGGGGCAGTAAGGTCATTGCTTGAAGCAGGAGCTCATTTCGGACATCTCACTTCTCAGTGGCATCCCAAGATGAAAAGATATATCTTCACCCGCAGGAATAACATTCATGTTATCGACCTGGAACAGACGGTAGCTTTGCTCACCCAAGCCTGTGAATTTGTGCAGGGCCTTCCGGGTGAAATTTTGTTTGTGGGCACCAAAAAGCAGGCTCAGGAGGCGATAGCCGAGGAGGCCACCCGCTGTGGTATGCCTTTCGTAAACCAGAGGTGGTTAGGAGGAATGCTTACCAACTTTGATACTATCCAAAAAAGGATAGATTACCTGGTGAAGATAGAGGAAGAGAGAGATAAAGGAGGGTTCGGTCATCTTACTAAGAAAAAAAGATTACAAAAGGAAAGAGAGTTTTTAAAATTGGAAAGATTGATGGGGGGTTTCAAACAAGTGGTGAACCTTCCTTCCGCTCTGTTCATCATCGACCCGTTAAGGGAGAAGATAGCCGTGAACGAGGCCAAAAAAGTAGAGATACCCATTGTGGCCATAGTGGATACCAATTGCAACCCGGATGAGATCTCTTATCCTATTCCCGCCAACGATGATGCCGTAAAATCAATAAGGCTTATTTGTAGCAAGATAGCCGATGCTATTCTTATGGGCAGGGGCGGCGGGATGCAAGATATAGAGGAGGAGCCAGGTGGAGATATCTAAGGAGGCTATAAAGGAACTTCGAGAAAGGACAGGAGCGCCCATTATAGAGTGTCGGGAGGCTTTGCAGAAGGTGGCTGGAGATGTGGAAAGAGCAACTCAAATTTTAAGCCAACAAGGATTTAAGATTGCCCAGAAAAAACGGGAGAGAGCTCTCCTGAACGGGCTTATCGAATCTTATACCCATCCCGGGGGTAGGATTGGAGCTATGGTGGAGGTGGGCTGTGAGACTGATTTTGTCAGTAAAACTCCGGAGTTCAAAAACTTATGCCACGACCTTGTTCTCCAGATAGCCGCTTTATCCCCCAGGTTTATATCCTCAGAGGATCTTCCGCAGGATACGGATCTAAGCCCGGAGGAGATTTGTCTCCTGGAGCAACTATTTATCAAGGATCAGAGCCTCAAGGTTTCAGATTTGATTTACCAGGCGGTAGGGAAATTAAGGGAGAATATTAAAGTAAGGCGCTTTGTCCGCTTTGAGCTGGGAGATTAAATGGACCTTTCCGGTCTTCGGCAAAAAATGGAGAGGATGGTAGAATTAACCTCTGAAGAGTTAAGCTCCATTCGTGCCGGAAGGGCATCGCCAGAGCTGGTGTGGGACATATCAGTAGACTATCACGGCACGCACGCCAGGCTTCGAGATCTGGCCATGATATCCGTACCTGAGGTTAGAATAATTCACATCCAGCCCTGGGACAAATCCTCGCTTTCACCCATTGCCAAGGCTATTCTTAAATCAGACCTGGGGATAAACCCTATAGATGATGGAAATTCCCTCCGACTAGACCTCCCTCCTCTTTCTGAGGAGAGGAGGGTTCAGCTTTCCAAGCTGGTTCGAAAGAAGATGGAGGAGGGAAAGGTAAGGGTTAGAAATGTGCGTCGTGATTTCATTTCTGATCTCAGGAAAGAGCTCAAGGCGAAGGAAACCTCTGAAGATGAATACCGGAGGGAAGTCACAGAGGTGGAGCGTCTAACCGAGGAGTTCATAGCCAAGCTGGAAAAAAGGGGGAAGGATAAAGAAGAAGAAATTATGGAGGGTTCCTAACCATGTGGCCATCATTATGGATGGGAACGGAAGATGGGCAAAAAGACAAAACCTTTCCCGAAATGAAGGGCACCGCAAAGGGGCAGAGAACATTCCCCGTGTCGTGGAGGCCTTCGCCCAATACCAAGTAAAATATCTTACCTTGTTTGCCTTCTCCAGCGAAAACTGGGATCGACCCCCAACCGAGGTCGGAGGAATTCTCTCCTTGCTCGGGGAAGCGGCAGATCGCGAGGTAGAGGGGCTAGCCGAGTTTCATAAAAAGGGGGTAAAGCTCCTTCACTTAGGAGAACTGCAAAGGTTACCACCCGAGATTCAGGAGAAGGCCAGAAAAGCAATAGACCTAACATCCGCAAACGACCGTATTACCTTAAGTATTGCCTTCGACTATGGTGGCCGACAGGAAGTTATAAAAGCAGTAAAGAAAATTCTAGAGCAGAAGATTTCCCCCCCCATCCTCACCCCAGAACTTTTTTCTTCCTTTCTGTACACTCAGCATATCCCTGACCCTGACCTCATCATCCGCACCGGGGGTGAGTTAAGGCTGTCCAACTTCCTTCTATGGCAGGGGGCATATTCTGAACTCTACTTCACCCCTGTTCTATGGCCCGACTTCAGCCCAGCTGAAGTCAAGAAGGCACTCCTGACCTATCAGGACAGGAAGAGAGGATTTGGCAAGTTGACTGAACATTGAACGCCAGAATAGCCACTGCCATCCTTGGTCTTCCTGTGCTTACGGCCAGCATCTGGTGGGGTACGCCGTGGTTTTCCTTGCTCCTGGGGGCGGGAGGAATCCTGGGGGGAAGAGAATTCTACCGCTTAGCTTCGCACGCGGGAGTAAAGCCCTGGATTTATCTGGGGTTTGCCGGAATCGCCTCCCTCATCATAGGCGCCCACTTCGAAGAAAATATCTGCTTTTTCATCATCACAGCTTGGATAATTATCTCCCTTACTCTTACTCTGATCAGAGGAAAAAATTTTGAGAGCTGGGCGTGGACACTGCTAGGCATCCTATATTTGGGCTGGCTTTTGAGTTACTACATTCTCCTCAGAGAAGGGGACATGGGAAGGGAATGGGTACTCTTAACTATATTCTCTGTCATAGCTTATGACACTGGTGCCTTCTTTGTGGGAAGGACCTGGGGCAGACACTTTATGGCCCAAGGCATAAGCCCACAGAAGACCTGGGAGGGGGTAGCAGGGGGGATCACCTTTGCGGTGGTGCTCGCCCTCGTTCTAAGCTCCATGTTTAACCTTTACTCCGAAGCTTTGCCCTTGGGCACTGCCCAGATTATATTCCTGGCTATCCTGATATCCATCTTCTCTCAGTTAGGAGATCTAGCCGAGTCCTGGCTCAAGCGAAAGGCCCGGGTGAAAGATTCGGGGAACCTCCTTCCCGGCCATGGTGGCATCCTGGATAGAATAGATAGTTGGATCCCCGTAGCCATAGTGGTATATTTTTACGTAAAGTGGACCGTATAGTCGTATTGGGAGCGACCGGATCTCTGGGAAGTCAGGTCCTAGAAGTGATAAAGAGATTTCCCTCTGAGTTTGAGGTGATAGGACTTTCGGGATGGAAGAATATGGAGCATCTACGCTCGCAGGTCCGGGAGTTTCACCCCCCGTTTTGCTTTCCCGATCCCCACATCCCCAGCGTCAAAATCCTTTCCCCCACCGAAATGGCCCGATTGCCTGAAGTGGATACGGTAGTAGTAGCGAGCGCATGCCTGGCCGGACTTTACCCCACCTTAAGCGCGCTACGTGCGGGGAAGAGGGTTCTTCTGGCCGAAAAGGAAGTTCTGGTGGCGGCAGGAGAAAGAGTGGTTCAAGAGGCTAAAAACCACAGGACACAAATACTCCCCTTAGATAGTGAGCTTTCTGCCGTACTGCAATGTCTCGAAGGTTCAGCCAAAGAAGACCTATCCCGGGTGATCATCACTGCCTCAGGAGGGCCCTTTTTGAGGTACCCTAAAGAAAAGCTTTCCCAGGTTACACCCGATGAGGCTCTGAAGCATCCCACCTGGAGGATGGGTAAAAAGATAACTGTAGACTGTGCTACACTTATGAATAAAGGATTTGAGGTGATGGAGGTCCACTATCTTTTTGGCCTTCCTCTGGGGAAAATTGAAATCGCCATTCACCCCCAGAGTATTGTTCATGCCCTGGTGGAATTCAGCGATGGCGTGTCCCGGGCCATCCTCTCCCCTCCAGATATGCGCTACTTTATCCAATATGCTCTGTTTCATTCCCGAAGAAGGGACTCAGGCCTTGGTCGCCTCTCCTTTCCTCTCAGCTTAGAGTTTGAGGCTGCAGATTCGGAGAGATTTCCTTCGCTTGGGGTAGCTCTCAAGGCGGCTTCCTTAGGAGGAACCTATCCGGCAGCATTAATCGCCGCTGATGAGGTGGCAGTTGAAGCATTCTTGCGGGGTGATATCCCTTTCACTCATATACCCGAGGTTATATCCCGCATCCTTGAATCTCATACCTCTACCCCCGATCCCAGCCTCCCGGAGGTCATGGCCACCTACGAGGAGGTCAAAGTCAAGGCTCAGAAGGCAAACGCAGCATGAATATTTTTATGACCGTGGTTTATTTTATTGCCATACTGGTCCTGGTCATCGTCTGCCATGAGCTGGGACATTTTGTGGCAGCCCGACTTTCTAAAGCCCGTGTTTCTGAGTTCAGCATAGGGTTTCCCCCCCGAATCGTATCTCGTAAGTGGGGGGATACTAAATACACCTTGGGGACTATCCCCCTAGGGGCCTTCGTAGACATAGAGGAAGAGGAGATGAACAAGAAAAGCTGGTGGGTAAGGCTGCTCATTATGGCGGCAGGGCCAGCGGCTAATATCGTCCTAGCCTTCGCTCTCCTCACCACCGGGTTCATGATACCCCAGGAAGCGACCAAGCAGGGTGGAATAATGATAGCCGAAGTAGCCCCTGGTTCTCCCGCCCAGGAGGCAGGAATAATGCCTGGTGACCGGATAGTAGCTATGGGGGGAAAGAAAATTTTAAGCTTAGACGACCTCCGTAAAGCCACTCAGTCGAACCTGGATCAGAGGATCGAGATTGTCCTGGACAGAGAAGAGGAAATTATTGTCACAAGCACTATCCCCCGTTCCCATCCCCCTCAGGGAGAAGGAGCATTGGGGATAACTATATTCGACATTTCCCTCCCAGAAGAAGGTCTGCCCTTTCCTCAAGCATTATCCGAGAGTGGTAGCTTTATCCTGGATTTCCCCAGGGTGCTCGTTGATTCCCTGGATGAGATAGCAGAAAATCCTGGTGATGCCTTAATGGGTCCTATAGGGGCAGGTCAGATAACGGGTGAGGTAATAGAGGAATATGGGGGGGCTTCTCCCCTGCTTCGGCTGGCGGCCTTAATCAGCATCGGCATAGGGATATTCAACCTTCTCCCCCTCCCTCCCCTGGATGGTGGAGGTATCATTCTCGCTCTGATAGAGGGGGTAAGGAGGGGAAAGAAGGTATCGCCAGCTCTACAAAAACTCATCTATTCCCTGGGATGGGCCTTCATCCTTACCCTTTTCATCTTTATCACCTATAACGACATCGCTCGCCTCATATCGGGGGAGGACATTCTGCCATGACCACCAGGGGAGTGATGGTGGGGGGAGTGCAGATTGGGGGTGGGGCCCCCATAAGAGTGCAGTCAATGGCCAAGACCAAAACTGAAGACATAGGAGCTACCATCTCCCAGATAAGAAGCATGGAGGAAATGGGATGCGAGCTGGTCCGGGTGGCCGTTCCCTCGTCGGAGGCAGCGGAAGCCATCCCCTGCATCAAACAGGCTATCCATATTCCTCTGGTAGCAGATGTCCACTTCGACCCTTATCTGGCGATTTCTGCTATAGAGAAGGGGGCAGATAAACTCCGGCTCAACCCAGGGAATATAAGGAATCCTGAAGATCTAGCTCGCATAGTGATGGCGGCTAGGGAAAGGAACATTCCCATAAGAATAGGAGTAAATGAAGGAAGCCTTCCGCCAAATACCCGAGGAGATTCACTGGCTCGAAGAATGGTCAATATCGCCCTAGAGGAGATAAAGTTCCTTGAGGATCTGGATTTTGGTCATATCGTGGTCTCCTGCAAGGCCTTTGATGTTCACACCACGATCGAGGCCTATAAACTTCTATCTCAGAAGATATCCTACCCCCTCCATCTGGGGGTCACGGAGGCAGGCCCTCCTTTCGAGGGAGCGATAAGAAGCGCTCTGGGAATAGGCATTCTCCTTCATCTGGGGATTGGAGATACCATAAGGGTATCCCTGTCTGCCCCCCCCGAGCTTGAGGTGAAGGCAGGATATGAACTTTTGAAGTGCCTGAACTTAAGGCAGAGCGGCCCGGAGATCCTGAGCTGCCCCACCTGTGGCCGGGCGAAGATAGACCTCTTCCCCATCGTGGATAAGGTAAGCAAATTCCTCCAGGGAAAGAAAGCACCCCTCAGGATCTCTCTTTGTGCCTGCGGAGTGAATGGGCCGGGGGAGGCCGAAAGAGCAGACGTAGGAATGGTGGGAGGGAAAGGAAAAGGAGCTATTTGGAGATCGGGAAAATTCGTGAGGGCGGTGGAGGAGGAGAAACTGCCCCAGGCACTCATTCAGGAGATCGAGGAGATGCTCCGGTGCCATCCTTAAATTCTTTCCCCATCCGATATAAAGAGAGGCCTTATGGCGATAGCTGCATTCTATGGGTGGAGGCCCCTGAGATTGCCCGCGATGCCCGTCCTGGACAGTTCGTCACGGTGGGCTGTGATGGACTGATGCTGCGGCGTCCTCTTTCCGTTCACCGTGTGAAAGGAGAAGAGCTTGCCCTGATGTTCTCCGCCACCGGAACAGGAACCCGGTGGCTTTCTGAGCGCAAGGAAGGGGAAAGGCTCGACCTTTTAGGACCCTTAGGAAGAGGATTTGAGCTTCCTCCTAGTCCTACCCGTATCCTGCTCATTGGCGGAGGGAAGGGGATTTTTCCCCTCATCTTCCTTTCTGAATGGGCTTTAGATCGAGGATTTAGGGTTTCCCTTATCCTGGGGGCGAAAACCAGGGAAAAGCTTTATCCTGCTCATCTTGTGCCTTGCGGGGTGAACCTTAGCCTGATTACTGAAGACGGATCCTACGGGGATAGGGGGAAGGTAACCGACCTCCTGCCTCTTTCAGGTGAAGTAAACTACATCTATGCCTGCGGGCCTTCCTCCATGTACCGGGAGGCAACTCTCAAGCTTTCGGGGAAGGAAGTCCAGGTACTACTTGAAGTGAGGATGGGTTGTGGGGTAGGGGCCTGCCATTGCTGTACTATAAACACCAAAAGGGGACCAAAAAAAGTGTGTCAAGATGGGCCAACGTTCCTCCTGGATGACATCCTGTGGGATGAGCTTAGCTTATAAATTATCAGGATGGGGCGCTGGTCTCATTCGAGGAAGGTATCTCTTTAGCTCCACCTTCTTTGGCCTCACCTGATGAAGGTCCGGTTTTGACTTTGGCAGTGCCCTCCTCCCTGCTATCGGTAATGTAAAAGCCAGACCCTTTGAAGATTATAGGCACCGGGGAGAAGATACGACGAGCGCTTCCCCCACACTGAGGACACATAACCTCCGATTTTCCATCAAAGCTTCTTCTAAGTTCAAACCTGAGGGAGCATTGTTCACATTCATACTCATATATGGGCATTTTACACCTCTATAGTTTGGCTAATACCTCTTTATTGACTTCCTCCACTTTATGCTCACCCGCCCACATCTCCACCAGCTTCAGAGAAAATTCCATGGCTGTGCCCGGCCCCTGGCTGGTCACAACCTTACCATCGACCACCACCCGGTCATCAATATAGCGAGCACCAGTGAGCATTTCCCTCCCTGAAGGATGGATGGTGGCTCTCTTCCCTTCTAATATTCCTGCCTGGGAAAGGACAAAAGGGGCCCCGCATATTGCCGCCACATATTTTTGCTCACTGTACATTTCTTTCACCAGCTTTATCACTCTTTCATTCTGGCTTAGGTTCATAAACCCCGGGAATCCGCCTGGCAACACCACTGCATCCAGGTCGGAAGCCTCTATCCCATCCAGGGGCACATCAGGGATCATCCTTATCCCGTGTGACCCGGTGATCTCACCTTCCTTCAGCCCAACTATCACCACATCCACCCCCGCCCGCCTCAGGATGTCAACAATGGTGGAGAACTCAATCTCCTCAAACCCCTCCGTCAGTAAAACTGCTGCCTTCACATTACCTCCTCTAACCAAGCTATGCAAACAATATTTTACTCTGTTATCACAAAAAGCAGAGAGCTCCTTGGGCTTCGCATCTTACTCCTAATGGTAAAGTATAACTCATATTGGTCTCCTCATCCACAGCCTTGAGCTTTTGCTCCCGGACATCGTTACCAGGATGAAGGTGACTGACTCTACGTCAATAAGTGTGAAACTCCGATCCTGTAGCTCTGGGGTTAGTTGCCAATATCCTTAGCCGAAAGTTATCCATATTACGGTACCCATAAGCCATTCTCTTTATGGTCTTAATGCGGTTATTCTTTCCCTCAACGAAGCCATTAGTTATCCGGTAGTCAAAGTAGTTCAATATTTCCCCTCTCCAGTTACCCAACGTATGCAGAAACTCCTTAAATTCAGGTGGAGAGTCATGGGCTATCCTTACCTCCAATAACCTTAGTCCTTCTTCGGCCTTGTTCCTATCCATTTCTCTATACCACACCCTAAAGCTTTCCTTAAGCATCCATGCTATCTTCAACTCAGGATAGTGATAGAATAGCTGGTTTAACCTTATCTTTTCCCAACCAGTGAGCCTCTCGGCCCCCTTAAGCGTGGTATATCTATTCTTAAATAGATCACGCTTCTTGTCCCTTCTGCTTCCTCCCTGGAGTCTACTCCTTACCCTATCCAGAGCACCATTGATATGTCGGGTGAGATGGAATTTGTCCACCACTATCCTTGCTTGAGGCAAGTACATCTCGACCGCCTGACGGAAAGGCTCATGCATATCCATGGCTACTCCCTTAACCCTTTCCGGATGGGGAAGCTTATCCAGATACTCTTCTATCTTCTGTCGTCCCTGTCCCTCTATCACCCCCATCATCTCTTCCTCCACCAGGTTGCAGATGGTGGTGTGGTATAGGCGCCGTTTCCTCACCGAGAACTCATCCAGACCAATAAATTCAGGTGTCTCTTCTGCTTCTTTAGCTTCAACTATCCTCCCTACCTCCTCAGCAACGCATCTTCTTACCAGCCCATCACCCGCCTTTTCCTCCTGTGATATTCTTCTCACTGTCTGCTGAAGTGCTTCTCTCCCTAGGTATTCCCTGAATCGGTAACTGGATCGTCTCCAGGAACCAAATACTTCATCCAGCTCGGTGAATACCTTACCACAGAAAGGGTACCGAAATCATCTCTTCATCAAGGTGAAGAATACCACTTTGTCCCTCAATCTCCTGTCCTGCTTGCGCTGCTGCCTTCGGTCATGCTCTTTATTGGTCGTCCTGCCACATTAGGGGCAGATAGCCTTACTCCGACGGTAGATCACTGTGACCTCAAAATGGTCCTCCAACTCCTTTTGCCACAGTATCCTGAGCTGTGGCAATCCTAATGCTACTGCGATACAATCATCTTGCACCTGTCTGCACCTCCTTTCCTTTAAGTTTTGTCTAACCCAAAGACTACAGAGGTCGGCGGGTGCTTTCAACTGCCCATTTCACATAAAACAGTGTAGAGCCATTTAATTCGCGGGGTGTTAGGAATTTTTCAAAACTGGACTGGTTTACGATTCAAAAGTGGACTCCAGGGAACTCTTTCAGTGGATAGGCAACAGACTGTACTATGTGACTACCCCACCATATCCTGATCTCCATCGCCTCTCTTTTTATGTCGGGAACGAGATGAACTTCAACCTCCTCTCTCAGTGGCACGTTGGGTACGGGTATTTCGTGGTTAAATAGAGATATCTTTCGATAGCCATTAACCATTTGCTTCTCTCGCAAGCAGAAGATATCTTTGCTAGAGGTATATGGTTTAGGCAGGGTAAATGGTCTAAAGAGGGTATTTCCCTCTTTCCTGGCTCTCTCAAAGCGAATGCCTAGGATCTCCTTAGTAGTAGAGTGGACTTGATAGTCGTTGTAACGGTTTACCTCTTCTTTTAAGACTGGGCGAGCTTCTTCAATGGTGGCTAGCTTCTCTATAGCGCAGGGTTCTGACGATCCTGTCCTGTAACCAATGGTAAGGCCTCTCGACCTTGCCTTTAGCCTGAGAAGAGAGGGCATAGGTATAACATCCACTCCTAGAATTCTCATTACCTGTCTCCATTGAGGGTCGACCTCATCAGTTTGAAGGACATATGCTTTCTCCAAAAGCTATCTCTTCCCTAGACGAAACGAAATACTCACAATGAATCAACGTAGCATCGTAGGGGGATCCCATAGGTACGCATTAAAACTTCGGCAGCTTCGATATGAGCCCAGGTTGTTTCTTGCTCGAAGAAGTCAGCATACAGAATTCTCCGGCTAAAATCATCCAAGGAAGTAATCAAAACCCATTTCTCTTTGGCATAAGGAGACCAACGGTGATGGGAAGCATCATGTTGGATTAAAGCACCAATGGCAGTGGTAATTACCTCACGGTCATGTACCTTCTTTGCCGGATGAGGTAGATAACAACCTGAGCTTTTAGCCCGGTCAATAATGGTGGATAGGGCCACTTGTACTCCTTGTTTAGCCAAGCGATCCCTGATGGCTGAGTAATCGTAGGTAGTAATGGGCAAATCAGGCTCATCGACCAAGCTTTTCTCCGGCATCAGCTCCCTCTGGATCTCCTTCTCAACCCATGTGGGAAGTCTGCTCGGGCTCTCTCTTCGATAAGTAATGGAAAACTTATCTGGATCACCGTGATACTCCTTTAAGAGAGTAAAGAACCTAGACCTGCCAATTTCCAAGACCTCCTCAACCGTAGCTCTATCCAGCATTCCCTGGCAGTACCCTCTAAACAAGAGCCTAACCTGTTCATCAGTAAATCGTCTGTGGAGCTGGTCCATACATCCCTCCTTTTTGAAAGTAATGTACTACCAGTCCACTTCTGAAGCATTAACAGTCCGCTTTTCAGTCGTAAATAACAATTTAATTCGCGGGGTTGACAAAGTGTTAATTACCGGCTATAATTACAGATGCTGGAGCTAGAGGAACCCTTAAGAGGGTCCAGCGGGAAGGAGGTAAGCATAGTGAAGCAGATGTGGCTATGCCGATGGATTTTTCCCAGTCCTGAACTCCCCGCTGGTGGTGGTGGGCGGAAGAGCTGAAGAGTTACCAGTGGGGAGTAACCGAGCTCCCGAGCTCCTCAGAGTGATAAAGCGGAGCCCTATGAAGGAGGGTAAGTTAGCTAGATGCTGAAATGGGGGGAGTAGGGAATATGAATGAATAAGCCCCATAAAAAGGGGCTTATTCATTCATATTCGGCGAGAAGCAGTGTGAAATCCTTCCTTCTACTTCAACCTTAGGTGTAATCCAGAGACGGTTAAGTACACCTCCTGAGAGAAGGTAGCTATCACCTGATTTACCCATCCAAGGAGGTCACGATAAACCCTCCCTAATTTGTTTGGGGGTACGAGGCCCATTCCCACCTCATTGGAGACAATGATGAATGTGGCATCAAGACTTTCAATGCATGCCTTA
>Ga0209013_10001239_pt1 | contig 23635 bp, 20 predicted proteins | sample Cruoilmetagenom2_FD_187291 | JGI IMG/M metagenome (GOLD analysis project Ga0209013, IMG submission 187291) | Oil polluted marine microbial communities from Coal Oil Point, Santa Barbara, California, USA - Sample 2 (SPAdes) (version 2) | ecosystem: Environmental > Aquatic > Marine > Oil seeps ... | reverse complement strand
TGAGGAAGGCTGCCTGCGATTGCTCGACAAACCGGGGCTGGGTGTAGATCTTCAGGGCTGATCGTTTCTTCCGCCCCGAAGACGCGACGAATGTGTCCGAATTCGGCCACGGATTCCGCCGCGGCCACGATCTGTCGCCCCCTCCAGGGGCTCAACCATTTTTTGCTCTCCTGGTACCTGGGGTTACTGACGGCCTTCGGCCGTTGTGACGCACCGTCACCAGCGAGTGGCCGATGGCCGGCGATCCCCGGCCTCGGCCACGTTTCGCTGCCGCCGGCGGGTTCACGCCCCAGGCTAAATATATGTCGCGCCTCCGGCGCTCCGTTGCAAGCGCCCCGGACTCGCAATGCGTCCCCTCCGACGCTCTGTCCGAGCCGCGGAGCGGCGAAAGATGGATAGGCTGGGGCGTGAGCCCCAGGAATGGCCAGGGGAAAAATACGAAAAGCCCCCGGAGGGGGCGACAGATAATTCAGGCTCGACCAAACGAGCTGAGTACCTCGTCGAGGGCGACCAGGGTCTCGTCCACATCCTGCTCCGTCAGAACCATCGGCGGTTTGATCTTGAGCACGTTGTGGAGTGGCCCGTCGGTGGAGAGTAGGAAACCTCGTGCCTTCATCTCATCGATGACCTGAGAGGCCTCGGTGTCGGCGGGCTCGAGAGTTTCGTGGTCGCGCACAAGCTCGACTCCTAAGAAGAGACCGAGGCCGCGAACATCGCCGACCAGCGGGTGTCGTTCCTGCAGTCCTCGCAATCCATCGAGCAGCCGTGTGCCGACCTCGAGGGCGTGCTGCTGGAGGCCCTGCCTCTCGATCACGTCGAGCACTGCGAGGCCGACCGCGCACGACACGGGGTTGCCCCCAAACGTGTTGAAGTACTCCATCCCGGTGACGAAAGAGGAGGCGATCTCTTTGGTGGTCACGACTGCGGCCATCGGGTGGCCATTGCCGATCGGCTTGCCCAGGGTGACAATGTCCGGCACGAGCCCCTGGCTCTCGAAGGCCCATAGATGCGAGCCGACCCTCCCGAAGCCGACCTGGACCTCGTCGGCGATGACGACGCCACCTGCTGAGCGAACGGCATCCGCGGCGGCCGAAAGAAAGCCCGGCGCCGGGATGACCTGGCCGCCGCAACCGATCAGTGACTCGGCCATGAAAGCGCCGAGCCTGCGGCCTTTCCCCTCTATCTCGGCAATCTCCGCACGGACCTCATCCGCGTATTTCTCGCCGGCGTTCGATCCCCGGTGGGGGCCACGATAAGCATCAGGCATCGGCACCTTGTGTGCGTGCTCGGCCAGGCCTTCGCCACCCTGGCCTTCGCACTTGTAGGGAGAGATTTCGACCAGCGATGGTGAGTGACCGTGGTAGGCGTGGTCGAGGACGATGATCTCCCTCGAACCGGTGTGAGCTCGAGCGAGTCGCAGGGCGAGGTCGTTGGCCTCGGTGCCGGAGTTGGTGAAGAAGCAGACTTCGAGCGGCTCGGGAAATGTGCCGGCGAGCCGCAGGGCATACTCGGCCAGATTGTCGTGGAGGTAGCGGGTGTTGGTGTTGAGCTCGGCCATCTGCTGTTGGGCTGCGGTCACAACCGACGGATGGCAGTGGCCCACGTGGCAGACATTGTTGACCAGGTCGAGGTATCGCCGGCCTTTGTCGTCGAAGAGGTATTGGCCCTCACCGCGGACGATCTTGAGCGGCTCCGTGTAGGAGATGCTCAGGTTGAAGCCGAAGTGGCGCTTCCTGACGGCTACGATCTCATCGGCGTCGCGAACCGGGGCCCCAGAGGTGGAGCACGCGTCCTCAATCGTACGAGTCGCCTCGTTGGGATCAATTATGGACATCCTCTCCAGCAGCCGCCACACCGGCCCCGATGAGATCTGCAGGTACTCATTTTCGGGTTCGAGGTGCAGGCCCCTCGTCGACATCAGGACGCTGGCGCAGAGCCTGGCGAGGATGAGATCGAAAAGCAGACCCTTCTCGGTGGTACTGAGCTGTCGGACCGACGCGTAACCGGAGGTGACGAGGGCGGCAGCGGTGAGCGGATACTCCTGGTCGAGCATGAGGTAGGTGATGGCAATGGCGAGCTCGGCGATGGTGATCGATTGGAGGGAGTCACCGAAGTCAATCAGGCCGGCGAGCACCGGTTCGCCGTCGGCGCCACTCCGCACCAACAAATTGTGGTCGTTGGCGTCGTTATGGATAACGCTGCGTTCGAGGCCTTCGAAGCGAGGGACCACCTCGTGGTTGAAGTTATCGATTTGACGTTCGACCAGCTCGCGCCGGGCGGGTTCCGTGATCTGTTCGGTGTAGCGCGCGAGATCATGGATGCGCTCGATATTCCAGGGGTGGTCGCGGTGCGCGCCCGGGTGGTCGAAGTCGCGAAGGGCCAGGTCGAGGTGGGCGAGGGTCCGGCCGATCTCCTCGAGGAGCGCCGGTGGTCGTTCGCGGATGTTGACCAGGGGAGATCCGTTCAAGAATGAGAGGATACGAACCCAACAGCGCCCGCCCCCTCCTCGATCGTATGGCAGCAGAAAGCGACCGTCGGCGGTCGGCAGCACCCGTTGCACGAAATGAGAGACCGCAGAAGCCTCCAAAAACCTCAGCGCCTCGATCTGGTAGTCGAGGTCGACCCGATCTGTGTTCTCGCGCGAAATCTTGAGCACCCAGCGATCGCCGCTGTCCGTCACAAGGAGAAAGTTTCGGTCGACCTCGCCCGCTAGCGGCTCGGCTCGACAGTCGAGGTCCCAGATCTCTTGGGCTATTGACTCGGCATCACCCACTGTCGGGAATTGGCTTTCGCCTGTCACGCAATGACCTCTGTGACACGCGCATGTTCGGGGGATCTGATCACGATGGACCGAAGCGACCAGTCGTCGATCAGCGGTTGCATCCGCTGCTCGAGATCAGGTAGTGCTGTCTGTTTTACGAGGTTGACCGTGCAGCCGCCGAATCCGGCTCCTGTGAGGCGTGCGCCGAGCACTCCATCGACCTGGATAGCCTCTTCCACCATCCGGTCGAGGACCGGGTGGCTGACCCCGAAATCGTTGCGCAGGCTGAAGTGCGACGCGTTCATCAATCGACCAAAGGTCAGTAGGTCCCCGCCGGCCAGGCTTTCGCATGCCTCGAGCACCCTGTGATTTTCCGAAACAACGTGCCGGCAGCGAGAAAAGAGGTCCGGAGGTAAATTGCTCTCGTGTTTCGCCAACTTGTCCAGCGTCACATCCCGCAGCGAGGTGACCGAGCCTTCTGCCTCTCGCAGTACGGCTACCGCCTCCTCGCATTCCGTTCTCCGTTGGTTGTAGACGGAGTCCGCCAGCTCACGGCGGACGCCACTGTCGACAATGACCAGCCGGTGGTCGCCGAGCGGCATCGGTACGTGGCGGGCATCGAGGCTGCGACAGTCGATGAGGAGCGCGTGGTCTGACTTGCCGAGCCGCGAGGCAAACTGATCCATGATCCCGCAACGGACCCCGGCGTAGCGGTGCTCGACATCGCGGCACAGTCTGGCCATTTCGATGGGATTGAGCCAGAGGTTGAAGACAGAATCGAGCGCAAGGGCTGTCGCGACCTCGAGCGCCGCCGACGAGCTCAGGCCGGCTCTGTGCGGTACGGTGCCGCGAAATACGACGTCAACGCCAAGCTCAATCCGACCGCGTAGGGCCAACTCGTGCACCACCCCCAGCACGTAGGGCAGCCACCCGGAGTCGGTGTAGTCGATCGGGTTATCGAGGTTGTTGTCCCGCCTTTCACCGAGGTCGGCGGCGACGATGCGAACCCGTCGATCAGAGCGCTTCCGCGCCACCACCTCGACATGCCGATCGATGATCGTTGGTAGCACGAAGCCGTCGTTGTAATCGGTGTGCTCGCCGATCAAATTGACCCGGCCCGGGGCCTTTGCTACCACGGCGCCGGTCGGGTCGCCAAAATGTTCTCGGAACACGGCGGCTACGCGTGGCGTCATCTGCTTTCAACCTCCTCGGATCGATCGAGAAGCGATTTTTCGGGCGCCGGCATCTCGCCTGCCTCGACGAAGGCCATGATGCCCAGCAACGCACCCCAGGAGTGGAAGCGGTCCGACGACAGGAGTGACGCGGCCGCAAAAACCGCAGCGATCACGCTCCGGATGGTCGCTTCGTACCTGCCGAACAGGAACTCCATGTACCGAGTCTACATTTTTCCCCCGCAGGGGAGTGCGCGGCCTCCGGTTTAGTCTGGGCCGCACAGCAATTGCTCGGCCACCTCGTGCTCGTCGAGAGGATCGATGATGCGGTCCTCCTTGGAGTTGAAGTGGGCGAAGAGGCCGCTCTTCGACATCTCAGCCGCCGACGCAGCCGAACGAGAAACGGTATCTCTCGAGAGAGCAGCCCGCAATGCAAAAATGAATTTCGCAGAGAGTTCAGGCGAGCAGAGAAGAGGAGCGCTAAGGAGTATGGAGTTACGACCGTGGGCGCCCCAGCACCGTTTGGTTGACGGCCACCGGCTTGCCTACGTGCGCTGCGGCGATGGCGAGCCGCTGGTTCTCGTCCATGGAATCACAACGAGTTCGTTTATCTGGGACGATCTCCTGCCCATCCTCAGCGTCCACCACGAGGTGATCGCGGTCGACCTTCTCGGCACGGGCGCCTCGGATCGCCCGGTCCCATCGGACTGTTCGCTCTCTGCTCATGCCGACCGGGTCATGTCTTTGGTCGATGAGCTCGGTTTCGAAAATATCCACCTGGTTGGTCACGATATCGGCGGCGGCATTGCTCAGATCCTCAGTGTCCGACACCCCGACCGCGTTGCCACACTCGGTCTCGTCAACACGGTTGGGTACGACTACTGGCCGGTCCAGCCGATCGTTGCCATGTGAACCCCGATCCTGCGTCAGCTGGCCATGCCCTCGTCGAAGGTAGATATCTGTTGCTGGCAACGAGCATCAAGTATTCTTGCGGCGATGCCACGAATCAAGAGACTTGCCGAGCACGACATCACCGAGCAGCGTTCGCGCTTCTATGCCGCGGCGGTGCCGGCGGCAACGCTCGACGAAGTCAAGAAAGAGCTCACCACGCGCAAAAAGAAGTACCACAAAGCGCGTCACCACTGTTGGGCGTGCCGGGTGCGGGACGAAAACGGGCAGGTCACTGAGCAGGCGCGGGACGATGGCGAGGTCGGCAGGCCTGGAATGAAGCTCCTCGAACTGTTGAGGCAGCACGATCTCGAGGGATTGCTCGTCGTTTCTCGAATTTTTGGCGGCATCAAGCTCGGTCCCGGTGGTGTTGGCCGCGCCTTCCGCGACGCAGCCCTCGGAGCGCTCAATTCGAGTCGACATTAATCATCAGTAATCAACAGTTGTCAGTCATTTCTTCAATCTTTATAGTCTCTTTTGATTGATCAATTCAGTCAAGAATTCAACTCAATGAAGACTGCCCACAGATCACACAGATGCATCCCATGAGATTATCTGCGTCTTTCTGCGAGATCTGCGGTCTCTCCTCGGGTGGGTGGGCGGATCCAGCATCGAGCATCGAGCATCGAGCCTCGAGCGGGTGGACGGGTACAATCAACGGCAATGCCAAACAAAAAACCGACATCTGACGTGTCCGCCGGGGGTGCCGGGAGGCGTTTCCCCCTCTACCTCACCCTGGCCGCGGTCTTTGTCACGCTCTTCGTGGTCTTCGGCCTCGCGCTGATCGGCTTCTTTCACTCGGAGTCGAAAAGGATCGAGCTTCTGGGGGCCGACGATCTGATGGACCGTATCGGCCGCCACATGCAGACCTCGATCGCCGAGCTGTATTTACCGGCGCAGAGTCTGGTGGATGTCGCTTCGAAATCGGCGCCGCTCGCCGGGACCGATCTCGAAAACCGTCTGGCGACTCTCGGTGTGTTGGCCGAGGCTCTGCGGCTCAATCCTCATATGTCATCGATCTTCGTCGGCTACGAAGATGGCGAGTTTTTTCTCGTCCGCTCGGTCGGCGATCGCCGGGTGGCAGCTCAGGCCCTCGATGCCCCGGAGGGGAGTCGCTTCGCGGTCCAGAGCCTCGAGCGGGATGGAGGCGTGCGAGGGACCCTGCTTTTTTTTGACGAGGCTCTCGAACTCCTGGATACGAGGCCGCTCGCGGCAACCGATTTTGATCCACGCGAGCGCGAGTGGTACCGGATGGCGATCCACAAACAGGAACAGGTGATGACCGATTTCTATGTCTTCTTCACCACCGGCGAGGTAGGGATCAGCTTCGCTCGCCGATTGGCTCGAGGCGGCGGGGTGGTCGGTGCCGATCTCGCGCTCGCGGATCTCTCGGCCGGCCTCGCCCAACAGCGGGTCACGCCGTCAACCAAAATCGCAATTTTGGATCCCTCGAGCAGGGTTGTCGCCGTGTCGACTCCCGAACTCCGGGTCCCGGCACGTGGCGATGGTTCGACCGACCGGATCAAAATGCCAGGTCTTGGCGAGCTCGACGACCCCGTATATCAGGCGCTTGCCTCCTCTCTCGAAGAGGGGGAGGACATTGGTAGGTTCGAGTTGGATGTGGCGGGTGAGGAGTGGTTTGCCTCGGTGTCGGCGGTGCCGACACGGCGGGGTGGTGATGTCTTTCTTGCGACGCTGATCCCGCGAGCCGAACTGCTCGCCGACGTCGATCGGATCCGAAACCAGAGCGTCCTCATGGCCATCGCACTGTTGCTCTTTGCTTCCGGCATCGTGCTCGCGGTTTCGCGCGGCCTTTCCTCGTCGCTGCGCGGGTTGGCACGAGAGGCAGAGCAGATCAGGCGCTTCAAGCTTGGGCGACCCATGAGGGTGCGTTCGCGTATAGCCGAGGTGGATGAGCTGGCCAACACCATGGGCGTGATGAAGCACTCGCTGCAGCAGTTCTTTGCGATCTCGAAAGCGCTGTCGGCCGAGAAGGATTATAAGAAGCTGCTCGAGATGATCCTCCGTGAGGCGTGCTCGATCGCCAACGCCGATGGTGGAGCCATCCTGATGGTTTCGGACGATGAGGCGGCTCTCGAACCCGCGATCCTCGAGATCGAGGCGACCGGTCTCCACTACGGTGGCACCAGTGGCGTCGAGCCGCCCTTTGACCTGGTCCGCCTTGACGATGCGTCCGATCTCGATGCGGAAACGGCTCGAATGGGCGAGACTATTCGGATCAATGATCTTGCCGGTGATCAACGCTACGATTTTTCGGCGGTTCGCGAACGGTACGGGTGGAATGGTGGTAGTCAGTCGCTTCTGAATGTGCCGCTGACCGATCAGAAGGATCAAATCGTCGGCGTCTTGCAGCTGGTCAACGCCCGTTCGGCCACGGGCGAGGTGATGGCTTTCGACTCAGAGGTCCTGCCCTCGATCGAGGCCGTAGCCGGTGACGCCGCGGTCGCGCTCGATTTGCGGCGGCTGCTTCAGGCGCAGAAGGATCTGCTCGATGCCATCATCCATATGGTGGCGGGAGCGATCGACGCCAAATCGCCCTACACCCACGGTCATTGCCAGCGGGTTCCGGAAATCGCGAAGGACCTCGCCCGCGCGGCCCACGATGCGGACCAGGGGCCGTTCGCCGAGTTCGAACTCACCGATGACGAGTGGTATGAACTCGAAGTAGCCAGCTGGCTTCATGACTCCGGCAAGCTTACGACGCCCGAGTACGTGGTCGACAAGGCAACCCGCCTCGAGACCATTTCCAACCGGTTGCACGAAATCCGAACTCGTTTCGAGGTCCTGTGGAGGGATGCGGAGATCGAATACCTGCAGTCACTGAACGAGGGCGCGCTTGATAGCGCCGATTCGAAGGACCGCCTCGAGCGACGGCTCGATCAGATCCGCCGCGACTACCAGTTCATCGCCGAGTGCAACTCGGGCGAGACCTTCATGAATGATGAGCGGATCGAGCGCGTCAAAGAGATTGGTGTCCAGACCTGGACCCGCCATCTCGACGATCGGATCGGGCTCTCAAACGACGAGCTCGAACGCGTGAAGCGAACACCGTCTACTGATCTTCCCGTGGATGAGAGGCTGCTCGCCGACAAGGTCGAACACCTGGTCTACCGAGATGGGTCGCCCTTTGGAGACAACCCACACGGTTTCAAAATGGACGTTCCCGAACACCTCTACAACCATGGCGAAATCTACAACCTGTGCACGCCGCGCGGCACCCTGACCCCCGAAGAGCGGTTCAAGATCAACGAGCACATCGTCGAGACCATCAACATGCTCGGTCGTCTGCCGTTCCCCAAAGAACTGCGGCGCGTGCCCGAGTGGGCCGGCAACCACCACGAGAAGCTCGACGGCACGGGTTACCCGCGCCGGCTGGGCGCCGGCGACCTCTCGGTTCTGGCCCGCATCATGGCCGTCGCGGACATCTTCGAGGCGCTCACCGCCTCAGACCGGCCCTACAAGCCGCCCAAGAAGCTCAGCACCTCGCTGCGCATCATGAGCTCTTTCCGCGACGAGGGCCACATCTGCCCCGATCTCTTCGACCTCTTCCTCACCTCGGGCGCCTTCCGCACGTACGGCGAGGACCACCTGCAACCGGAGCAGATCGACGAGGTGGATATCCGCGATTTCTTGAGGGGGACAATCGGGTGAATTAGGAATCAGTTAAGAGGAGCGGGGATTTTCCGCCTTGTCACGGCGAAGCTGGAACACCCGGGATGTCACGATTGCTCTGGAAGCCTGGACCGAACGACGGCGGCGAATTGGAGTAGTTCGTCAAGGTGGTTCTCTAACACGTCCCGGACGATCGACAGATCGACGTCGCCGTATCCGTGGACGAGGATGTTCCGGAAACCCACCATGTTGCCTAGGAGGGCAGCTTCCGACTCATCGAGCCACCCGTTGCGGGCAAGCAGGTCGAAGAGCTCGCGATTTGTCCTCGGCTCGCCCATTCGTTCGTCGGAGACGATGTGGGATGCGACGTCCAGTGCTGCCTGGATTGCGATCTGGAGCGTGTGCTCTACGAATCGTTCCTCGCGGATGTCCGTCTCGATGGTCTCCGGATGAGCGAGACGCCGCAACTCGGTAACACAGGTTTCTATGACGGCAACTTTCTTGGCCACAAGCTCCGGGTCGGTCATGGCGCTGCCGACTCACGTCTTCGGTACCGATTGAGCGTCGGTAGGAGGTCGAAATACTCGTTGCGGGCCCGGACTTCGAAGCGAATCCGTGCCGCCCGATCGCGATCCACCAGCAATCGGCCATCGCGGAGAACGCGGTGTATGAGATCAGGTGGCGCCTGATTGAGGACTACTACCTGTACGGGTTGCCCCAAGGCCCTCTCGAGCAAGCCCTCGAGGCTGAACCGTACATCGTTCAAACGACCCGGAGGAGGGGTTCGATACAGAATGCCGACATCGACGTCGCTGGTTGCGGAGGCCGTGGCGCGCGCAACGCTGCCGAACAAATAGGCCGCTACCAGACGATCGTCTGTCGAGGCGAGCACCTCCTTGGTGCGGAGCTCGATCTGCCGTGGGTCCATGCAGCGATTATATCCGGGAATGCCCAGGAGATTGCTTTGCGTGTGCCTCATCGCCAAGCTCGCCGAGAAGAACCGCGCTCTCTGTGAGAGATCCCGAATGTGACCAGCCGCTCAATGCGATGCGCGGCCGAGTGTCTCCGACGGCAGCTCTCCGAAATGCCTCCTGTAGTCCCTGGCGAACTGCCCCATGTGCCAGAAGCCCCAACGATTGGCCACATCGCTGATCCTCTCGCCCTGAACGGATGAGCGGAGATCGCGCCGAACTCCGATGAGGCGCTGGGCCTGGAGATAGGCTTTGGGCGAGATGCCGAATCGATCGTTGAAACCACGACGAAGGGTCCGTTCGGACGCGCCGGACTCCCTGCAGAGGGCCTTGACCGTGGGAATCACGTCCGCCCGATCTCTGGCGAGGCGTACGGCCAGATCAACGAGCCGTCGGCTGTTCCCGCCGGGTTGGCGGGTGGATCGGAATCCGGGAGCGAGGCCGCGAATGAGGAGCTCGCACGCCCGTCGCTCGATGCAATCGCTCAAAGGCCGACCGGCGACGAGAAACGCGAGGGCGATTGATACCAGATCCCGCAGATTGCTGAGGATTTCGGGTTCGCTACTTGTGATCTCCAGGCCTTTCAACGCCCGTTCCGAAATCGGCACTCCCATCCGCCGCCCAGCATCCTCCAGGCGCTCTGGCGACACCGAGAGGAGGAGGAGTTCAAAATCGTGCTTCGAGATCGACTCGAACTCGCCTCCAGGGTGGTGGATCAACAGATCCGTGTCGCCTACCGTGTGCCCGCGCCAGAAGAATTCCATCGGTCGAACACCCGGAATGCAGAAGGTCTAGATATCTGGCGGTGTCGCACCCTTTTGGTGAACGACCCCGGCCAATTCGGTATGCGCAAAATGCAGCCTACCGACGAGAGCCTGGCGGACGCTGCCACTGAACGGACCTCGGTTGAGCTGTCGAAAATCGAGGTCCCATGCCCGGGTGACTTCCGCGAGCTCGTCCACATCGTCGAAATCGTGGTCGACGACGAACGGCGAAGCTGCGTCAGGAAAATCCGAGTTGGCCGGTTTTTGATGTTGCATTGGAAGAGAAGTGTAATGAAATCTGTTCGCGAGGAAAAGAGAAACCGGAGGCGCCCCAGAATTCGAGAGGTGCGCCCCTTTGAACCCACTTTGCAAAGGAGTTTGAAAATGCGAAGGAAAATGACATTGATAGCGGTGGTTGCCGTCCTCGCCGTCTCACCCCTCATGGCGGGCGAGATCATCCACGACGCCGAGTACTACGTGCTCGAAGCCCAGCACGGCGAGCAGTGGGCGCAACAGGACGAGGAACTCCGGGCCAAGCTCGATGCCCTGGAGGAGAAGCATGGCACACCGCCCAACATCATCCACATCATGTGGGACGACACCGCCGTTGGTGAGGTCGGTGTGCCCCAGATCCAGAAAGCGCGTGGCTGGGAAACGCCGAACATCAACCGGTTCTCTGCAGAAGGCATCTACTTTGCGCGGATGTACACAGAACCTTCCTGTACCCCGAGCCGGGCAGCCGTGATGACCGGTCGGCATGCAGTGCGCAACGGCATGTACAACGTCGGCTTCCCCTATGAGTACGGTGGTCTGGCTGCGGACGAAGTCACCATGGCCGAGGTCCTGAGCCAGGCGGGTTATGCGACCGCTTTCTACGGCAAATCGCACATGGGCGATGTTGAGTCGAGCTACCTCAACAAGCAGGGCTTCGATGAAGCGCTCTGGACACCGTACAACCAGGTACCCAGCATGTACCCGCCCGAGTTCGAACGGATGGGCGCCATCCGGCCGGGTAGCCTCAACCCCAATATCATTCCAAACGATCCCTATGACATCGACGATGGCTGGAAGCCCAGAGGCTATGTTTGGGCGCTCGAGGGCGTCAAGGACGGACCAGTCAGTGAGTGGGGGACTGCTCCCAATATTGAAGACTACATTGCCATGGATGGAGAAAGCCAAAGAAGGCTCTCGGCATTCATGAAAAAGAATGTCGAGGCCAAGAAGCCGTTCTACGCCGCGTACTGGCCGCAGATGACGCCATTCACCGGTTTCCCGGAGAAAATCACCGTGTCTGCCGGGATGCTGCAGGAAGCAATTGCGCGCTTTGACATCTACGTCGGCGAGCTCATGGAAGAGCTGAAGACCCTGGGCATCGAGGAAAATACTCTGGTCATCCTGATGGCCGACAACGGTCCCATGGTCCACCACGGTCCCGTCGGAATGGTCGAAACCCTCTACCGTGGAGGTAAAGGTGACTTCCTCGAGGGTGGTGTCCGCGTCACCGCTCATGCGCGCTGGCCCGGGGTCATCGAAGAAGGTCAGATTATCGGTGACATCATCCACGAAACCGACCTCTTTACGACATTCGCGAATCTTGGCGGCGCCACGCAGTACATCCCAACCGACCGCATCATCGACGGCGTCGACCAGACTGCGCTGTTCTTGAAAGGCGACGCATACAGCCGGCGTGACTACGTGTTCATCTACACCGGTGACCAGCTCGCGGCAACCGTGAAAGGCCGCTACAAACGCGACTGGCGCAACGCGGTGCCGGGGCTGAGCGGTGCGGAGTTCTACGACCTCTACAACGATCCCCGCGAAGTGTATCCGTTCATGCTTCAGCTGTTTCCGGCCAAGACGATGTTCTCCATCATGAAGACCCGCCATCTGATGTTCAAGGCGGCCTACCCGGACAAGGGACAGAACCGCGATTTTCCGTTCAAGAATGTCGTCAATGCGCGGCCCGAAACCGTTGCAGCCAGTAAGCCGCGCATCGATCCCAAGAAGGTACCCTTCGATCCGCGCGAAGCCATCATGCAGGTACCCGAATGGGACAATGTTGACATTGGCTGGGGCGCGGGCAACTAACCTCAAGGCAACGATTTGACCGCGTCACCAAGGGCCCGCCGCCGGTGGGCCCTTGTTTTTTTCTCCGGGGCTGGAACGAAGACGCGCCCCGGGTTTGGCGCCACAGCCGAAGCTGCGCCAATCGTGGGAGATGATTGGAGAACCGTCATGTTGAATTCTTTTCGGAAAACCCAGTGGACCCTCGGTATCACGCTGTTCCTTGGATTTGCGCTCTCGGGACCGCTCATGGCCCAAGAGGCCGACGACCTGGCGGCTGCGGCGCAGAATCCGATTGCAGACCTGATCAGTCTGCCGTTCCAGAACAACATGACATTCGGTTACGGACCGGACGACGATGTGCAGAACGTGCTCAACATTCAGCCGGTGTGGCCGTTCAATCTCGGCGACAACTGGAATCTGATCACCCGCACCGTCCTACCGGTAGTGTCCCAACCGCACCTCGATGGAAGTGGCTCCACCTTCGGGCTTGGTGACACTGTGTTCACGGCGTGGTTCTCGCCGGCCAACAGCGGCGGCCTCGTGTGGGCGGTCGGGCCGGTCTTGCTGTTGCCGACCGCGACCGATGATCGCCTAGGCGCTGATCAGTGGGGTGGCGGAGCGTCCGCTGTCGCCCTCGTCATGTCGGGGCCGTGGGTGGCCGGCGGTCTGGTTAACAACATCTGGGGCTTCAGTGGGAATGATGACACGGGAGTCAACCAGTTCCTCCTCTAACCGTTCGTCAATTACAACCTGAACGACGGATGGTACATCGTGTCAGGGCCAATCATCACTGCCAACTGGGAGGCCGAGTCCGGGGATCGTTGGACGGTGCCTGTTGGCGGCGGTGTGGGCAAGGTCTTCCGGATCGGCAAACAGCCGGTCAACCTGAATACCCAGGTCTTTTACAATGTTGAAAAACCTCAGTGGGTCGGTGACTGGACCTGGCGCGTTCAGTTTCAGTTGCTGTTTCCGAAGTAGGCCGGAGACGCCGGTCGACCTTCGCTTGAATCGAGCAAAGAAGAAAGGGAGTTTGGAATGGCAATGCAACGAAACAACTCTTCGCGCCGCGAATTTCTCAAGACTGCGGCCGTGGCAGCAGGCGCAGCCGGCGCCTTGAGTGCGTGTGGCAACACTTCAACCGACTCCGAAGAGTCGTCTGACGAGCAACCTCAGGGTCTGCCGATAACGGTTGCGGGCTATACCTACGACCGTCTCCAGCCGTTGGTCGATGGGCGGGTGGAGATCGAGGGTTGCAACCTGACGTATCAGAAAGGCGGCGTCAGCGACCTCAACAAACATGTCTTCAACGGGCCGCAGACCATCGAGGTCACCGAGATCGGCCTCCACCCCTACATGCTTGCTTTTGCAAACGACGGGTTCCGGGGCTACAGCCTGGTGCCGGTCTTTCCGCTCAGAACCTTCCGGCACAAGAGCATCTTCATCCGCTCTGATCGCGGAATCGACCGCGCGGAAGACCTGCGCGGCAAGAGGATCGCGACCCCCGGTTACTCCTCCACTTCATTGACCTGGATCCCGGGGGGTTCTCGCCGACGAGTACGGCGTCACACCCGATGACGTCGAATGGGTTACGACGTCGAAGGCAGTGGATGCCACCGCGGGCGAAACCTCGAAGCAGGAAAAGGTGGTTCCCGACGGTCTGACGATTCACCAGGGCCCCCCCGGGAAGGACGAATCCGATCTCCTGGAATCCGGCGAGGTCGATGCCGTCTTCCACGCCAGCGAGCCGCGGGCCTATGTCGAGCGCAACCCCATCGTCGCCCGCCTTTTTGAGGACTACCGCCAGGTCGAACGTGATTATTTTGCCAAGACCGGCATCTTCCCGATCATGCACGCGGTGGCCGTGCGGGACGATGTCATCGAAGAAAACCCGTGGTTCCTCGAGGCCGTTTTCAAAGCCTACTCACAGGCCAAGAAGATGAACGACGAATTCTTGAGGAAGCTCGGCTGGGCCATGATCTCTGCGCCGTGGCTCGCGCAGGAGCTCGAAGAGACTCGCGAGCTGATGGGCGACAACTATTGGCCCTACGGCATCGAACCGAACCGAAAGATCCTCGAAACCTTGTTCCGCTACTCCTACGAGCAGGGTCTGGCCAGCCGCGAGCTGACCATCGAGGAGCTCTTCCATCCGTCCACATTGGAGTTTTCCGAGCAGGTCTCATGAGACAGTGCGGTAGATTTTTGCCAATCGTTTCACTCTTCAATTCCTGAACCGATGACAGGCGGGCAGGAAGCTCGCGATATGCGGGTTAGATATTATGCGATGAATAAATTTTGTCACTATGAAGGAGGCATCTGAACTCAGATGTCTCTACTTGTCCGAAAACACCAGAGCATCAGGTTCTGACCAAAAATGACGGTGTCGAATTGAAGCGTTGTGGTACCTCGGAACACAAAAGAAGGGGCCCACGGGGGTCGAGCTGTTGGTGAGAAGTACGGGTTAAAGCTCGAACGGCTGGCAGTCTCTGAAGAAGGGTCGAGCGGCGGCCGCTGCAAGGGTCCAGCCCGGTGCCAGGAGCCTTTGGACATGAACCAAAGCGTCCTCGGTCTTTGATCTCCTCAGCTCCCGAAGAACAAGAATGTCCCCGGACGTCGTGGGCACGTCTCGCTCGAGATCGAGCACTTGCGGTTCAGTTTTCATCGAGTCGGTCAAACAGATCCTCCAAGCCGTATCTTACAAAGTAGCTGTTGACCTCTTCTCTGTCTACATCCGGCACGTCAAGCAGCACGCGGATATCGGCAAGCTCGCGGAGCGTACGTTCTGGATCGTTCTTGATGGAATACGCCTTCATTGCCGCCAGGTGCTCCGGACGCGGTACCGGGATTGTGATCCCTCCAGGGCCGGGGTGCACCTGCATGTCGGCGAGAATCTGGCGGCTGGTGTCACCCGTCACGTACACTACATCTACGCGGCCCAGGTCGGGGTCCTCGTGGAGATGGTTCGAGTAACCCGTGGATCGATGCACTGTGGTGAATCCCTGAGATTGGAGGAAACCGATCAGTTGGTCCTGGATAGCCCCGTCGACCACAATATCGACGTCAAGAGTTGTGCGCGCAGCACCGTGCACCGCCATCGCGAGGCCGCCGATAACTCCCCACTCCACATTGGCTTCATCGAAGAACTCGGCGAGGGACCGGAGAACACGCTCGAAATCCACGGTAACTCAATCCTACACCTGGAACGGGCTCATCAGCGCCTCTTCACGCGCTGCGAAAGGTTGAAGTAGCGACCATTCTCATCATCATCGTGAACGTGACAACCGTTAGGAGTCCGTTTATCAAGTGAAACTGGAGGATTCATGTCTTTTCGGATTACACGACATATTATTTTCGTCGTCATCCTGTTCATGGTTGTCGGGGCCGGATGCAGCAGGGCGCCCGAGCCTGTTGCGCCAGCTGCGGTGCCTCAGGTGGCCACCCCCGAACGTCATGTTGCCCTCGACGGCCAACCCAACTTCCGCGACCTCGGCGGTTACCAGACCACCGACGGCCACACGGTCAAATGGGGTGAGGTCTACAGGTCCGGCGAGCTGCCGAGGCTGAGCGACGAGGATATGGCGACGCTCGATGAGTTGGAGATCCAGACAGTCGTGAGCTTCCTGACCGAGAGGGAGATCGAGGCACGAGGCCCCGATCGGCTGCCCGAAGGAACGATTGAGGTGGCGTTGTCGATGGAGGGCAATCTCGGTGACCTCACCGCCGTGGTCAACGTCGCGCGCAAGACCGGCGATTTCTCCGAGGTGCCCGCGGACATCAACCCCGATATCCATCGCCGGTTGATGGTCGAGGGGCGGGAACACTATGCGTCCCTGCTGCGTGAGATCGCCGATCCCGCCAACCGGCCACTGGTCTTCCACTGCTCGCATGGGATTCACCGCACCGGCACCGCGACGGCCATCCTGCTCTCCGCCCTCGGGGTGCCATGGGAGACCGTCCGCGAAGATTATCTGCTCTCCAATACCTGCCGGTGGGAGGAGATCGAACATCGCCTCACGGCGCTGCGGGATCTGTATGCCGAAAACAACGGCATCCCTCCGGAAGAGGTGGACACCACCAACATGGAGGCCTTCTACATTCTCCAGGGCGCGTACATCGACGCCGCCCTCGAGCAGGCGATGGAGGATTACGGCTCGATGGAGGCGTACATCCGCGATGGCCTCGGCATCACCGATGAGGAGGTCGAGAAGCTGAGGGAAGAGCTTCTTCAGTGAGGCTGTCAGCTTGGTTTTTCCAGTCGTTCCAGGCACCGTTATTCCGAAATGTTGTGTAGAGAAGCGACCGAAGTGTGCAGTGCGGTGCCCGGCACAGTCAATGCGGTTAAGGCACGGTGAGAGTGATCTGCGGGTTTGCCCCGGGCAGTCATCTCTGGGCCTCAGGAAAACACACCGGCGCTGGTAGCCTTGAACTCTATGGGCAATGATGAGCTGATCACCTCGGCGCTGCGGCGCTTCGTCAAGCTCGGCGGGCTGGCCGGCCGCGTCGGCGTGTCGGTGCTCACTGACCAGGCCATGAACCTGGTCCGGTCAGGGCCCGATCGAGAGGACCAACAGCGGGAGAACCTGGTGCGCAACGCTGCCCGCATCGTTGAGACCCTCGGCGAGCTCAAGGGGGCGGCGATGAAGGTCGGTCAGATGCTGAGCCTCCAGGACGGGCTGCTGCCTCCCGAGGTGGCCCAGGTGCTGCGGGCGCTGCAGAAGGAGACGCGCCCGGTTCCCCCCGAGGTGATCGACCTCGAGATCAGGGGCGCCCTCGATAACTACGACGAGCTCTTCGAGTCGCTCGAACTCGAGGCCTTCGCCGCAGCTTCGATCGGCCAGGTCCACCGCGGGGTTCTGCGCGACGGTCGCCGGGTGGCGGTGAAGATCAAGTACCCGCTCATCGACGAGATCGTCACCGCCGATCTCTCCAACCTCAAGACCGTGCTCAAGGCACTGTTCACCCTGGTTATGGATGGGGACTTCGACCCGATCTGGAACGAGGTTCGTGACCGGCTCCTCGAGGAGCTGGACTACCGGCACGAGGCGGAGAATATTCGCCGGATGGCCGAGCTCCACGCCGAGATCCCCGACATCATCGTCCCCCGGGTGGTCGACAACGCGAGCTCGCGCAACGTGCTGACGATGGAGTACGTCGAAGGTATCCCGCCGGCCGAGGCGTGTTCGGACAACTACAGCCCGGAGCAAAAGGACCGCTGGGGGACGGTGCTGGTCGAGTTCCTGCTGCGGGGGCTGCTCGACCACCGGATGCTCCACGCCGATCCCAACCTCGCCAACTTCTCCTTCCGCGAAGACGGCCGGATCGTCGTCTACGACTACGGCTGCGTCAAGCGGGTCCCGGCCGAGGTGGCGTCGGGCTACAGCGATCTCATCCTGGCTGCGATCGACGACCGCAAGAGCGAGATCCCGGAGATCCTCCACCGAATGGGCATGTTCAAGGAGGGCGATGTCCCGCTGCCTCTCGAACTGACCGATCCGTGGGTGGAGATTTTCGACCCGATCCTGGCCGAAGGTCCGCCCTACACCTTCGGCGATGATGAAGAGTTCTTCAGCCGGCTGATGGACCTCAAGCTACGTACCTGGTCCTACACCACCGATATCCGTTTCCCCGAGGACCTGATTTTCATTGGCCGGACTTTCGGCGGCCACTTCGGCAATCTGTCGACCCTGCGTGCAACCGGGCCGTGGCGGGATTTAGCTCTCGAGTACGCCCGCCGGTCCGGCATTCAGTGATCAGCGATGTTCCTGGGGCTGACGCCCCGGGCTATCAATATGCCGCCGCTTCGCGGCTGGTTCGAACTATCACAAAGGAACACAGGAGCATCATTGGAGTAATCAGATCCGCCCACTCTCAGATTGCAGGTCACAGGTTGCAGGTTGCATGGGACCTGGAACACGAGACCTGGAACCCGAGATCTGCGGGCTACCGAACTTCAAACTCCGGCGGATCGGCGAAGACCGGCGGGTTCTCCTCGATGAGTTCGAGGACCGCATTGATGGCCGCCTCGAGCTGCGGGTCGATGCCCTTGGCGAGCTGGTTGGGGTCGTCGATCACCGGTAGGTCGGGATCCACGCCGTGGCCTTCGGCGAACCAAACGCCGTCGACGCCGTAGAGGCGACCCGGCGGCGCGGTGAAACCGCCACCGTCGATCAGCCGGTGGCCGACCGCAGGACCGATGAGGCCGCCCCAGGTGCGCTCGCCCACCAACGGGCCGACGTTCATTTCCTTGAAGAAGAATGGGAAGGCGTCGCCGCCGGAGCCGGCCCAGCCGTTGATGAGCATCGCCTTGGCGCCGTATTGACTGACGGTCGGGTGGGTGGCGGTGGCGCCGTGGCGGAAGAAGATCCGGGTCACCATCTGGCGGTTGACCTTCTCGATGAAACGGTCGGGGAGCTGGCCGCCGGCGTTAAAGCGCTCGTCGATGATCAGACCCGGTAAGCGGATCTGGCTGTTGAGCTGGCGCACGAGCGCGGTCTGACCGGGGAGCGAGGTGTCGGGCACATAGACATAGCCGATCTTCCCGTCCGATGCCTCGAGCACCCGCTGCCGATTGCGTTCGATCCATTCCCGGTTGCGGAGCTGGAACTCGCTGGTCAGGGTGTCGACCAGCACTTCTCGGGCTCCCTCCATTGTGGGACCGTCGTTGACGGTCAGGGCGACCGTTTGCCCACCGAGACCCTGGAAGGCGGCGAACGGGTCCTTTGTCGTGTCGATCACGACGCCGTTGACCGCGAGGATGTAGTCACCCTCGTCAATCTCGACGCCGGGCTCGGCAAGTGGAGAGCGGACCTCGCCGCCGTCCCAGGGTGCTCCGCTGATGATGCGGGCTACGCGGTAGGCGCCGTTGTCGAGGGCCCAGTCGGCACCGAGGAGACCGACCGGCCGCCGCGGCGCATTCTCTGTGTCTCCACCACGGACATAGGTGTGGGAAGAATTCACCTCACCGATCAGCTCGCCGATGATGAAGTTGACGTCCCAACGGGTGATGGCGTCGTCGAGCAGTGAACCGTAGTGTTCGCGCAATGCATCCCAATCGAGGCCGTGCATGTTGGGGTCGTAGAAGTAGTCGCGGTAGGTGCGCCAGACCTCGGTGAAGAGCTGCCGCCATTCGGCCTGTGGGTCGAGCGTCATCTCGAGCTTCGAGGTGTCGAGCTTATTGTTCGAGTTGCCCTTGCCGCCGATCTTCTGGCCGGGAGAGATATCGACGATGGCGAAGGTGTCGCGCGATCGGACCAGCATCTTCTTGCCGTCCGCGGCGATCTTGAAACTTGTTGCATCGTCAAGGATGGTCTCCTCCTCGCGCTCCTCGAGATCCCAGAAACCGATTGGATGCTGTTCGTCGGTGGCACCGGATCGCGGTGCGCGCTGGAAGATTACCTTGCCCGATACCGCAGCCAGACCGCCCCAGTTTCCGGCTTCCATTGGCAGTACAACGACTCGTTCTTCGAAGCCCTCGAGGTCGATCTTCACCGGCTCTGGTTTCTTCTCATCCTCTCCGTCCTTGTCTTCGTCATCGGCCTTTTCGTCATTTGCCTCTTCTTCGTCGTTGCGCGGTGAGAGCGGCGACGGGACGTCTCCACGAAGCGGCACGGCGACGATATTGGTGGTGTTGGGGTAGACCCAGGTGTCGTCGATATCCGAGTAGACGGGCTCGAGGGTGCGGTTGGACAGGTAATAGAGATATTTCCCATCGGGGTCGAAAACCGGCGCGAAATCGAAGTAGTAGCCCGAGGTCACCTGATGGCGCGTACCGCCGTCGGTGTCGAAGAGGAATACTGCCCTGTTGTGGGTTTCGAGCCCGCGCGAGTAGGTGATCCAGCGGCCGTCCGAGGACCAATTGATGGGGAAGTTCTGGAGATTCGGGTGGAGCATCCACAGCCCCTTGTCAACCTCGGAGAAGTCACCGGCCTCGAGGTTGTAGATCTGGATTGTCTGGGTGTGGTCGATGAAGGCTATTTTGGTGCTGTCCGGCGACCAGTAGAGATTGTAGCGGAAGCCGGAACCGAGGCTGGTGAGGGCTTTCGACTCGCCACCGCCGGCCGGCATGAGGGTCAGCTCGTACTCGCCGCCGGCATCGCTCCAGTAGGCGATGTGCTTGCCGTCGGGCGACCAGGCCGGAAAGCGCTCAGCCGAGCCGGAAGTGCGGCTCAGGTTGTGGACCACTCCGTGCTTGGCGGGCACCGTGAAGATTTCTCCGCGGGCCTCGATGACGACCCGCTTGCCGCTCGGCGAGATGTCGGCTCCCTGGATGAAGTCGGCGGCGTTGATTCGGTGCGGCCGGAGACCCGCAAGGTCGGTGACGATCTCAACCTCGACCTCGGCGTGCTGTTCGTCGTCGAGACTCAATAGGTAGAGCCGGCCGCCGGCCTGGAAGACGATGTCCGACGGACCGATGGCCGGGAAGGTGATGTCGAATTCAGTGAAGTGGGTGACCTGGCGCATCTCGCTTGAGTTTGTATCGAGGGCCCAGATGTTGGAGCGCAGGGCGGGCCCCCGGTCGGACAGGAAGTACAGCGTGTCACCGTGCCACATCGGTCGGCTGTCGTTGGCGGCGTCATCGGTGAGGTTGCGGGCACTGAGGTTCTCGAGGTCGAAAAGCCAGATATCGGGCGCGGTGCCGCCTCGAAATCGTTTCCAGGTACGGAAACCACGATCGCGGGTGGTGTAGGCGATCGTTGCGCCGGTCGACGAGAGGGCGCCGACATCGCCGTACGGGACTGGGAGGACGTCGGGGAACCCGCCGTCCGCCGACACGAGGTAGAACTGGCCAACACTGCGGATGCCGCTCGCCCGCCGTGACGAGAAGAGCAGTTGAGAACCGTCAGGGGTCCAATCCGAGATCATTTCGGTGTCCGGGTGGTGGGTCACGCGGACCGGTGCGCCACCCATCGCTGGAATGACGTAGATATCCGAGTTGCCGTCATAGTTGGCACTGAATGCGAGGCGGGTGCCGTCGGGAGAAAATCGGGGGAAGACCTCCTCGCCGCGGGGCGAGCTCAGACGGTGGGCGGTGCCGCCGCCCTTCTCGACCAGCCAGATGTCACCGGCGTAGACAAACGCAATGTGGGTATCCGAAACATCCGGGAAGCGGAGCATGCGGGCGTCCACCTCGGCGGACGCGGTCGCGGCGGCCAGACACAGACACAGAACGATCAGGGCGGTTTTCGAACGCATTGTGAGGAGGTCCTCCTTTGGGAAGTTGAGAACTAACCACGGGCACAAGGATTGTACGCCTTCCTGAACAAAGGGTTTTTTCCTTCGATGAGACCATCGCGGTCGACGCCACCGGATGTTCTTCCGGCGTCTCGGGATACGCCCAGCGACTGCGCCCAATTCGGCCGTTGGCGGAAACCGTCGTACAGTATGTAGAGATGGCGTATCAAGAATCTAGACTTCCAATGGCGGCCCGATGACCGAAGATCAGCGACCTCTGATTGTTGGCGAGGTGCTCTTCGACGAGATGCCCGACGGCACCCGTGTGCTCGGTGGCGCGCCCTTCAACGTCGGCTGGCACCTCGAGGCATTCGGCCTGCGGCCGCTGGTGATCACCAGGGTAGGTGTCGACGAATCGGGCGACGAGGTGCTGACGGCGATGGAGTTGTGGGGCATGGATACGTCTGGAGTACAGCGGGACGATTTCCATCCCACCGGGCACGTGCAGGTTGATCTGCACGACGGCGAACCCACCTTTCACATCCTCCCCAACCAGGCCTACGATCATCTTGACTGCGGCCTGGCCGCGCAGGCGATGGCCGGTAAACCCTTGTCCCTCATGTATCACGGCAGCCTGATCTCGCGAGGAGAAGTGTCTCGTTCGGCACTCGACGGCCTCAAAGCCGAGCCGGGGCATCCGGTTTTCATCGACGTCAATCTGCGAAACCCCTGGTGGAACCGAGAGGATGTTGTCGCATTGGTATGTTCTGCGAGGTGGGTCAAGGTCAACGAGAACGAACTGGCACTTCTGGCCGGTGCATCCGATTCAGCGGCCGCGGAGGCTTTTCGTATTGACCACGAACTCGATGCGGTGATCGTGACCAGGGGCGGCCGTGGCGCGGTCGTTGTGGACGGTGATGGCCTCTTCGAGGCGACCCCGCCGGCAGAGGTGGAGGTGGTCGACACGGTGGGCGCGGGCGATGCATTCAGTGCGGTTTTCATCCTCGGGCTCGCGAACGGCTGGCCGATCGAGTTGAGCCTGGAGAGGGCAATCGAGTTTGCGGCAGCCGTGTGCACGGTGCCTGGAGCTACCACCGAGGATCGCCAACTGTACTCTAGGTTTGAAAACCAGGGATGGTGGTGAACCATGGCCGGTGGTGAAGGCCTCTACATCGCGTTGATCAGCCTTCACGGCCTGATCCGTGGTGAGGAACCCGAGCTCGGCAGAGACGCCGACACTGGCGGCCAGGTGCTATACGTTCTCGATCTGGCGCGGACGCTTGCCGAACACCCCGATGTGGCTCGAGTCGAGCTCATGACCCGTCAGATCCTGTCCACCAACGTCGATCACCAGTACGGCGAGCATCTCGAGCAGATCGCAGACCGGGCGTGGATCGTACGCCTGCCATTCGGGCCTCACCGTTACCTCTACAAAGAACACCTGTGGCCCTATCTGCCGCAGTTTGTCGACAATGCCCTCATCCACTTTCGCGAGATTGGCCGCGTGCCCGATTTGGTCCACAGCCACTACGCCGATGCCGGAGTCGTCGGAGTTCTCATGACTCGGCTGATCACCGCACCGCTGGTGCACACGGGCCATTCGCTCGGACGGGTGAAAAAGCAGCGGCTGCTCGACAAGGGACTGTTGCCGGAGGTGATCGAGGAGCGGTACCACATGAGCCAGCGCATCGAGGGAGAGGAGCAGGTCCTCGAGCGTGCCGACCTGATCATCGCCAGCACTCAGCAAGAGGTCGAGGAGCAGTACGGAATGTATCCCGCCGGCGCTCGAAATCGCATGGCGGTGATACCGCCGGGTGTCGACCTCGGTCGTTTCCGTCCACCGAGGAGGGGCGAGGTGTTCAAGGTCGCGCGCGAAATCGACCGCTTTCTCGAGAAGCCGAAAAAGCCGATGATCCTTGCCGTCCAGCGGCCCGACGAGCGCAAGAATCTCGAAACTCTGATCCGCGCCTACGGGGAGAACGAGGCCCTCAGGGAGCTGGCGAATCTCGTGCTACTGATAGGCACCCGCGACGACATCAGTGAGGTGCCGAAGGGTCAGCGTAAGATCCTGCAGCAGATGTTGGACCTCATCGATCGCTACGACCTCTACGGATTGGTGGCGTACCCGAAGCAGCACTCGTCGGAGAACAT